>Ga0208824_1001209_pt1 | contig 23786 bp, 19 predicted proteins | sample AD_JPNTR3_MetaG_FD_184447 | JGI IMG/M metagenome (GOLD analysis project Ga0208824, IMG submission 184447) | Active sludge microbial communities of municipal wastewater-treating anaerobic digesters from Japan - AD_JPNTR3_MetaG (SPAdes) (version 2) | ecosystem: Engineered > Bioreactor > Anaerobic...
CAGATACTGTCCAACTTGATTACCTGCAAAAAATGTTGATAAGAGATGCTAAAGCAGATGGAACTAGAGCGATCTCAAATGCGGTTATTAATGAAACGGGAGATGACAAGAAGATATCGAATTCCAACGCACTCATCATGAGCGAGCTCGTGAAAAATGTAAAGATACCGAAACAGGAAAGTGATTCTTCAAGGGGTAAATCAACCGAGATAATCGATAGGGTAGTTGATGATAGAACTAAAAGCAGTAGTTACGATAATCAAAAATATGCGGATTTGTACAAGAATGTTAGGAATAGTACCGATGATGTATCGAAGAATAAATTGGAGATTAAATCGATACAAATAGAATACACCGAAAAAAAGGACGATAGTAATTCAAGTAATTCCAAAGATACATTAGAAGGTAAACCAAACGTATCCAACAAGTTTGTTGAAAGATTGGCGGAACTTAGCTACAAAACAAATGGTGAAAGGCCTGAGATTGATTCCACGATTTCAACGGGGCAATCCGCCTCATCTGATAGGGCAAGTGATTTGGATTTGGCTGAGAGATTGCAGAATTCGAGAAATCTCGAAGAGATATATGAAAAGATAAAGCAATTTGCCACGTCGTACAGATTGGAAGAAAAGGTTCAGATGAAATTGTTTCCTGAAGAGCTTGGAAATCTGGATGTAGAACTGAAAAAGGAAGGGAAGCAGATACAGATACTTTTCTTGGCTGAAAATGAGAAGGCAAAGGACACAATTGAGAAGAATTCATACATTCTGAGGGAGCGATTGGCAAGTCTTGATTTTGAAGTGAGGACATTTGAGGTAAAGGTGAGAGAAGAAGAAAGGTACTATGACCAGAAGCAAGGTCAGGAAGAAGGAAAAAATCAGAACAGTCAGAATGGTCGTAACTCTCGAAATGGAAGAAGTTATCAAGAAGCTGAAGAAAACAATAAAAACAACAATAGAAAGTGGGTGATAAAAGATGATGATGAACGTGAATTCGGTGTCTAACCTCTTCACAACGGAAAGTGACAGGACCATAAAGAAGGAGCTTGATAAAGAAGCATTTCTTAGGATACTAACAACGCAGCTTAAGAATCAAGACCCACTCGAACCTATGAAGGATCAGGACTTCATAGCTCAGATGTCTCAACTTTCCTCAGTAGAGCAGATTATGAACATGAGCAAATCTATTCAGACATTCGTTGATACTGCATCACAGCTTTATAGAACTCAGTCGGTATCGATGATAGGCAAGACCGCAGTTGTAAAAACGAACACAATAGACGTTAGCGATGGTACACCTGAGACAAAAATCTTCAACCTTGATTCTGAAGCAAATGTCATTGTACAGATATACGACGAGAATGGGAAGATCGTCAATGAAGAGCACTTAGGTCAATTAAGTGAAGGTATGCAGATATTAGCTTGGGATGGGAAGGACAGTTCCGGAACTAAAGTTGAAGATGGTCGATACTCATTTAAATTGATGAAAACAACTTCTGATGGAACGCTAGAAGAAATTCCATGCGTTGAGAGTGGAACGATAAGCGGTGTGCAATTCGATGGCAACAATATAAAGATAGTGATAAATGGCGTTGTTTATGACATTTCACAAATATCAGAAATCTACGCATGAAGAGGTGAAGATATATGATGAGATCGCTCTATAGTGGTGTCTCCGGTCTTCAGGGATTCCAACAAGAAATCGATGTGGTGAGCAACAACATCGCAAATGTTAACACCACCGGCTTTAAGGGTTCAAGGGTTACGTATGCAACGAATTTTTCTCAAATATTGGATATGTCACGAAGAGCCACCGATAATACGGGTGGTACGAATCCAAAACAGATAGGCTATGGTATACGTGTCGCATCGATCGACAAATTGATGAACCAGGGCAGTTTTCAAAACACTGGAAAGAAGACAGACCTTGCAATTCAAGGAGAAGGTTTTTTCATTCTTTCCGATGGTCAAAGGCAGTACTATACGAGGGCAGGAAATTTTGACCTTGATCTCAACGGTACCGTTGTGCAGCCAACTACCGGCTTGGAATTACAAGGCTGGGTTGCAGAAGTGGATCCATTGACAGGCAAGAGATTCATAGATACGAACAAACCTATAGGGAAGATGCAAATTTCTTCTGGATTGAGCATGGCGGCAAAACAGACTTCCAGAATGTCTCTTGCGGGGAATCTTGATGCGCGTGTTGGGCCAGAAAAACTTGTTATTGCATTAAACGGTTACGGTGGAAGAACTGTGAACACAAAGGTTGTCTTTGAGAGAGACCTTGGAGGTCTTGAAGACACTTTTGGAGATTATCAAATATACACAGCAAAGATCGACGCAAATCTTGATGACAAGATGGATGGGAAAGTGTACATAAAATTCGACAAGTTCGGTAATGTTGTAAGTTCCGGTGCGATAAAGCAGACTATGTCCGGAACAGCTAACTTAGGGGTATTAAATATCACAACGCCAATTCAACAGCAAGATGGTAATTATTTATTCATAATAAGAGATTCTACAGGAAAAATTGTAGATACTCTATCAAGGAATGTCGTGAATGGTAATTTAACAGAACAGATAATTTCCGAAAAATTTGTTGATGGCCAGACGTACACGATGGAAGTTGCATCGTCTACTCAGGAAGTTATGCCCAGCGATATGGAATTCGATTTTCAGAATGTCTCATCAACTGTCTCAGGACAACTAACAAGAAATTTCACCGTTCAATATGTTGTGGAAAATATGGATGGAACTCCAACTGCCATAGCACCACAGGATATAACTGCGGCAGGTACTCAGAATATATCGGACGCCTCTTTAATTGCCGGAAGACAGTACAGAGTCAGGGTCATGATCAATGGAAAGATGTTTGGATCTGAGGTTGTTACTGCAACATCCGATGGTGCAAACGGAAGAGTGAGTTTCGAGTACACGCAAGGAAAGTACGGAGTTACAAGAATTGCCAAAGATTCCGTTTCTGGTGATGTTGTTGGAATATACAACACATTGCTTCTCAACGGTGACAATACTGTGTACGATAACAACTTTAAGCTTGATAATTCTTACGTCGATAATATTTATCAACCATCAAAGATTGATTTATTGACGATCCCAGGTGCAGGTGAACCAAGGTTCTATGAGGCAGATAATCCAACGAATTTCGCAGTTGCATCCTTCCAGTCGCCGTTTTACACTACATCTACACAGGTATACGACTCACTAGGTAATCCTTACACGATTTACACAGATTTTGTAAAGCTTGCCTCAGTTTATGGCGATAAGGAAAATGTATGGGCGTTCAGAATGAGAAGTGCGTCGGGTGAGAATATCAAATATCTTTCGAATTATGATACTGCAGCAGAAATTACAGGTGGTACGTATGGTGTCGTAAGGTTCGATAAGACAGGTAGATTGTTGGCTGTCAATTCTTTTGATCCTGCGACCGGCCACATAAGTGGAGGAGAAAATATAGATGCCATTCAATTTGATGCAGGGGAGAATGGAGACGGTACTGTTAAGATAAAACTCGATTTGAATGGTGTAACACAATTTGCTGCACTCGGTGATGCATATGTGAAAAGTCAAGATGGTAATGCACAAGGGGTCTTGGAGTCATTCTCGATATCGGAAAATGGAGATATCGTTGGTTCATTTACAAATGGCTTAGTTGATACGTTGGGTAAAGTTGCATTGGCAACGTTCAACAATCCGGCAGGGCTTATCGAATCTGGAAATTCTCTGTATGCTGAGAGCGCGAATAGCGGTACAGCGAGAATTGGTCAACCAAGCAAAGGTGGATTTGGTTCTTTGGTTGCTGGCGCACTTGAGATGTCAAACGTTGACCTTTCCGAAGAGTTTACAAAGCTCATAATCGCTCAAAGAGGTTTCCAAGCAAATGCGAGAACGATAACCACTGCCGACCAGATACTCCAAGAAGTTGTGAACCTTAGAAGATAGTAGATTGATAAGTAGTTAAGCAGTAAAGAAAGTAGAATACAGAATCAATAGAAGGTGATGTTGTGATCAGAGTCACAACCTTAAATGGTAAAGAGTTCTACATAAATGCTGAATACATAGAGAAGATAGAAGCCAATCCGGATACTACGATAACTTTATTCAATGGTAAGAAGTACATTGTTGCAGAACCAATTGAAGAGGTCGTAAAAAAAGTGTTAGAATATAAGAAGAAGATATTTTTGCCACCAACGGTAGGTGATGAATGATGGATATAACTGTTATCATAGGTGTGATTTTAGGATTTATTCTCATGGTCTACGGAATAATAAGTAGTTCCGGTGACATGGCCACGTTTATAAACATACCATCTATTATCATAACTTTTGGTGGTGCACTATCATCTGCCATAACAGCGAATAAGAAGAATGTTGTTTTTGGCATCGTTGGTGTTATCATGAGGGCAATTAGGGAGCCGAAGATCGACTATGTGGGTAACCTAAGAACGCTTGTTACCTTCTCTGAAAAGGCGAGAAGAGAAGGACTACTTTCTCTGGAAGCAAATTTGGAGGAAATTACAGATCCTTTCTTAAAAAAAGCAGTGCAGCTTGTTGTCGATGGGACGGAACCGGAAGTTCTTAGAAATATGATGGAAATAGAAATAGATACAGCCACAGCAGAGATGATGGATGAAAAAGCCTTCTTCGACTCTCTTGGTACATTTGGTCCAGCATTTGGTATGATAGGTACGCTTGTTGGACTTATCATAATGCTACAACAATTGAATAACCCTGAAACGTTAGGACCTGCAATGGCTGTCGCATTGATAACAACGCTTTACGGTTCGATACTTGCCAATATTGTTGGACTTCCAGTTGCTGAAAAGATATCAAAAAGGTCTGCAGACATAGAATTATCAAAGAGGATGGTACTTGAAGGTGTGATATCGATACAAGCCGGTGAGAATCCAAGGGTGCTTGAAGAAAAGTTGAAGTCTTACCTACCAACTGCTGAAAAGAAGAAGTATGAAGCCCAAACTCAGGGAGCTGGTGCGTAGTGGCAAAGGATAAATGTGTTTGTAAGTCCGTGCCAGAGTGGCTAAATACATATGGGGACATGGTGTCTCTCCTTCTAACATTTTTTGTTTTACTTTTCTCCATGTCTACTCTATCACCTGGTAAGTATCAGCAAACTGCTGTTGGCATGAGTGTTGCGTTGGGTGGAAGTCCACCGAGCATTTTAACTGGCGGACAGACGATGAGTCAAGAAGCCCTGATCTCTTCAAAACCTGGTGTCTACCAAGATTTGCTGAGAATTTCTGAATCTGAAGAGTACAAAGGTAGGGTTACAATAGAAGAAAGAGATGAAGGAACAGTAATTGTGTTGAGTAATTTTGAGATATTCGAATCTGGAAGTGCAAGGTTAACTGCACAAGCCAAAGAGGTCATAGAAAAAGTTGGGGCAATTATCATCGAACATACTTCCAATATCATAGAAGTTAGAGGATATGCTGACGACAGAGCCGTTATGCCTGACTCGATATATCCGTCTAACTGGCATTTAAGCAGTGCGCGGGCTTCAAGCGTAGTGAACTTCCTGCTTACAGATTTAAGACAAAAAAGGAGTATAGAGAGAATAGCGGAAGTACGTTCAGGATTGTTTGATGTAGACTATTTTTATTCGCCTGACCGATTCATACCCATTGGAAAAGGTGATGTGGACGTAGTTAAGGAGCTGAAGGCTGCGAAGGCCAGTTATGACTATGACCTTTCAGAGCTTAAGAAGGAATACGAAAGTGGGAAAATAGATTCTAATACGTATCAATCAGAACTTGACAAGTTGTCTAAGAAATACGAAGCAGATATTCAAACCATCAGGGCAAGGTACAGGAAGATAGAGATCTTGGTCAAACGCGAGACGAGGAGTGGATAAGATGCCAGAAGATACAGAACCTCAAGTAGAACAGGGACAAAAGAAGAAAAGAAAAGGCTTACCTGACATTGTAAAGATTGTAGTCTTGCCTTTAGTCATATCTCTGGTCGTTAGTCTTGTAGTCTTTTTCTTTCTGGGGTCAAATAATCAACCACAGCAAAGTCAACAAGCAGAGGCTGCAGCTGCTAATCCTACCCAGATAAAGGCTGTGGTGATACAATCTGGGACTTATCAGACGTTCCTACTCAAAGGCGGAAGAGATGTTGCAGTGATCGATTCACTCACTTTACTTGTTGGTAGTGAACCGTGCAGAGCTGCCGTAGCTGCCAAGAACGATGAAGTAATGGATGCGCTCATGACGATTTTTCTTGGAAAAGAACGATACGATTTAATTACACCTGCAGGGCTTGATTTGTTGAAGAAACAGATAAGAGAAGCCGTTAACCAAGTAACTGGATTTACCGGTGAAAATGAAAAGTACGGAGTCCTCAATGTTTACATATACATAAAGGCAGTTAGTACAGTTCAGTAAATTTAAACGGACGAAGAATTGTGGAACTTTGGGAGGTAATTGCCATTGTCTGATGTTCTTAGCCAAGAAGAGATAGATAGGTTGTTATCTGCTTTATCGCAAGGAGAAGTAAATATTGAGGAAGTGAAAAAAGAAGGCGAAGAGAAAAGGATTCGCACATATGATTTTTTGAGGCCTCAAAAGTTTTCTAAAGAGCAGATAAGAACTATCCAGATGATTCACGAAAATTTTGGCAGGAGCGTCTCTACGTATTTTTCCGGTAAATTGAGATCGTTTACATCTGTTAGCGTAGTTGGAATAGATCAGTTGACATACGATGAATACATGAAATCAATAGGCAATCCATCATTCATAACGATCTTCACGGCACGTGAGTTTACGGGTAGCGCTATACTTAATATGAGCTTGGAGATATTCTACGGCATCTTGGATATCTTGTTGGGTGGGCCTGGAGAGGTATCTGATACGAAAAGGGTAACAACTGAAATAGAGACTGGAATTATAAGAAAAGAAGTAGTGAACTTACTCACATCTCTTTCCCAAGCATGGGTTTCGGTTCATCCATTCATACCGGTCGTCGAATCGCTTGAAACAAATCCACAGTTTGTACAGATTGTTCCCAGTAATGAAATGGTCTTGGCAATCACGTTCTTCGTGAATTTTGGTAAGGTAGAGGGATATATGAGTATCTGTTGGCCATCTTCGTTGATAGAACCGATAAGTGAGAAGCTCACAACGCAAAGTTGGTTCAAGGTTAAACAAAAAGAAGTGACGAAGGAACATGTGGATAACCTTAAGTCCAGCCTTCAGAAGACAAAGGTCGAAGTTATAGCAAAAATTGGTGAGACTGTACTAACTCTTGGAGAAATCTTGACGTTGGAAACGGGTGACGTTATCAGATTGAAAGAACATTACGATGACCCAATAAATGTCGAAGTCAACGGGAGGACGAAATTCTTTGGAAAGCCTGGCCAATACAAGGGAAATTACGCCGTGAGAGTAACTGAAATAATTGAAGAAGGTGATAACCATGACGAATAACGATTTTCTTTCTCAAGAAGAATTGGATGCTTTACTAGGACAAGTCAGTAATCTAACGGATTTGGAAAAAGATATGATAGGTGAGGTCGGGAACATCATACTCGGTAGTGGTGCAACTACGCTTTCTGGCATTCTCGGTAGAAAAGTAGATATATCGACACCAACTGTTGAAATAATGACGTTGGGTGATCTCAAAAAAGGCCTATCAGGCGAGAAAGTGTGCGTTACTATTCACTTTGAAGGTATTGTTGAAGGACTCAGCGTACTCGTTTTAGAAAAGGATACGTCTGCTCAAATAGCAGACATAATGATGGGTGGAATGGGACAAGCAGAAGGCACTGAACTTGACGATTTCAAGCTTAGTGCGGTTGGTGAGGCTATGAACCAGATGATGGGAACTGCTGCAACCTCACTTTCTGATATGATCAAGAATCCAGTTAATATTACACCACCGAGTGTGGAAATACTTAATTTTGGTGATACAACTATGAGATTTCCACCAATTGGTGAAGAATCTGATCAGGTCGCAAAAGTGAACTTTACAATGAACATTGAAGATTTACAACCGACGAAGTTTTTCCTCGCCATGCCAATCCCTTTTGTGAGAAAGTTGCATGATTTGATATCAGGTACAACTAATCAGCCGGTTGAAAAACCTAGGCAGCAACCTGCTCCTCGTCAGGCACCAGTTCCTTCTAACCTCAACGTGCAACCACAGAGAAAAGAGGAAAAACCATCAGTCGCGGCGAGACCAGCACAATTTGAAGATTTTGGAAGATCAAATCAGCAACAAAGTTCTGATGAAAGTGCCGCAATTGACGAAAGACTGCAATTGCTTTTCGATATACCACTAAATATAACTGTGGAGTTGGGTAGAACAAAACTTACGTTGAAGGAAGTTATGGAACTTGGCGTAGGCTCACTCATAGAATTGGATAAGTTAACTGGTGAACCAGTTGATATATACGTTAACAACAAACTCATCGCTAAAGGTGAGGTAGTAGTTATAGATGAGAACTTCGGTGTTAGGATTACAGAGATTATAAGCCCGAGAGAAAGGCTTTATGGCTTAAAATAAAGCACGTAAGATGGCGAAAGTCTTCTTACGTGCTCTGTGTTATTGCTATCGTCCCATTTGTTCAGAAATTAATTATTTATAGCTATGATTTGATAAAGTCTTTCAACCACAGTGCACTATCTTTCAAAATCCTCTTTTGCGTAGCGTAATCTACATAGACAATTCCAAATCTTTTGGAATAACCGTGTGCCCACTCAAAGTTGTCCATAAGCGACCATGTGAAGTATCCTCTTAGGTCTACACCTGCCTCTATCGCTGACAATGCACTTTCAAAGTGCTTTTCAAGGTATTCTATTCTGTATGTATCTTTGACCCTTCCGTTTTCAACTTTATCCGGTCCAGCCATGCCATTTTCTGTAATGTACAAGGGTAATTTGTATCTCTCTTTTAAATTCACAAGCGTTTCGAATAACCCTTGTGGGTAGATTTCCCAACCCATCTCAGTCTTTGGAAGGTCTCCTTGGACGTACGAAAATCCAAGTGGACTATTTTCATCGTATGCGACTAATGTACGAGTATAATAGTTTACTCCAAAGAAATCTATTGGACTCGAAATGACTTCAAGATCTTGGGATGGTACTTGAATACCCCTTTCTAAATAGTTCTTAACTGCCTCTTCAGGATATTTTCCAAACACGACTGGGTCATGGAACCAAGCATTGACTATCTTGTCGACTAATCCTGCGACGAGAAAACTCTCTGGTTTTGAATCGCCTGGTTCGACTTTCATCGTTACATTTGTTAATCCAACCTCTCCATCCTTTACCTCTTCTCTAAATGATTGAACGGCGTAACCGTGGGCTCTGAGTAGGTTGTGTGCAGCGAAGATAGCCTCTTGTAAGTTCTGATGTCCTGGCGCATGTTCACCAGTAAAGTAACCTAAGAACGAAGAACACCATGGCTCATTCAAAGTTATCCAATGCTTTACTCTGTCTCCCAATTCATCGAACATGAAAGTTGCGTATGCCCTGAAGTACATCGCAATATCTGGATTCAACCATCCACCATTTTCTTGCAATGCATAAGGTAAATCCCAATGATAGAGTGTCACAAAAGGTGTGATGTCTGCTTCAAGTAGTTCATCAACAAGTCGATTGTAGAAATCGATACCCTTTTGATTGATGTTCTTCCCATCCGGCATGATACGTGGCCAGGAGATGGAGAATCGGTACGCATTAAGGCCTATATCTTTCATTATCTGAATGTCTTCTTTGTATCTATGGTAATGATCGCACGCTATGTCTCCCGTATTACCGTTGAATGTTTTCCCTGGCGTATGAGAAAAAACATCCCATATCGATGGACCTTTACCGTCTTCATCTACCGCACCTTCTATTTGGTAAGAAGCTGTTGCCGTACCAAAGTAGAAGTTCTTTGGAAAATCTGATCGTCTTATCACTGTCTATCACCTCCCGTTACTCTTCAATGTTGCTCTTCAATATAAAGATCACCAAGATCACCGTTATCGCTCTTCCATGCTTTCGAATATCTTCTCAGTCTGATTGGCAAGATATGCATTTGCCAGTGCCGAGAAAGTACCCAAGAATATGACTAATGGTAAAAACACATATATTGCAGAAGAACCTATCAAAAAACTTCCAACGAGAAATTGAACGATATTATTTACGAGCATTCCTAAGATGCTGATACCCGTTAATCCAAAGATGTTGAGCTTTGCGATGGCACCTTGTACAACAGCTGATGCCAAGCTTCCAAGAAATCCCATAAAAAATCCGGGAGTGAATATGGTACCTGAGAGTATAGAACCAAGTAATGATTTTGAAAGTGCAAGTACGAGCCCATTTGTAATCCCGGAGAAAAAAGAAAGGTACAGAACGAGAAAGTTCGAAAATCCCCATTTGCCGCCAGGCACAGGAAATGGTATCAACCCCTCTAATACGTATACAACACTGCTGATTGCTACCATAACGCCAAGTGTCACCACGTTTGTACGTCTGTCGTACTTGCCGTTCCTTTGGTTTCCTTCTTCTTGAACTCTATGATCATCTTGTTTGGTACGCAAATTATACTTCCTCCTTGGCCTACCTTTCCCATCTTTTCACAAATCTTGTCCGGACAATTGGAGTCTGTAACCCAAATCTTGTTCCCGTCGTAATGGAGTGTTGTTATGTATTCATTTTGTGAGTCAGTTATCCGCCAATCTCCCGGTTGAGAAAACTCGTATGCCGACACTCCAGCTATTCTAACAACAACGGTATTTGTAACGTTGTTTACGTTAGGCTCATAGAATTTCAATACAAAGAAGGTAATTAATGCACACGATGTTACTAAAATGAAGAGAACGAAATCACGACGTACCTTTTTTGCATCGTTCGATTCATTTATTTCATCATGCTGTTTATTAGGTCTCAGATGGCTATCCTCCCATCTATCAGCACGTGATCTACAAAGTTTTCTTGGAACATGTAAGGTATATCTATGAATTCAGGTGTCTTCCACAGAACTAAGTCTGCTGAGAAGTTTGGCGCGACGATGCCGGAATTCATTCCAAGCAAATATGCACCGTTTGCCGTGTATGCTGTCAATATTTCTTCCGGTTCCATCTTCAAAAATCTTATGGCCAAGTGCATTACAAAACTGGGTTGATAAATCGGTGCTGAACCAGGATTGAAATCGGAACCAAGCGCAATTGCTATTCCTGAATCTATTAACTTCCTTGCAGGTGCGAAACCCTCACCCAAGTAAAAGCTTGTATTCGGCATCAGAGTTACCATCACATCTGATTTGGAAAGTGCAGAAATATCAGAATCGTTGATCTTCAGTACATGGTCTACACTCTTTGCACCGAGTTCGATCCCCAATTTCGTTGCACCGACATTTTCGATCTCGTCTGCGTGTAATCGTAGATCAAAACCGAGTGTTTTTACGTACATCATGAATTGCTTTATTTCATCAGGTGCATAGGCACCCGCATCACAAAATGCATCAACAAATTGTGCCAAATTCTCTTCTTTTATGTGTGGCAATATTGTTTTTAATTCATCGAGATAGCTATCTAAAGATTTGCCCTTTGGCCTTGCATGAAGACCAAGAAATGTACTTGATATCTTTAGAAAAGATGTCTGATGCAATCTCTTGATAACTCTGAGTTGTTTTAGTTCATTTTCGACATCCAAACCATAGCCGCTCTTGCACTCAATTCCAACGACACCGTGGGAAAGAAAATCTTCAACGTATCCTTTCGATTGCAAAAACAATTCTTCTTCCGTTGAATTCCTGACTAACTCAGTTGTGTGGTGGATGCCACCACCAGATTGCAAGATCTCAACGTACTTTCTTCCCTGAGCGCGCATGAGAAATTCCTTTGAGCGTGAACCAACGAATGGAATGTGCGTGTGTACATCGAATAGACCCGGTGTCACAAGTTTTGCGGTGATGTGCGCATCTTTGTGCCTACGTATATCTGTTATTTTTCCATTTTCTATCACAACATCAACATCGAACATCTCACTGATGTTCCTCATCTGTGACCCTTTAAACGGTGGCAATCCATCTGGCGTTAACAACCTATCGGCATGAACTATGATAGAGTCTCTAAGTTCATTCATGAATCTCGCCTGTCTTCAAGAGTAAATCAAACAACTTCTTGAATGCATTACTCCTGTGGCTGATGAACTTTTTTACATCCTTACCCAATTCACCAAATGTTTGATCATAACCATCTGGAATGAATATCGGGTCATACCCAAAACCTTGTTCCCCTCTTATCTCGTAAGCAATTGTTCCATGGACGTACCCTTCGACTGAAAGCAAAAACTTGTTCTGAGGGTTAAAATACGTTGCTGCACAGACAAATCGTGCAGATCTAACGGCCGAATTTTTGAGCAGTGTCAATATACTCTCCATCTTTTCGATGTAGCTATGACCTTCCATGTACCGTGCACTCATGACGCCAGGAAAACCATCGAGTGCATCGATCGACAAGCCTGAGTCATCTGCGACAACGGGTTCGTTCAAATGTTTACCGTATTCTAGTGCCTTGATGATAGAATTTTCGATGAACGTCTCTCCATCTTCTTCAACGTCGATATCCAACTCTTCAATCGCCAGTTCTATAACGGAAGGTAGGACTAATGCGATTTCATGAACTTTATGCTCGTTTTTGGTCGCTACACAGATTCTCAAAGTGATACCTCCCCAACTAAATTTGCCGTTCCATTCTCTATTTCGACGTACTCGTTGTATCCATTCAGGATTCTTCTGAGATATTTTCCTGTCCAAGAAACTTGAGAACGTGCTATTTCTTCTGGTGTACCCGATGCAATGATGAAGCCCCCGTCATTTCCACCTTCTGGTCCAAGGTCTATCACGTAATCTGCAGATTTTATGACATCCAAATTATGTTCTATGACTATCACCGTATTACCTTTGTCTACCAATCGATTGAGTACTTCTATCAGCTTCTTGACGTCTTCAAAATGAAGCCCAACCGTTGGTTCGTCCAAAATGTATAGAGTTCGACCGGTAGCCTTTTTTCTCAATTCCGATGCGAGCTTTACTCTTTGAGCCTCTCCACCTGAAAGAGTGGTGGCAGGTTGACCCAATTTGACGTAACCTAATCCTACATCTGATAGTACTTGCAGTGTATCACTGATCGACGGAAGATTTTTGAAAAATTCCAATGCTTCATCGATTGTCATATCGAGTACATCTGCGATGCTCTTACCTTTGTATTTGACTTCAAGTGTCTCTGAATTGTATCTGCTGCCTTTGCATACATCACATTCAACGTAGACTTCTGGTAAGAACATCATTTCGATCTTCACAACACCTTGACCACCGCATGCCTCACACCTTCCGCCTTTAACGTTGAAACTGAATCTCCCTTTATCGTACCCTCGGGCCTTTGCTTCTGGTACCATTGCAAAAAGTTCTCTGATAGAATCAAACACCTTCGTGTATGTTGCAGGATTACTACGTGGTGTTCTTCCTATCGGAGATTGGTCTATTGCTATGACCTTATCTATCTCCTCTATTCCTTCTATTTTATCGTATTGCCCTACTTCATGTTTGGTTCTGTAGAGCTTATTCGAAAGAGCAGGATAAAGCGTATCAAGAATTAGTGAACTCTTTCCGGAACCACTGACACCGGTAACGCAGATAAATGTACCAAGTGGGAATTGTACAGTCACATTTTTCAAATTGTTGTGCCGTGCACCAACCAACTTTATAAACTTGCCTGTTCCCGTTCTCCGAGTGGAAGGTATGTCGATCTTCTCTTTTCCACTGAGGTACCTACCTGTGAGAGATTGATCGCATTTCATTATTTCCTCAACATTACCAGAAAAGATGACGTTTCCACCATTCACACCAGCGCCTGGACCTATATCAACGATGTAGTCTGAATTCCTTATGACATCTTCATCATGTTCAACAACGATCACTGTGTTTCCCAAATCTCTAAGTTCTTTAAGCATATCTATCAATCGATCGTTATCCCTCTGATGAAGCCCTATCGTTGGTTCGTCCAGAACGTAAGTAACACCCGTTAGTTTTGAACCAATTTGGGTTGCCAATCTTATTCGCTGAGCTTCTCCACCGGAAAGCGTTCTAACATTCCTCGATAATGTAATATATCCGAGCCCAACTTTTTCTAAGAAATCGAGTCTCTTTTCTATTTCGTTGATCAACTCTCTCACTGCTTCATATTGTTTCTGAGTTATTTTGCCAGGTAAATTGCGTATAATTTCCAACTCTCTCGAAATTTGTAAGTCCGTGAAATCTATGATGCTCAAGTTATCTACGAGGACACTCAATGCCTCGGGTTTCAATTTTTTGCCCTTACAAGACTGGCAAGTGCGTTCCACGAAGAAATTTTCAACGAGCCATTCTCTTGTGTCTTCCGATGTATATTCCTCATACCTCTCCTTAACCAATGCGACAAGTCCTTCAAAATACTCTGTGCCATATAAAATCGCTTCTTTTATTTCTTGTGGTTGTTCAGAGAATGGTTTGCTCTTGTTGCCTTTGTAATCGTTAATTATCCTTTCCATACGTCGAGTCAACCAGCCATCTGACTTGTGACCAATTTTCAATCCTTCGGTAACCGGTTTATCTTCCTCGAAGAGTGAGTTCTCGTCTACTTCCAACTTGAATCCGAGGCCGTGACAATCTGGACAAGCACCGTACGGATTGTTGAAAGAAAAGAGTTTCGCATTTATCTCTGGCATAGAAAAACCGCACGAAAGGCAAGACAATTTTTCCGAATAAAGGTGTTCATGACCTTCTTCATTTCTAACAATTACAAAACCGTTACCTTCTTTCAAAGCCAGTTCGAGGGATTGGAATAATCTGTGAACATCACTTTCCGAAGGTACGATTCTATCGATTACAAGGTTCACGTTATGTCTCACATTCTTGTTGAGTTCTGGTGCTTCTTCTAAACGATATATGTTACCATCAACTTCCACACGTGTGTATCCTCTATCTATGAACTTCTCAAATTCATCCTTAAAAGTTCCTTTCTTATCACGTGCAATTGGCGACAATATAAAAACACGTTCATTTTCAAAATGCTTCGCGATGTTATCGACTATCTCATCGACAGACATTTTTTGAAGTTCTCTTCCACACTTTGGACAATGTGGTACACCGATTTGAGCATACAAGACCCTCAGATAGTCATATATTTCGGTAACTGTACCAACAGTTGAACGTGGGTTGTGTGACACGCTCTTTTGATCGATGGCTATGGAAGGAGAAAGGCCGTCTATACTATCGACATCGGGTTTCTTCAACTCGCCTATGAATTGCCTAACGTAGGTTGACAGACTCTCCAGGTATCTTCTCTGTCCCTCTATGAAGATCGTATCCATTGCAAGTGAGCTTTTCCCTGAACCCGAAAGTCCTGTGATAACTACGAACTTATTCTTAGGTATCTCCACATCGATACCCTTCAAATTATGAACTCTTGCACCTTTTACGATAATTTTATCCATTTATTATTTTTTAGACCTCCCATAAAATGTAGATGCCAGCACAAAAAGCAGTGCAATTCCGAAGATCAACGCTTCCACACTCACAAAAACAGTCTTTCTACGTATATCATCTGGAGAAAGATATCCATAAGTTGCAGCTTGAAATGGGAAAAACCATGTTATTGCTATAGCTACAAACATCACAATTAGTACGATCCACGAGGTGTGTAAAGTAGACCAAAGATCGTCAAAATCGCTCCTTAATTTCTCAATTTGGGAGTTGATTTTGGCAACCTCTTTGTCGTACTGTTCGATATGTGATTCTAACTTTTCCACTGCATTGAGCAACTTCTCCTCTATTTCTTTGATTTCCACAGGGCTCACCACCTTTAGAACTTTTAGAAATCCTTGTGGTCATATACCCAAAATCAGAGTTGCTATCGAAAAGTAGATCAGTATTCCAACAAGGTCAGCTATTGTGGTAACAAGTGGTCCCGACATCACTGCAGGGTCTATTTTGAATAACTTACCCACAAATGGTAACATGGCTCCAACAGAGTTAGAAAATATCATTATCAAGAATATTGCAACACCGGCTGAGAAATTGATGGATACATTGGACGTTATCATGAAACCACGTAAGAACAGTGTAACTCCAAGCACTGCACCCATGATTGCCCCAAGATAAACCTCGCGCAAAAACACCTTCCACCAATCTTTAAGCTCGATGTCGCCGAGTGCCAAACTCCTGATTATAAGTGCACTACTCTGTCCTCCCGCATTCCCTCCCGCATCAACCATCGTTGCCATGAAAGCTGCAAGGATTGGGTAAAGAGCCAAGGCATTTTCATAACGGCTAACTACCAACGCACTTAGACTTTGTAACAACAAAAGGCCAAAGAGCCAAGGCAATCTGTTCTTTATGAATACAAATGGTGACGTATGAAAATAACTGGTGGCAGTCACATTCATACCAGCCATCTTATGGATATCTTCAGTAGCTTCTTCTTCTATGATATCGACGATATCGTCTATCGTAATTATTCCAACTAATCGTAAATCGTTGTCCACAACGGCAATTGCATTTAAGTCATAGTTTTTCATGAGCTCTGCTACTTCTTCTTGGTCAGTGGTAGTCTTTACATAAGCGGGTGCTGGTGTATAGACTTCCTCAACGAGTACTTCTGATTCTGAGAACAGTAGGTCCTCAAGTTTTAACGTACCAGCAAGGGTTCTATCTTCTTCTATCACAAAAATCGTATAAATCGTGTCCGCATCTTTTCCAAACTTGCGCACCTTAGTCAGCGCTTTTTCAACTGTCATGTCTTTTGTGACATAGACGAAGTACGGTGACATCAGTCTTCCTGCTGAATTATCTGGGTAATTAAGTATCTCTATGGTCTGTTCTCGTTCGTTTTTTGGCAGGAAAGAAAGTAATTTCGTAACAACATCGGCAGGAAGTTCGTCGAGCAATTCTGCTCTGTCGGATGGATCCATACTTCTTATGATAGATTTTATCTCTTCATCGGTGAGCATTCTGACCAATTCAAATTGTTCATCAGACTCAAGTTTGGAGAAGACTTCCGCAGCTATGTCTTTATGAAGAAGGCGGAAAACTATAGCTTTTTCAGAAGTTTCAAGTTCTTCGATCATTTCAAAAACAACATTGGCGTCTTGATCTTCAAGTAACAATTTAAGTGTCCTGAAATCGCCCCGTTCGATAAGTTTCTTGATGTCAACTTGGAGTTTGACTTTCATCTAAATACCTCCCATCTTCTGTTTTTTAGGCTTTATGGTGGTTGACTGCCGGAATAACTCGGATATTCCACTTGGAATCACTCCCTTCATGTGACGTTTAGTGTAACATAATTATACCAAAGGTCCACGCTTTTGATTCATACACTTTTTTGAACATTGTGTAAAGTATTAACTTAGTGAAAGATACAAAGAAAACTGTTCATTTTCAACAAGTTATATCGAGTTACATCATGTTACATAACACATGCTGTACCATCCATTTGTTCTCTATGACTTTGTGATATAATTGTAATTGTAGAAAGATTGGATAAGATTAGATATTTTATCCAAAAATCGATGATAGCAAAAGAATTATAGATACTTATAGAATATCATTTTTATGGTATAATTCAATGAGTTCAATGACATTAAAATGGAAAAACGGAGGGAGCAAAGATGAAGGAATACAAGCCGCAAGAGATAGAAGCGAAGTGGCAAAAGGTATGGGCAGAGAGAAAAGTTTTTGATACACCACAATATTCTGATAGACCGAAATATTATTCTCTAGTTATGTTCCCGTATCCGTCGGGTACTCTACACGTTGGACATGTAAAAAATTACGTGATTGGCGACATCGTGGCGAGATACAAGAGGATGCAGGGATACAACGTTCTACATCCATTTGGATACGATGCCTTTGGATTACCCGCAGAGAACGCTGCAATTGCTCACAAGATTCACCCAAAAAAGTGGACATTGGATAACATAAAGATAATTCGTGGACAGATAAAAAAACTTGGAATAAGCTACGACTGGAATAGAGAAGTTATCACATGTACGGAAGATTACTATAAGTGGACGCAGTGGGTCTTTTTGAAGTTGTACGAAGCAGGCCTTGCATACAAAAAGCCTGGTGCTGTGAATTGGTGCCCGAGTTGTCAAACTGTCCTCGCTAATGAGCAAGTAAAAGAAGGAAAATGTGAGAGATGCGGCACAACTGTAACGATGAAATACCTTGAACAATGGTACTTCAAGATAACAGATTATGCGGAAAAACTGTTGGACGGACTTGATAAACTTCCTGGCTGGCCGGAACATGTGAAAACGATGCAGAGGAACTGGATTGGCAAGAGCACGGGTGCCGAAGTTGATTTCCCAATAGATGGCTTGGATAAGACAATTAGAATATTCACCACCCGCCCAGATACGATATACGGTGTAACGTTTATGGCCATTGCACCAGAATCACCACTAGTTTCAGAACTCGTTACATCTGAGCAGAAGGCAGAAGTTGAAGACTTCTTGGCAAGAGTCGCACTTGAGGATAGATTTAAACGTACGAGTTTGGAAGCAAAGAAGGAAGGCGTATTTTTAGGCAGGTATGCGGTAAACCCGCTAACAGGAGAACGTATTCCAATTTACGTTGCAAATTACATACTTTACGAATACGGAACTGGTGCAATAATGGCAGTCCCAGGCCATGATCAAAGAGACTTTGATTTTGCAAAAGAGTACGGAATCGATATAAAACAAGTTGTGAGACCAAAAGATGGTGACTGGAACGTACAGGAAAGGCCATACGAAGGCGAAGGAATTATCGTTAACAGTGGAGAATTTAATGGACTTGAGAGTTCAAAAGGGATAGAAGAGATAACTAAATACATAGAAGAAAAGGGATATGGAAAGAGAAGTGTTCAGTATAAATTGAGAGATTGGCTCATATCCAGACAGCGGTATTGGGGCGCACCGATACCAGTCGTGTACTGTGATAAGTGCGGAATCGTTCCCGTGGCTGAAAAAGACTTACCGGTAAGATTACCAGAAAATGTAGAGTTTCTTCCAACAGGTCAGTCACCGCTCACATTGAGTGAAGAGTTCAAACACACAACATGTCCAAAGTGCGGCGGACCCGCACACAGGGAAGTCGAAACGATGGACACATTTGTCGATAGCTCTTGGTATTATCTGAGGTACGTCAATCCAAAATTGGAAGATAGACCGTTTGAAACGGAAGATGTCAACAATTGGTTACCAGTTGACCAATACATAGGTGGAGTCGAACATGCAGTACTGCACTTACTCTATTCTCGGTTCATTACGAAAGTACTTAATGACCTCGGATACGTGAATTTTGATGAACCTTTTGAGAATCTCTTTACACAGGGCATGATATACAAAGACGGATGGAAGATGAGTAAATCCAAGGGAAATGTGGTCTCACCGGATGATATGATTCAAAAGTACGGTGCAGACACGCTACGTATGTACATACTCTTCATGGCACCTCCCGAAAAAGATGCAGAATGGAACGACGCAGGCATAGAAGGGGTTAACAGGTTCATACGAAGGCTTTGGAACAATTACTATAGAATATTGGATTTGTTGAGTTCAGATAATGAAAATTCTGTTGATTTAACAAAAGAGGAAAAATCTTTGAGAAGAAAGTTACACAGCATGATAAAGAAGATAAAAGAAGATATAGAAGGTGGGTTTAAATTTAACACCGCGATAGCTGGTCTAATGGAATTCAATAACCAATTGATGGAATACCTCGATAACGTAGAAAGGCCAAACACCAAGTTACTGAAAGAGGTCGCGGAAAACGTTGCACTTATCCTATCACCGTTTGCACCACACATGGCAGAAGAAATGTGGAGCGATTTAGGAAAGGACACTCTCATAGTCAATGAAAAGTGGCCAGAATACGACCCAAGTGCACTGGAACAAGAAGAAATGACCGTCGTTGTTCAAGTAAATGGAAAAGTTAGGGGAAAATTGATTGTACCAGTAGAAATCACCGAGGACGAGATCAAAAAAGCAGCACTTGAACAGGCAGCAAGATCCATCGAAGGAAAAACGATAATAAATGTGATTTATGTCAAAGGTAAGTTGATAAATATCGTCGTCAAATAAGTGTTCAAGCATTTTGGTAATTATCTAACGTGACTTGTAACATGGATAATTTAGCGAATATCGAAAGGGGGTATGAAAAAGTGAAGAAATTCCTATCTCTAATGTTTGTAGTACTTTCGATCGTCCTTTTCGCACAAGATGACATCGTTGCAGTGGTTAATGGAACAAACATAACAATGGATGAATGGAATAGGGAAGTAAACTTGCAGAAGCTGCTAATCGAGCTCAAATCCTCGAATGAGACTTTTTACAACGTGTTGACGACGAGCCAGGAAGGTATGGTGGTAATCGAAAGGTACAGGTTGAAAGTACTCGATACATACATAAGGAAATTGCTATTCGTTCAATTTGCAGGTACTTTGGACGTTGCACCGAAAGACGATGAAGTAAAATCCGATGTGGATACTCAAATTAAGAGTATGCTTACAGACCTCAAGATGACCGAAGACCAACTCAACGATTATCTTACAGAATTAGGAATGGGATCCCTTAATGAATACAAGGAAAGACTATATTTCCAAAGAAGGTATACGTTAGCACTTGCAAATGTGTATACTAAATACCTTTCAAACATCAAGGTTAGCGATGATGAAATAAAGGCATACTACGAGAAAAACAAATCAAAATACACTATACCGACGCAATATGACTTGATAGTTTTTAAAGCGAAGGACAAATCAACTGCCGACAGCATAAGGCAAGATTTAAACAAGGGCAGCAGTGTAGAAGACATCGCAAAGAAATATGGCCTAACCGACTACATAAATGCACTTGTCAATCAAAATGATACAACCAAAATACCACAACAGATTTGGATTTACGTTACAAGTGCCCCCAAGGGTGCCCTTTTACCAGTACAGCAAGTTGGGGATAACTGGTACGTTGTGAAAGTCAAAGACGTAAAAATAGGCACAACTAAGACACTTGACCAAGTCAAAGACGATATAAAAAAGGAACTGTTATCGCAGAAGCAAGATGCCATAAATGACCAGGTTACAAAAGATTTCAACGACTTTGTTGCCAAGTCGAAGATAGAGATAAGGTACAAGAGTTCGATAATAAAATGAAGATAAAATAAAAGATAGTCGTTTTTTCAAAGTTACTGACGTGACCGTAGATAAAAGAATCATAAAAACAATGATATGGGAGGGTTTCTCATATGAAATTAAAGACTATTACAATGGAATGGACTGGAGACAGTCTCGTTTTGGTCGATCAAAGAAGGCTACCTTTTGAAGAAGTGTATGTTACGTGTGCTGACTATAGGTCAGTTGCATTGGCAATCAAGGAAATGGTTGTTCGTGGTGCTCCTGCGATAGGTGCAGCTGCTGCATTTGGATACGCCTTGGGAGTCAAAGAAATGGTCAAGAAGAGTGCAAGCTATGATTTAGTACTCTTGCAGATGAAGAATGTAAAGGAGATACTTGAACGCACGAGACCTACGGCGGTTAATCTCTTCTGGGCGTTAGAGAGGATGCAAAATAGACTCATAGAACACGGAAAATATGAAGGACTGGTTAAAGTAATAGAGGAAGAGGCAATGAAGATAGCAAAAGAAGATATAGAAATAAACAAGGCAATAGGCAGAAACGGTGCACAGCTTCTTGAAGATGGGTTTACCGTATTGACTCACTGCAATGCGGGTGCACTTGCAACAGTTGATTATGGTACAGCACTGGGTGTTTTGAGAGCTGCAAAGGAACAAGGAAAGAATATAAAGGTGTTTGCCGACGAGACGAGACCGTATCTGCAAGGTGCCCGGTTAACTGCTTGGGAGTTGATGAAAGACGGATTTGATGTAACACTCATCAGCGATAACATGTCAGGTTGGGTAATGAAACAAGGGAAGATAAATGCAGTAGTAGTTGGTGCAGACAGAATAGCAGCTAACGGTGACGTTGCAAATAAGATAGGAACGTACATGGTTGCAGTCCTCGCAAAAAGGCACGGTGTACCATTTTACGTAGCTGCTCCAACGAGTACGCTTGATTTGTCTATAGAAAGTGGTAGCGACATTCCCATAGAAGAAAGGTCACACGAAGAGGTCACAAATTGCGCTGGTAGGAGAATTGCACCAAACAATGTAAAAGTATACAATCCTGCTTTCGACGTCACAGATCACGAACTTGTTAGTGCAATCATAACCGAAAAAGGTGTCGTATATCCACCTTTCAAGGAAAATTTAAAAAAACTTTTTGAGGAGTGATGCTGATGATAGACTTAAAATTATTGAGAAAACAGCCTGAAATTTTCTACGAATCTCTAAAGAAGAGAAATCAGACTACCGAGATCATCGATCAAATCATTGCACTGGATAAGGAATGGCGGAGCTATTTAAATCAAGTAAACAACCTGAAGTCTAAAAGGAATGAGCTCTCTAAGAATGTTGCGAGGCTAAAAGCGGAAGGTAAGAGTGAACAAGCAGAGGAATTAATAACTCAAAGTAAGGTCATAGGTGACGAAATTGCGAATTTAGAAGCAAAGCAAAATGAATTAGAAGCTCAGATGCTTAGCTTAGCTCTCTATGTGCCTAATACTCCACACGAAAGCGTACCAACCGGGAAAGATGAAACAGAAAACGTGGAAATCAGACGTTGGGGAGAACCAAGAAAATTCGATTTTGAGCCCAAGCCTCACTGGGACTTAGGCACAGACCTCGGCATGCTCGATTTCGACAAGGGTTCAAAATTAAGTGGTTCAAGATTCACCGTGATGTTTGGTCAGATTGCAAAACTGGAAAGATCAATAGCACAGTTCATGCTCGACGTACATACAGCTAATGGATACACAGAGGTAAACGTTCCGCACTTGGTCAAGAGAGAAACGATTACCGCGACGGGACAACTACCAAAATTCTCTGAAGAGTTATACACTTGTGAGAGAGATGATCTGTTTCTCATACCGACTGCCGAAGTATCTCTTGCAGCGTTACATATAGGCGATGTACTCGACGAAGATATGCTACCTTTGAAATATACTGCATTCACACCTTGCTATCGTAGGGAAGCTGGAAGTTATGGTAAAGATGTACGAGGACTAATTAGGCAGCATCAATTTGAAAAAGTTGAGCTTGTATGGTATACAAAGCCAGACAATTCATTTGAGGCTCTTGAACAGTTGACCCACGATGCGGAGAAGATATTGCAATTACTTGGATTACCCTACAGGGTAATCACATTATGCACTGGAGATATCGGATTTGCAGCAGCAAAGACGTACGATATAGAAGTATGGCTACCATCTTACAACGGGTACAAGGAAATTTCCTCTTGCAGTAACGATACCGACTTCCAAGCAAGGAGGGGAAATATCAGATACAGGGCAAAAGATGGAAAGATGAACTACGTACATACACTCAACGGTTCGGGATTGGCGATCGGAAGGACATTGGTTGCCATAATGGAGAATTATCAAAACCCGGATGGTTCAATCACAGTCCCAGAGGTGCTAAGACCGTACATGAAGACAGAGGTCATAAAGTGATTTGTTTTCAGGTGTTTTTTCTAAATCCTAAGGAATGAAGGGATAGATGTGGCTACCCTAGATGAAAATGATCAAAAGAGGGAAATGATCAACAAGATACGGCAGATGAACTATGAAGAGTTGTACGATTTTGCCGAAGATATAAGAAGATACATGATTTCTGTCATATCTCAAAA
>Ga0208824_1001216_pt1 | contig 23728 bp, 15 predicted proteins | sample AD_JPNTR3_MetaG_FD_184447 | JGI IMG/M metagenome (GOLD analysis project Ga0208824, IMG submission 184447) | Active sludge microbial communities of municipal wastewater-treating anaerobic digesters from Japan - AD_JPNTR3_MetaG (SPAdes) (version 2) | ecosystem: Engineered > Bioreactor > Anaerobic...
GCCGTCATTGTCAACATCAGCAGTCATGAGATTGTGATTTCCCTGACCTGCCGCACTTTCCGAGCCTTTATTGTTGGAATCAAAGATCCAGCGCACAGAGAGCTTACCGTTCACAACATCGACAGCTGAAATTGTCATTCGGGTGTAGTATCCCCTGCCGTAGACCGCAGACGGGTGAACGCCGTCAAGATAGGCGATACCGCTGTTGAATCGGTCAACACGGTTGCCGTAGGTGTCTCCCCATGAGCCTACATTTCCACGAGGTACAGGGAAATTTATAGTGTCAAGAGCTGCACCGGTCTGACCGTCGAACAGCGTCATATATTCAGCACCTTCAAGAATATATCCGCCGGGATTTCTGTAGTCCTTGCTGCCGTCACCGATGACCTTACCCTTGCCGTCCTTAGTGCCGTCGGCGGTTTTTGTAATAAGCTCCGCCTTGCCGTCACAGTCGAAATCTGCAACACACATCTGAGTGTAGTGCTGACCGGCACGGATATTCCTGCCCATATCAATGCGCCAGAGGGTCTTGCCTTCGAGGGTAAGGCAGTCGATATAGACGTTATCGGTGTAGCCGGACTGAGAATTGTCCAGCGCCTTGCCCTCCCATTTCAAGAATATCTCATACTGTCCGTCACCGTCAACATCGCCAACGACACAGTCATTTGGAGTATACTGCGAACCGGGACTATTCAGGGGAATGTCGAAGTAATTCGTACCGGAATTGAAATGGCACTCTTCAGAAGAGACAACGGCGCCGTTTACCACTGTGTCAACACGGTATTTTGAATTTGGGCTGCCGCCGTTGTCCTGATAGCTGGTTGCCTTTACCGATGTGCTTGTGTAGATGAGCTGACCGTCACGGTAGAGTCTGAACTCCGCATTGTCAGCATCGTCGGCATTCCAGCGCCAGCTCACGAACATTCCGTTTCCGGACTTTACTGCGTAGATACCACGGTCAAGATGCTCGACGATATTCTGTCCTGTCCCATACTTTGCGGCTGTTGGCATTGCAGCTATATTTCCCGGCATTGCACTTACAGCTATCATCAGTGCGGCCGCATATGACTTGATTTTTTTAATTCTCATTTTTACCACCTCTCTGAGAGTTTTAACGTTTTCTTTAATTCTATTTTAGAACAAATTATGAATTAGCTCAATGAAGAAACGCACCAAAAAACACACATTTTGCACCATTTGACAAATTTATACCTGTATGATATACTGAAATGGAGAAAGGAGTGAGACAATGAACAGCATAGGAAAGATCGGCCTTATCATGCCGGAAATAACCGACCCGCTGGACTATGAGCTGCTTGACGGAATATATGGTCAGGCTGAAAAGCTTGGCTATGATGTGGTGGTTTTCACCGGAGTTCTCAACTCCATGTCAGACGAAAAACGGGACTACTACACCGAGGGCTTTGATAATATTTACTCACTCATCTGCAAGAGCAGTCTGGACGGGCTTATTTTTGCCGCTGACCGTTTCAGAAATGACCAGCTCGTTCACCGGATATTTGACTACATCGCTCAGACAGATATACCTGTTCTCGCTCTTGAATACAAGCATGGCATGACCCCTTACATAAATGCCGAGCAGCACGACGGCGCATACGCTATGACAAAGCACCTCATCGAAGTACACAGCTGCCGCAAGCTGTACTGCATTGCCGGATTTCCCGGACATGAGCCGTCAGAGGAGCGCTTGCACGGCTTCATTGATGCTATGAACGACTTTGGGCTTGATATAGGCGAAAACAGCATTTTTTACGGGAATTACTGGCGAGATATCCCGGAGCAGATAGCAAGGGACATTGCTGCCGGGAAAATAGAATATCCCGACGGAGTTGTTTGTCTCAGCGATTCTATGGCGATATACTTCGGCAACGAGCTCAGCCGTAACGGTATCGCAGTTCCCGATGCGGTCAAAATAACCGGCTATGACGGTATGTGGTACTCCGCTATGCACACTCCCATAACTACGACGATATGCGGCCGTGACAGGCAATTCGGTGAAACGGCAGTCTGTAGGCTCTATGAGATAATGACCGGCAAAAGCTGTGAAGCTGTTGGGAATACTCAGACTATCAGATACGGGACAAGCTGCGGGTGCAGCTATGAAACTGCAGCGGCTCAGTCCGGTTTTCTTGTTTCGCTGCAAAAAAAAGTTGCAAAGCAGCTTTTCCGTGGATTTGAGAAAAAGAGCTTCCTCGGAGCGGACTTTATCAGCAAAATGTCTGATGCAGAGAATCTATCCGCACTTATGGACACAGTCGATAATGTGGGACATATTCTGAGCGGCTGGAAATGGCTTGATATAGCCTTATGCGAGGACTGGCAGTCCGATCTCGACAACCCCTGCAATTTCAGGCAGCACAGCTTTTCAGACAAGATGTATCTTGCGCTTTCAAAGCGTTACGGTGAAAACGATAAAAGCGGATACTACTTTCCTGCTGCCGATATCCTCCCTGCTCTGGAAAAATCCCACGAGCCGATGATAACAGTTCTTACCTCGCTCCACTGCAAGGGACAGATATTCGGCTACATCGCAATGTCGTTCGATTCCCACGATGACATTGAGCTTGATGATTATTTTGTCAACTGGACAGACGCTGTGTCGAGCGGTCTGCACTCGCTCCAGAAACGCCTTTACATAAACTACATTCATCAGCAAATGGAGTCTTTTTCCACTAAAGACGCCGTGACCGGAATGCTCAACAAAAGAGGATTTACAGAAGCGCTGCCCGGCATTCTCAATGAGCTGCGAAAAAGCGGCAAGGGTCATTGTCTGCTGCTCATCTCATGGCTTGACGATACTGCCGCCTATGACGTTGCAGGAATTGTTGCAAATGCGCTGAAAAAAGCGGCAGCAAATCAGCTTTGCGGACGACTTGGCGAAAATGTTTTTTCCGTACTGATGAGGTTTGAAAACGATACGGAGCTGTTCATCACTGAGCTGAAAAATGAGCTGACAGCAACGCTCGGAAATCCGGCTCTCCTGCCCGAATTATTCACCGGTGAATATGAAATATCAGGTAAGCTGCCGTCAGAGATCGAGCGGTCTGTTGATGATGATTACAGATTATTCTCAGAAAAGCGCAGCAGTGAGCTGAATAAGAACTATACCTACCGTGAGCAGATATATTCGCTCCGCCGTGAGATAATAACAAAACCGCAGCTGGACTGGAATATCCCCGATATTTCAAGGAAGCTCGGCATCAGTAAAACTCACCTGCAAAGGCTTTACAAAGAGCTTTTCTCGACCAGCATAAAGGACGACATAATTCTCTCACGCATGAACCGTGCAATGCAGCTCCTCGCACATACTGACCTGCGTGTGCAGGAGATCGCCGAGCAGTGCGGCTACAAAAACGAGAATCACTTCATGCGGCAGTTCAAAGAGAAAAACGGCATGACAGCCCTGCAATACCGAAAAAACAGTGTATAACAAAGAAAGCGTACCGACTTTGAGCCGATACGCTTTCTTTCTCTGATTTGCCCATTATACAAAGGTTTTCCGGATAAAAAGGAATCGTTTGCAGCTGTTATCCGGAGTTCAGCTGCTGTCACTTCAATGCCGTGAGCTATTGTGCAGATACTCTGGACATTTTCGTGTTTCTGTATCTATTATAGCTAAAAACAGCAAGGTTGTAAATGACATTTTGCACCTGATTACTTGCATTTTGGTTCATTTCAGAATGAGTTGTCTCATCATCACCATATCAAATACATCAATTCTTTCATCAGAACATAGGTCACCAGCTTTCCAATCTGTGAGTTCACCATTGTTGAGAAGAAATTTCTGCATCATGACAAGATCGGCAACACTAAACATTCCGTCAGCATTGACATCACCGATGACCTCATCGGCAGAATTAACAATTGCGATCCGATCAATAGACGGAGCATAGCTTTCGTCATTGTAAAGTCTGATAGTATTCGTTCCCTCGTTAAGATAAACATTCGTATTGACTGCCGCAATTCCAACCCAATCGTTTTTATTTGCATACAGTCCGTCAAGAGCAGCGGCATATTTTCCGTTTACATCAATTTTCAGACGTCGTGGTTCTCCTGAGATATAGTATATTCTCAGCGGATATTCTCCTGACTTCTCCGCAGTTACATTCGTGAAAGTAATGTAACTATCTCTTCCACCGCCTACATACCCGACATAAGTGTTTCCAGAACAATATTTGTCTGAGGTAACTGATGCAAAGCCTGAGATCTGTGCATTTTCAGCTTCATAGAACTTATAATTTGAGTAATGCGTTGTCAGCTTCATTCCGTCTCTTGTCAGTTTTATCACGCATCCTCCGTTTGGGAGAAGATCTTGAGTAATAATGCTGTCTTTTGTAAGGTCACTGAGCGTTTTCACTTCAATGGCGCTGCCGTCTGAATTATCACCGAAAATATATGCGTTATATACTGCATCATCAGTTATAATATCGCTGAGTTTTATGTTTATCGTCCTCGGTTGTATCGTTGCTGCTCCGATGTACCAGTCATCACCGCTTTTTCTGCCAATAACACTTAACTGCATGGGATAGCCGTCCAGCACCTTCATATCATCCCACGCAACAGGCACATCGTTCAGCACAGGGAGCGCAGACGAACCCTCATAGGTATATACTGACTGAGCGAAATGCTGGACTCCCGATTCAATAGTTACTACGTCGGAAAGTGCAAATCCTGCTGTTGCGTTTATGCCATCAATGTGAGTGCCAGTGGGAGTGAAGTCTGCAGAGCCGACAACGTTTCTGTTAAAAGGATAATTTATACGGTTCGTCAGAGACGGAGTATCACGCCATTTGTAGTATTCCGTGCCGTAAACCGCCTCGTATGATACAACATTTGGATATGTACGGCTCTCGCCGTGAGGCATAGTACAGCCGTGGAAAAGTACCATTAACTTATTCTCTGCAGCTATATTCATGCAGAGATACATCTGTTTCATAGTATCTTGAGTGTCGCTTTCATAATAATCTACCTTAACGCCTTTGACTCCCAGACCTTTTATACGCTCAAACTCACGCCTTATCGTTGCCTCGTCAAGAAGCGAATAATAGGGATAAGCGTGATTTCCGAAACTGTCAGTGTAGTTGTAATGGCAGATGTTGTTCACTCCGTACCAGAGATAGATCCCAATGCCTTTTGAAGCTCCGTATTCGCAAAGCTCTTTGACTTTTTCTGAACTATTGTCCCAGAGTGCCCAGCCGAAATCAAGGCAGACGTAATCCCAGCCATTTTCAGAGGCAAAGTCAATGTAATCCTTTTGCATATGATACTCTATGGGCGAATCTCCGCCGCTGCTCCACCATGACCATGCGACCTTTCCCGGCTTTATCCAGCTTGTATCCTTGATAACTGAGGGCGGATTCAGGTCAAGTATCATATCACTGCACGCCATGTCATTCAAATTGTCTGCAATTATAGCCGCTCTCCATGGAGTAGCAAACGGTCCATTCATTTTTACGGTATCGACCTTGTTGCCGAAACGCCATTTAAGAGCACGGCTTCCCTTTTCAGTTTTCAGAAACCCTGCACAGTAAGGATCAGGCTCGTTAAAGACATTCGCTTCTGAAAGCAATACCCAGTATTTGTCCGAAATATGCCCTGTCAGCGGAACAGAACAGTCGAATTGATTCAAGGTCATATCCCTGATATTGAACTGACCGATCTCATACTCATATGTAGCATTTGGCATACTGCCCCAGAATGTTCCGCTTTCGGGAAAAACGACCTCGCTGACCTCCGCTGTTACTTCAGCACCGTGGTTTAAAGAATAACGAAAAGCCATTCCATCATCATACATACGAACAATAACCGTCAGAACTGAATCGCCCTTGATAAGCGGAAACGACAGTTCATTGTAATTGTTACGAAGCTGACTGTGCTTGCCGAATGGCATTGTATAATTCTCATCAAATGAGACTTTTGTCACTGATGCTGCGTCTGTTGTAAATCCCTCGGACAGATTTTCGGTTGAGGTTATAAGTCCTAGTTTTGATGGCTCAATTACGATCCCCGTTTCTAAATTATCCGCCTTGTGGACGGAATAGTAATAACTCCCCTTTGCGTCTTTCCATATCTTTGTTGTCAGTGAAGCATCGGGAGATACACTCTGCAATTCGGGAATACTTGTAAGCGTCGTGCCATTCAGTGAAACTATAGTTTCCGGTGCAGACAAAACGCTTTCGACAGATGAACTGTAGACACCCTGACTTGTAGCTGACGCATTTACATAGCTTTCGATCTCATTAGCTGAATTTAATGCAGATGAAAAAGCCCCTAAATTCAACGCAGTGAAGAAGGATATTGCTAATGCAATACACTTTTTACATTTCATGATGATCACCTCTCAATTGTACCACGGCAGCTCATCAAGGGTTATGACATATTCACTGTTATAGGTCTTTTTCATTATTTCTTTTTCAGTGAATGTCTCGGAATAATGGCCGTTCTTTACAACGAAATCTCCGCACCACGTTCCGAACCATGCCCAGCGTGAATTCGCCGCAACTACATTGTCGATATCGAAAACTGTGCCGTTTTCAGTAAGTGCGATCATCTTGTTCGTGCCGGAATATTCAAGCAATTCCGAGAACTTTGCATTCTGTGCACCGTAGCTTCTTTCGCCGGCATAAATGTCCTCGCCGATAATATCTACATAATCATCTCCAGGATACCAGTCGGGATTCTGACCGTTCCAAACCCATATGAGGTTAGAACAGCCATAGACATTTGTAAGCTGATCGTAGAGGTAGTACCAGAGCTTTTTGTAAGCCTCCGAGCCCTTTGCTCCCCACCAGAACCAGCCGCCTGAAGCCTCGTGCAGAGGTCTCCACAGTACGGGAACTCCTGCGTCACGGAGTCGGTTCAGCTGCTTTGCTATCTCAGCAATATCGGCGTCGATGAGAGCCTTGCCCTCGGGGTCTTTGCCGTCCATAACAGCGGCAATGTCGAAATTGGTGTTTGAGGTATTGAACCCTCCCCACCACCTCGGAGTCCCCTGCTCGGTATCGCCGGACTTCATGTACTTATCGGGAGCGTTCCAGTGCCAGCAGAATGTGGCGATACCGCCGTGACGGTGGAAGTCGATCGCTGTCTCCACAGCATTTGAGCGTGCGCCCTTGGCCTGACGTGAGGGGCAGTAGTCCATCATGTCAAGTCCGACAATAGCAGGATATTTGCCTGTAGCCTCGTAAATAGCCTTGAACTCATCACCGTTAAGACCGTCGTTGCAGACCTGTCCGGCAAGAGTGTATTTACCGTAGCTGTCACAGAGATAGCTGAAAAGCTCCTTTGCATTCTCGTCAGCATTGGGGTTAATGAGCTTGTTCTCGACCTTATAAACGCTGCTTGAAATTATATCGTCCTCGGTCACTTTAAGGCAGTCCACCATCACCCAGCCCCAAGACTTTTTAATTGAAACTGTATGCTTTCCGGCAGTGAGCATTACTCTGCGGAGCGATGTCTCAGAGTACACATTTCCCTTGCTGTCAAATCCGCCGATATTTTCACCGTCAACAAGCACCTCATTATACTTGTCTCCGCCCATTCCCTTTGATGTGAGGGTGAGACAATAGCTGCCTGCTGCGGGAACTTCTATTGTAAACGCAAGGTCATCTCCATCGTTGGAAAAGCTGCCGACAGCCTTTCCTCCGGAAGCAGTCGAGTCGTCACTTACTGCGTTATTTCCGGATATTACCGCATTTTCAGCCTCATATACTGCGTTGAAATCCTCGTGCGGAGTCTCAGTCTGCTGTGTCAGGAGCATTCTCATCTGAACCATATCGAAAACATTAAGTCTGCCGTCCTCACAAAGGTCACCGGCTTTCCAGTTTGCAAGCTCAGTGTTTGGTACTGCAAGCAGCCACTTCTGCAAGATCACAAGGTCAGCCACATTGAACTCACCGTCGCCGTTTACATCACCTTTTACAAAAGCGTCATCTGTATCAACAGACATTTTTTTGTAGACATTCTCATACATTGTCTCCGCCCAGAGCTTTCGCATTGCTTCGTAACCGTCAGAATTGGGGTGAACGCCGTCATCGCCGAGTCCCCATGTATTATTCCGGAAGAATTCATCGAAGTCAGGGCCGTGGACCAGTTTATCGCCGTATTCGCTGTACAGCCTGTCGATCATAGCATTGTAATGACCCGTATTAGAGCCGACATCGGGATTTGTAGCATAAGGAATTTTCGGCAGGACGGGAACTTTTCCAGCGTTCAGAACAGCATCTATCATATACTTTGTATTCACATAATAGCTCTGAGCATTGTTGGGGTTGCCCCATGCATCGTTAGTTCCGTATGCGATGCTCACATATTTTGCTGGACTTGTGCTAAGCCACTTGTCAATGTTCTCCTTTCCGTCACGGCTCGATATACCGCCGATACCGCCGTTTTCCTGCACTGGGAAAAAGCTGCTGTCAAGCTGATTTACGAATGCCGCATAGCCTGTTCCGTAGGCATTCACCATGCTGCCTGCGGTAATGGAATCTCCGAAAAATATCCAGCTGTCAGAGACACCGTTTGAAGCATCGTGAATGTCAAAATTCAGGCTGACCTTGCTTCCGTTTGCCTTAGTGACTCTCATACGTATCCAGTTATATCCGTCCATATCAATAAGGTGCTGCCGGGAGCTGTAGCCGTTGCCTGTGACAGTCTCCGCAGTTTCCCAGCCCGATGTGGGATAGCTTCCGCCTGCCGCTTTGTTGACCTCAATGGTATAATCCACCGGTTCTGCGTCCTTGTTTACATAAACACCGATGTTGTCGTATGTGCTTGTATTGTACCAGACCGCAAGCACCTTTTTACGCTGCGATTTGGGAACAGCAGAAAGGTCATATGCAAGGTAATCGTCCGGAGCCGAAGTCCAGAATGTATAGTATTTATCATCGTTTCCCGATGAAGCACTGTTCGATTTTCCGGAGTATGCCGGAGCGTTTCTGCTGATGAGCGGATTCGCACCGGAGCTGACAGAGGTTTCTCCAATCGTTATACAGTCCAGATAAGTCCAGCCCCATGAACCCTCAACTGTGACGGTATTATCACCCGATCTAAGACCCGCTGAGATACTGACCGTCCTGAACTGACCTTCTCCAGTGTAGGCACAGAATATCTGGCCTATATTCTGACCGTTGACGATGACGTTCTGATACTTGCCGTTCTCGTCATAAGGCTGACTGTAGCGTATAGTGAGCTGCTGTACACCTGCACTTGCCGCGCTTACATTCACTGTCACGGAATCACCGGAGTCTTTAAGGTCAACCGCCTTTCCTCCGCTTGCACCGGACAGCGTGACAACAGAAGTTATGTTGTCCCCTGTATCGTAAATACTGCCGTTTTCAAACTCAAATGTACTGCCTGCGGCGGATATGTTTATGGGAGCTATCACCAGAGTATTGATAGATAATGCCGATGCGAGAATGGTTGTAATTAGCTTTTTCATATATTCCGACCTCCTGAAAGATATGGATTCTCTATAATAATTTTAACCCATAACATTCAAAATGAAAATGACTTTTTGCACAAAAAAACATACTTTTTGAACCATTCCATTTTAATATTTAACCTGATTTCGCAAAACTCAAAGCGAATTTCCCACTCTCAGGAAGGTACAGATCCAGCCGTTACAGTGACCAAGAGACAAGCGTAACTTCCGTGCGTGATCCGTTAGATGTCCAGCGATCAGGATTAGATCGTCAATCACCGTCCGGATCCTTCTACGCTTGATCGTGCTTTCTTCTATGAATCCCAAGCTTAATGAGCTCAGGGCTTCGTCCGACAGATCGCCGCGTTTTTCTCGAATGAGGTAATCGAAATAAATACACGATCTCCACCGCAAGGAACGGTAGAGCAAAGCACTCGCAACGGGTCTCCGCAGAAAGCTCAGCTCAGCATGAGCCGCAGAACCTCGAAGGGGTTGCCCTCGGAGATGGTGATCTCGACTGTGCGGCGGGCTTTTTCCGCGAAGGCGGCGAGTTCTTCGTTCTTGCCGTAGTCGCCCCAGCCGTCGCTGAAATCTGCGTTCAGGGTGCCTGCGGGCTTGCCGTCAACGGTCACCTGCGCGGTGCTGCCGCCTGCCGTCATCATGCCGTAAAGCACACCCAGGTTCCTAAACTCCGCTTCGATGACCAGCCTGCCGCCGTTTTCGGCACGCCAGCCGCCCGTAAAGCCGCTCAGAGAAGTATCTCCGGAGAAGCCCTCAGCCGCAAGCACCTTTATACGGGGAGAATCCTTCCCCGCGAGAACGGCTTCCGCGTACTTGAATCCGCCGGGAGACTTGACCGAAGCGTCAAAGGGCTTCACCTCGCCAAAGTCTTCCGCGCTGTCTGCAACGCTGTCAAGGAAACCGGTTATCAGCCCGCCGAGAAGCCTGTGACCCTTGTCGTTGGGGTGGATATTGTCGGGCGAGATGTCCTGCCACACCGCACGCCCCGCCGAGATTTCCGGCAGAATGTAGTCGTGGTACGAAAGCATCGGCACGCCGTAAAGCTTGCCCGGCATGGAATGTACCCTCTGCGGGCAGGTGCCGTCTTCCTGCGTCATCTCTATCATCACGACAGCGGGACAGTTCGCCTGCGAAAGACACCTTCTCAGAAGGCTGTCCATCGAGGTCATGTAAAAGTCGCTGTCCGCGTCGTTTATGAACTCTATGAATATCACGTCGGGCTCGAATCCGAAAACGTCCTCGCTCACGCGGTGAACAGTAAGGTAGGAATCCGTCGCGCCTATGCCCGCATTCTTAAACTCCGCCGCGCCCTCGCCGAAACGCTCCGCCCACCACCGCTCAATGCACGCAGTGTAGCGGTTCTCCGGCTCGTAAGCGCAGCTTCCCGCCGTTATCGAATCGCCCAGAAACGCTATCTTCGTCTTTTTTCCGCCCGCGGCAGCCCTAAGCCTAGCCCCGAGCCTTGCAAGGTCTCCCCTGCTGTATACAAATGCTTCGCTCATTTCACACTCTCCTTCCGGTGCTCCCGCACCGCCTTTATCCATTTGAATTACTTTACAGCTCCGGCAGCTCGTCAAGTGTTATCACCTTTTCGCTGTTGTATACCTCTTTCAGATTATCCTGCGGGTTGTTCTTGATATAATCAGTATGCCATATCATGAACCACGACCACATTGTCCCGTCGTTCTCGAACTCTCCTACAGAGGGCACGTTCCCGCATTCGTGAAAGGCGAGTGGCTTGCCCGTATTCATCGCTTCGAGCTTTTTCCATGCTTTGCTGTTGGTGTTGTTGTCGTAGGTGTCTGAGCCGATGATGTCGCAGTAATCATCGCCGGGGTACCAGCCGTCTTTCACTTCGCCCGAATAGCCGAGCACCCAAATGAGGTTGTCGAGCCCCTTTTCAACGGTGAAGTAATCGTACATAAGCCGCCACAGCTTAATGAATTCTCGCTGCCGCCCTTGCCCCACCAGAACCATTTTCCGTCAAATTCGTGGAAGGGTCTCCAGAGGACGGTCACTCCCGCTTCCCGAAGCTGTGCCAGCGCGTCGGCGGCTCTATCCCAGCTCGACATCATGGCGTTGTACTCCTCGGTGCCCTTTGTCAGCAGCTTGTCAAAATCGGGATCGTCGTCAAGGCTCTCCTGATAGCCCGAGCCGTTCACCCCCGTATGCCAGCATATAGTCACAATGCCGCCCTTTTCGTGCCATGCCTTCGCTCTCGAAACAACGCCGTCAAAATCGTTGTTCATAAAGTCCAGTCCTCGCATGGCGGGCAGTTTTCCCGTTGTTTCCTCGATGTACTTCATCTCATAATCGGGCGAACCCATCCATGTGCTTTCCTGCTGACAGGAAAGTATCACGCTGCCGAAGTTTTCGCACAGATATTCATAGGTCTTTACCGCAAAGATATTCGTACAGACGAACTGCGCTGTCGGAGGCGTTCGGGTTTGAAATGCGGCATTTTTTTATTTCATTATTCAGCATATTTATCCCTCGCTGTCGTTTTTTACCTGTATTCTACCATATTTATCACGTTCGTTCAAGGCTTATATTGATAATATTCAATAATTTCACAGACTGCCGATATGACAACAAGGGAGCGCCCGATCTCCCTTGCTGTTCATTCTTTTACTTCTTATTCCTTCACCGACCCCGAAACAAGTCCGCTGTAAATGTACTTTTGCAGCGAAAGGAATATAACGAGAGACGGGATTATGCAGAGGATTATCCCCGCGAAAACTACCTCCCACTTTATCGTCGTCGAGCTGATATACTTGTAAAGCACCGTTGATACGACCAGCAGCTTTTCGTTCTGCATATAAAGCTGCGGGGTGTAGAAGTCGTTGTATATGCTGACGAACTTGATTATCAGCACCGTCGCGATGGCGGGGGTGAGGTTCGGCAGGATTATGGAGAAATATATGCGCGGATAGCTTGCGCCGTCTATTATCGCGCTCTCGTCGAGGGAAACGGAAATCTGGCTCAGGAACTGCATGAATATGTATATCGAGATTATGTCCGTGCCAACGTAGAGTATTATCGGCGCCCACATAGTGTTGTAAAGCCCCAGCTTGCTGACGATACGGAACACCGTCACCTGCATTGAGATGTTCGGCAGCAGCGTCGCAAGCAGGAACAGACCCTTGACGGCGCGGGTAAAATAGCCGTCAAAGCGCTGTATAACGAAGGCGGTCATGGTTCCCGTGAGTATCGTTCCCGCGCAGGAAGCGAGAAGAATGATACCGGTGTTGCGAAGTCCGAGCAGTACCTTGCCCTCGAAGAACGCGGTCTTGAAGTTGCCGAAGCTCCACGATTTGGGCAGCTCGAAAACGCCCGTGTTTGCGAACTCCTTGCCGTCCTTGAACGCGCCGAGAAGTATAACGACTATCGGTATGAACACTACAAGACAGCCCACGATCAGGGTGAGATATTTGAGAACTGTCACGGCGAGCCTGCCGCTTCTAGCCTGCTCTTTTATGCTTCTTCCCGCAGCAGCCATTTAAGCCGCCCCCTTTCCCGACATTTTGAGACGCTTTTTCTTTGCACTTTCACGCGCCTCGACTTCCGACTCGTCGCGGAACATGAATTTCTGCACCAGCGTCACGATTATGATTATTATGAGCAGCACAACAGCCATAGCCGAAGCAAGACCCACCTGCTTTTTCTTGAACGCCGTTTCTATCGTCTTGATAACGAATGTGGAGGTTCCGTAGTTTCCGCCCGTGATGATGTAGGGTATCTCGAAAACAGAGATAGCGCCCTTTACCGCGAGTATCAGCTGGAGAGATATTATGGGCTTTATGCTCGGGAAAACGATATACCTGAACCGCTGGAACGGGTTTGCACCGTCGAGGTCGCAGGCTTCGTACAGGTCGGGGCTGATGGAATGTATCGCGCCGATGTACATGATGATGTCAAAGCCGATGTAGCGCCATATCGAAACGAATACAAGGCAGCAGTTGACGAGCACGGGATTCGCCGCGTCCATCCAGCGGACGGGGTCTATGCCGAACATCTGCAGCACGCCGTTGAGGGTTCCCTCCTGCGTGAGCGGCGGGTTTCCCTTCGTGAAGAACCGAAGGAAGATTATCGACACCGCAACGCCGTTCATCAGATAGGGAAAGAACAGCACGCCCTTGAAAAAGCCCTTAGCGCGTATGGCAGAGCAGAGAATAGACGCGAGAAGGAGCGCCACAATCTGCTGAATGACCGAGCCCACAAGGTAGTAAAGGCTGTTCTTGAAGGTGATGAAGTAATCGGGGTTGGTGAAAATGGTCTTGTAATTATCGAAGCCCACGAACTGCGGGTCTACGCCAAACTGGTCGCGCTCCTGAAAGCTGTATGCTATCATGTTGAACGCGGGAACGAAGGTGAATGTCAGCAGAAGCACCAGCGGCACCAGCAGGAACAGCGCCGATACATACAGCTTCTGCCCCTCGTAGGTATGGAACCACTCCTTGAAGCTGCGCTTTTGTTTTTCCTCAAACATTGGTATCTCTCCTTGTCAGAAAGCATATCCGGATAAGGCTCCGCCGATAAAAGCGGAGCCCTTTCCGTTCAGGTAGAAAACTATTATGAAAATGACTAAAAAGCGATCAATTAACCCAAAACTTCATCTCTTGCCTTAGCCCACTTTTCGCTTTCCGCAGCGATAATAGACTTGAATTCGTCCTCTCCCTTGCCTGCGAAAGCAGCCTCGGCGAGCTTGATCTTGAAGTTGTCGGTGTCTCCGCCCCATACGCTTACGCCCGACTTGGTGTCGATCTCGTCAAACTTGCCGAGAAGCTCCTCGGGGGTTGGAGTTTTCTCGAAGAACTCAGCGCCCGAGAACTCGGAAAGGTTATCGGGAAGCGCGGAGTCTATTGTAGTGGGTATCATGCCCTCCTTAGCCGCAAAGCCCGACTCGCCCACGAACCATTCCACATACTTCTTAGCAAGCTCCTTGTTCTTGGAGTTTTTGTTCACGCCGACGCAGTAATCGGAGGTCGTCTCGGCGTACTGCTTGCCGTCGGCAGCGGTGATCGGAACGGGCATATAGCCGATAACGCTGGGGTCTTCGGCTTTCTCCTGGAACTGCGCAACAGCCCAGGAGCCCATTACCATCGTGCCGATCTTGCCCTCGCCCATCCATACCTTGGAGGACTCCCACTCGGTGGTCATGTGATCCTCTTCTATGAGGTCGGGAGTGGAGAACAGGTCGAACATCAGCTTGTAAACGGGGTAATAGCCGCCGTCCTCGGCAAAGAGGTCAAGCTTATTTGTGAGCAAGTCGTTCTCGTAATTGGCGTTGCCCGAAGCGGAGAGAACGAGGCTCTGCCACTGGGTGATAGTCCAGCTCGCGTCCTTGTACTGGGTGTAGTAAGGGATAGCGTCGGTCTTGTCTGCTATCAGCTTGAGGTCGGCAAGAAACTCGTCGGGGGTCTTAGGCATAGTGGTTATGCCCGCGTCTGCCCATACCTTCTTGTTGTAGAGAACGCCGACTGCGTTTCCGCCGTAAGCAAGACCGTATACGTTCTTGTCTGCGTCCATCTTCTTGTCAGCCCAGCGGTATTTAGCGCTGAGTTCATCGTAGGTACCGATGGGGTCGAAGAAGTTGGAAAGATCTTTCAGCTCAACATCGTCGGGGATCATGAGCACATCGCCGTAATCATCGGTGCCCATGCGGGTGGCAACGGTGCCGGTGTAATCCTGATAGCCTACGTACTGCACGTCACAGTTGTTGGCGTTCTCAAAAGCCTTTGTGAGCTCGTCAAGGCTGCCGTCGTCAACGCGGTCGGTGCGGTTGGTGAGAACTTCGAGAACGATCTTGTCGCCCGAGGTATTGTCCGTCTTTGCGGTATCCGCGGTCGAAGCGGCAGCATCATTCTTTACGTCTGCGGTGCCTGTTTCGCCCTCGCTGCTGCTGCCGCAGCCGGTGAATACTGCCGCCATAAGAAGTGCCGCTAAACCTGCCGATGTTAATTTACTTGCTTTCATGATAATAACCTCCATTTAGATATAGTTAATTAGGCTGATAATATTCTGTTTGATTAATCTAAATGCAGTATATCACACAAATTAATTTAAGTCAAGCAAAATAGCAAAATTAGTCTGTGATTCAAATGAAATTTGTACGCTTTCATAAAAAATAGCTATACATTTTATTTATAATTACTAAAATCAAAGTGTCGATATTGGCTCTTTTGGCTTCTGTACAACAAAAATGCGGCAAAGCCGAAGCTCTGCCGCGCACGGAACGCCGAGGGGAGGTCATTCCGATAAAAATATAATATCACTTAAATTTCTGTTTGTCAAGAAGTGATCTGATTAAAATTTACACAAATTTAGAGAAATATTTAATCTGTTATTTGTCGTTAAGGTCTCTGACCGATTCTTTCGGGATAAGCGCGCCGCTTATGGTGACTGTCTGGGCGGGGCGGTCGGGCTCGGCAATACGCAGGAGCAGAGCTTCTGCCGCTTTTTCAGCCATAAGGTCGGAATCAACGTCTATCGTCGTTATCGCGGGTCTGCACACATCGGAGATAAGATAGTTGTCGTAGCCCACTATCGAAATATCCTCGGGAACGGATATACCCTGCATCTCTAACTGACGTATCGCGTTGTACGCCGCCTCGTCGCAGTTGCAGACAAAGGCCGTCGGCAGTTCGGGCGGAAAATCAAGCGTGATGAACTCGCAGTCGTCGCGGTCATCAAGCGTCCATTCGCGGCGGACAACAAGACCGTTCTCAAACATCGCCTTCATATATCCCATATAGCGGTCAAAAATGCTGGAAGTAGCCTTGACCGAGCCGATAAAGCCTATATTCCTATGCCCCTGCTTTATAAGATATGATGTGAGCTCGTACCCGCCGACATAGCCGTTCGTAACTACCGAATCAACGCCCGAATCGGCTATATAGTAATCCAGCAGTATCATCGGCACGCCGGTCTCTTTCAGCCTGTTGACGTAGCCGATACTCAGCTGCCCCAGGGAGATAAGCGAAGTCACCTTTTCGTCGGTAAGAAATCTCGGCAGCGTGAGGGACTGCTCCTCGGCGTCGGAAAGCGTGGCGATAAGGCAGTAATGGTCGCTGTCCTTGAACTTGTTGACGAGCGAGTTATAAAGCGCCCAGTAGAACGAGCCGTTGGGGTTCATGAACTTCTCGGGGATAAGCACCCCGACCATATTGTTGTCCTTTTTCTTAGTCCCGCCGGGGGCGATATACCCCATCTGCACGGCGGTCTCCTTGATCTTCTGACGGAGCTCCTCGCTTACGCCTTTTTTGCCCGCAAGAGCCTTGGAAACGGTGACGTTGCTCGTGCCGCAGGCCTCCGCGATATCAAATAAAGTAACGGGTTTGCCCATAGCTTCTTCGACCTCCTGAAAATTAATCTGTCTCGTATTAATTTTATTCTTTTCAAAGTGATTTGTCAATAGGTTTTGCTCCTTTATTTTGCAGTATAAAAATATTTGTCTATTTCACACGAACAATATACCTGATGTTTCAATAGATTAGCCAAACGTATTGCCGCAGGCTGCCGAAAGATGCTTGATTATTGATTTTATCGGACGGGAATCTGTGTAAAACCGCCAATAATTGATGGCTCTTATTGTCACTTACGCCGAAATTAATCATAACACAGATTAAATTTGCTCAAACATATTGACTAAATTACTTTGATGATGTAGAATAATTAGCAAGAGAATAGCACGTTCATTAACGTCTGAAACTTTTAAGGAGGATAAATCATGGATAAGATAAGAATCATCGGAAACGCACTCGAAACTCTGCCCTGGCAGGACAAGCCCGCAAACTGCACCATGCCCGTATGGAGATACACCGAAAACCCCATCATCGGGCGCAACCCCGCAAAAGGCATCTCTCGCATATTCAACAGCGCTGTGCAGCCTTACGGTGACGGTTTCATCGGCGTTTTCCGCGCCGAGCAGACCGACGGAATACCCTTTATCTATCTCGGCAGGAGCGCAGACGGCATTCACTGGAATTTCGACAAGGAAAAGATACGCTTTACCGACGAGAACGGCGAGCTTTTTGAGCCGTCCTACGCCTACGATCCCCGCCTTATCAGGATCGAAGACACTTATTACATTATATGGTGCCAGGACGCTTACGGCGCGGCGCTGGGCATGGCTAAGACTACCGATTTCAAGACCTTCACCCGCCTTGAAAACCCCTTCCTGCCTTTCAACCGCAACGGCGTGCTGTTCCCCCGCAAGGTGGGCGGCAAATTCATGCTTCTCTCCCGCCCGAGCGACTCTGGTCACACGCCCTTCGGTGATATTTTCCTCAGCGAGAGTCCTGACCTCGAATACTGGGGACATCACCGCCACGTTATGAGCAAGACCGGCAACTGGTGGGAGAACGTGAAGATCGGCGGAGGTGCCGCACCTATCGAGACCGACAAGGGCTGGCTCATGATCTATCACGGCGTTACGGGAACCTGCAACGGCTTTGTTTACAGCATGGGAGCGGCTATCCTTGACAAGGATGAGCCCTCGAAGGTGCTCCACTGCAGCAGCAGATATATCCTCACCCCCGAGGAATGGTACGAGGAGCGCGGCTTTGTTCCGAATGTATGCTTCCCATGCGCCGCGCTGTATGATGCTCCCAGCGGAAGGATAGCGATATACTACGGCTGCGCGGATACCTACGTAGGTCTTGCGTTCACGACCGTGGACGAGTTGTATAACTATATCCTTGAAAACGACGACGCGGGAGATACCGAGCATGAGATCGGCAGAAGATAACAGCATTGATCTGCTGGCGCTGAAAGCAAAGACCGTTCTCGACAAGCAGATTGTCCCCTTTTGGACGGCGCTGAAAGACCCGGACTTCGGCGGCTTTTACGGGCAGATGGACTTTGACCTTACCCTGCAAAAGACGGCAGACAAGGGTGTTATCCTGCAAAGCCGCATACTGTGGTTCTTCTCAGAGCTTGCCATGCTCACAAAGAGCAAAAAGCATATCGTCGCTGCGAACCACGCTTTCCGTTTTATAGCGGAGCATTGTTTCGATGATGAATTCGGTGGGGTGTACTGGTCAGTCACCCACGACGGAAAGCCCTCGGACACCACCAAACACACCTACGCGCAGTCCTTTGCTCTGTATGCGCTGACCTCATATTATGCGCTTTCGGGAAATGAAAAAGCCCTTGATCTTTCGGAACAGCTTCTCGAGCTTATCGAGAGCAGATGCCGCGACAACGGCGGTTATCTGGAGAGCTTCGGCAGGGAGTGGAAAATGTCGCTCAACGACAAGCTGTCAGAGAACAACGTGATCGCCGAGCGCACCATGAACACACTTCTGCACGTTTTTGAGGCTTATGCGAACCTGTACCGTTATCAGCCGACCCGCTCTGCGGCGGTATCCGATGCCATGACAAGGATACTGGAAACATTCATAGGCAAGGTCTTTTCTCCCGAAAAGCGGCGGCTGGAGGTGTTCTTCAACCGCACATACCGCAGTCTTGTGGATCTGCAAAGCTACGGTCACGACATCGAGACCAGCTGGCTTCTCGATGACGGGTGCAGGCTGCTGGACAGCTTCGGGCTTACGGAGGAGATCTCGAAAATGGACGGCGTTCTCGCGGAAAGCGTTTACGAAAGGGCGTTCGCGGAGAAGTCTCTGCTCAACGAATGCGAGAGCGGCAAAAACGACACCGACCGTATCTGGTGGGTGCAATCGGAAGCGGTGCTGGGCTTTATCAATCAGTGGGAAAAGACGGGCGAGGAGAAATATCTCGCCGCCGCGGAGGATATTTTCGAGTACATACAGACCTATATAAGAGACGACCGCACGGGCAGCGAATGGTACTGGGGCGTTCACGCGGACGGCAGCCCGATGGACGAGCACGGTATCGTCAGTGACTGGAAATGCCCCTATCACTCGGGCAGAATGTGTTTTGAGATAATAAGGAGGAGCAGAATATGATACATGAAAAATACTACGAGCTGCTTAAAAAACAGGAGGAGCTTCTTTCGGCTGTCAACAGCAAGACCGACTTTTACAACGGCATTTACGACCGCTACGAGAACCCCGTGCTCACCCGTGGGCATATCCCGCTTCATTGGAAATACGACCTGAGCAAAGACACCAATCCCTATTTTCAGGAGCGGCTAGGTATCAACGCCGTGTTCAATGCGGGCGCCATCAAGCTGAACGGCAGATACTGCCTTGTAGCCCGCGTGGAGGGCAACGACCGCAAGAGCTTTTTCGCCGTTGCCGAGAGCGATAATGGCACCGAGGGATTCCGTTTCCGCGACTATCCCGTGCGGCTGCCCGCCCTCACCGACGATGAGACCAACGTCTACGATATGCGTCTGACTCAGCACGAGGACGGCTGGATATACGGCGTGTTCTGCGTGGAGAAAAGCGCAAACACCGCCGATCTTTCCGAGGCTGTGGCTTCGGCGGGTATCGCACGCACCAAAGACCTCGTGAATTGGGAGCGCCTGCCCGACCTTGTCACGCTGCGCAGCCCCCAGCAGAGAAATGTTTGCCTGCTGCCCGAATTCGTTGACGGCAAGTACGCTTTCTACACCCGCCCGATGGACGGATTTATCGAGACAGGCTCGGGCGGAGGTATCGGCTTCGGGCTTGCCGATGACATCACTAACGCCGTTATCGACGAGGAGCGCATGACCAGCATTCGCCGATACCACACCATAACAGAGAGCAAGAACGGCGCGGGTGCAACGCCCATCAAGACCGACCGCGGCTGGCTGCACATCGCTCACGGCGTGAGAAATACTGCGGCAGGTCTGCGCTACGTCATCTACTGCTTCGTCACCGACCTTAAAGAGCCTTGGAAAGTCATTGCCGAGCCGGGCGGGTATCTTATCGCGCCATTGAAGGGCGAGCGCGTGGGCGACGTGTCCAACGTTGTATTCACAAACGGCGCGATTGCCGACGAAAACGGAGACCTGTACATCTACTACGCCTCGTCGGACACGCGCCTGCACGTTGCCACATCAACCGTTGACAAGCTGCTGGATTATGCATTTAACACTCCCGTCGATGCGCTCACAACCGCAAAGTGCATTGAACAGCGCTGCGGGCTTATAGAGAGCAATCTTCGGCTGCTGGGCGGGAAGTAAGAGATCACGCAGGCTGCAAAAACCAAGCTAACAAGTTTTTTCACCTACATATAGCAAACGGCTTCATTTTCCCACAAAATACAGCGGGATAATGAAGCCGTTTTGTTATGGACAAGAATATCAATAATCAAAATATTTTCGTACATCTTGAAAAAAACTTGCTTTTGTGATATAATTATATTGATATAATCCGCTGACATAAACGGCTGAAACCAAACTGTAGAACGGAGGGATCTCATGAACAAAAAAAGACCTAATGTTTGTCTGCTTGCAGCGACCCTGACAGACCTATTCTCCAACGAACTTGTTAAAGGCGCCGTTAAGGCGGCAAAGCGTCTTGATGTAGATCTGACCGTTATCCCGGGAAAATATCTCGGTATACAGCATCTGAACGACAAGTACGAGGCGTATTATGAATATCAGTACAACGTGCTGTTCGATTACGCGGCAAAGGCGAACTTTGATTATATTATAGCGCCCGTAGGCACTATCGCTTATGCATATAATAACGAGCTCAAAAAGGAATTTCTTGAAAATTTCAAGGGTACTCCCGTTTTGTGCGTCGCTTCGGAGATCGAGGGCTTCGACTGCCTTGAATTTGACAACCGTTCGGGCGTGATCTCCGCCGTGAACTACCTTGCGGAGCGCGGAAGAAAGCATATCGGTATCATGGCGGGCAGCCCCGAAAACTGCGAATGTATCGAAAGATGCGAAGCCTACCGCACCGCGCTTGCGCAAAGCGGGCTTGAATTCAAGGAAAGCTATCTCATGCACAGCGGTATGTCCTACGACAGCAAGGGAGATGCCGAACGTCTGCTCGACAATAACCCCGAGCTTGATGCGGTGATCTGTATAAACGATCTGATAGCGTCGATGGTGTACGATGCCGTCAGCGAACGTGGAAAGATCGTCGGGAAGGATATTGCCGTTATCGGCTTTGACGATCAGCCATTCGCAAAGGATATGGAACCTCCGCTTGCAAGCGTAAAGGCGGACGCCTCCCGTCTCGGAGAGGCGTCGGTCGAGAAAGCGTATAATTATCTGAACGGGATAAAGGACGACAGGCATCTTGTTGATACGAGCTTCATCCCCCGCGGTTCATGCTTTGCCGACAAGCGCTTTATCAGTACGCCCGAAATGCTTTTAATGGGTGATACGGTTGCGATAAAGCGGAATCTTATGGAATACATTACCGACGGAACGGGCTCCGAGAAAGAAGCAAAAGTGATATTCGAGCCGCTGTCCGGGCTGATAGACTTCTTTGAAAAAGAGTTCTTCCATCACGCAGCACCCGAATCATCGAAAAAAACGGCTGACGAGTACCTGATGAGAGTCTTCGGAAACAAAGACGTATTTAACGGAGAAACTACCAGGCTCTATACGTTGCGGGATAACCTTTATGTCTGGCTGCTGAGAAACTGTTCGGGGGAAAACCTTCCCTTTATACAAAAGCTGCTGAACTCTGTGGAAAAGTACATCGGCGAAAAGACGGATACTGCTCCGAAAGGTTTTATCGACCGCACTCATCTTGACAATCTGTTTATCCGCGACTCTCTGATGTTCGGCGGCAATCTGAAAGACAGCTACGCGGATATACTGAAACGTCTCTGCAACTTAGGCTCTGTGACAAGCTATCTCTACATACTCGAAAAGCCGGTGGAACATCATAATGGGGAGAAATATCCCGACGATGTGAAATGGCTGTTCAAATCATACTGCTACGGAGCAAACTGCTTCAATATCCCCGAAAAAGAACAGAGGATAGATCCCCCGCAGGTCTTTGACAATCCGAAGCTGGTGTCCGGCCGCACGAGAATACTTATCGCAGCCGATCTTTTCACCGCAGAAACTCAGTACGGACTTGCGCTCCTTGAGCCAGAGAGCTTTGATTTCATAGATGAACTTGAGCTTGTGACCTATCAGCTCAGCTCCGCGGTAAGGTCTCTCGATATACTGAAAAACCTGAATAATCTGCTGACTGAGACAAGACTTGCTCTCGCAATGGCAAACGACTATAAATACATCTACTGCATAAATACGCGTGACGGAAGCTATATTGAATATGAGCGTGAAAGAACCGATAAGGACTTTAGCGTGAAAGCCAAGGGCAATGATTTTTTTGCCGCGTGCAGCAGGATGTGCCGCGAAAAGATTTACGAAGACGACAGGATATTATTCCGCGATATGCTAAGCAAGGATACGTTTCTCGCAAGAATAGAGGAGAGCGATCTTTTTGGCTTTGATTATCGCTTTATGCAGGACGGCACGCCCGTCTATCATCGTCTGAAAACCATCATCGGCACCGACGAGAACAAAGGCACAGTATTTATCGGAGTTACCGATATTGATATTCAGAAACGCCACGAATTAAAAGCGAACGAGGAAAGAATGAAGTTCGCAAGGATATCTAACGCCCTTGCCGCGAGCTGCGAACTTATATATTATGTCAATACTATTACGGGAGAATACACTGCCTATACTTCAAGCGACAAATACAACGAGCTTACGTCGGGCGAGCACGGGGTGGATTTTTTCTCCGACGTTAAACAAAAGGCAGAGGATGAAGTTTTCCCGGAAGATCTTGAAATGGTAAGAGACCATCTGCAAAGGGAAAATCTGTTGATGCTGCTCCGCGAGGACGAAACGGTCTCGCTGTCGTACAGGATCATTATCAACGACAATGTACAGTATATGAACATGAACGCAGCAAGAATGCTCGATAACGACGAATATGTGATAATCGCCGTGAACAACGTTACCGCCGCGAAACTCAGGGAAATGGAGATCAAAGCGGAACTTTTCCGCGACGCGCTCACGGGAGATAAAAACAAGTCGGCGTACAGGAACACCGAATCAAAGACCGACGCTCTTATCAAGGAAAACATCTGCGAAGATTTTTCGGTATTCGTTTTCGACCTTAACGACCTCAAAAAGATAAACGACAATCTCGGTCATGACGAGGGTGATAAATATATACGTGCGGGTTCCTCGCTCATCTGCAATACGTTCAAGCATTCTCCCGTTTTCAGAATAGGCGGAGACGAATTTGCGAGTCTATCCTAAAATTTGTGTAAACCTCTGAAGTAGTGTATAATAGAAGAGAGACTACTTCGGAGGTTTTAATTATGAGCAGAAGGCGAAGAAACGAAACAGAAGAGCAGCGTGCAAGA
>Ga0208824_1001224_pt1 | contig 23591 bp, 19 predicted proteins | sample AD_JPNTR3_MetaG_FD_184447 | JGI IMG/M metagenome (GOLD analysis project Ga0208824, IMG submission 184447) | Active sludge microbial communities of municipal wastewater-treating anaerobic digesters from Japan - AD_JPNTR3_MetaG (SPAdes) (version 2) | ecosystem: Engineered > Bioreactor > Anaerobic...
CGCCGACGGCCTCGGGAGGCTCTTCACGCGCCACGGGAAATGGTACGGCTACAAGCCGCCAGACCCCGAATCAAACCCGCTCGGACTGGTCTTTCTGGAATGACCAGATTTTTTGGGGAAACTCCTTTTATTCTTTCCCCCCTTGACCTCTCCGAACGCATGTCGCATACTTGTGGCACATCATTTTTTTGAAGGACGTTATGACGCTAACAGGCACATTCACTGCATTAGTGACCCCATTCAACACCGACGGCAGCGTCGACTACCCCGCGCTGCGCGATCTGGTGAACTGGCAAATCGAAAACGGCGTGACCGGCCTTGTACCGGTCGGCACCACTGGCGAAGCGCCGACACTTGACTTCGCCGAACACGCCCAGGTCATCGAAGCTGTCGCCGAGGCTGCGGCCGGCAAATCTGTAATCATCGCCGGCACCGGCGCCAACTCAACCGCCGAGGCGATCGATCTGACGCGCGACGTGCTGAACGCTGGCGTCGACGCCACGCTACAGGTCACGCCCTACTACAACAAGCCAAACGCTGAAGGGCTCTACCGTCACTTTATGTCGGTCGCCGAGTTGGGCCTGCCGGTCGTGCTCTACAACGTGCCGGGACGTACCAGCAAGGAGATCCCGCTGGATGTGGTGGTACGGCTGGCGGCACATCCCAACATTGTAGCGATCAAGGAGGCGGCCGGCAGCGTGGAGCGCGTCAGCGCCATCCGCAACGCCTGCGATCTGCCGGTGCTGTCCGGCGATGACGGTCTGGCGCTCCCCATGATCAGCGTCGGTGCCTGCGGCGTGATCAGCGTGGCGTCGAACGTGATCCCCAAGGAGATGTCGGAGTTGATCCGTCTCGCGCTCGCGGATGATCTGGTCGGCGCGCGTGAGTTGCACCGTACTTACTACCCCCTGTTCCGCGATCTCTTTATCGATACCAATCCGATTCCGGTGAAAACGGCACTGACGCTGATGGGGCGGGTCGGCCCGACGTTCCGGCTGCCGCTCTGCGAGCCCTCGGCCGCTGTCCGCGATCAACTGAGCCGCACACTGCGCAGCTTGAGTCTTCTTTAATCCCCAAACATGGAAATGATCTTGATGAAAATTGCGATTCTGGGTGCGGCAGGCCGCATGGGTGAAAACCTGCTACGCTGCGCGGGCAAGTTCGAACAGTGCGAGATCGTCGCGGCCACCGAGCGCCCGGGCCATCCGGCGATCGGTTCGCGCGTGAAGGCGGTCTGCGGTGCGCTGATGAACGTTGAGGCCGTCCCCGACGACCTTTGCTATACCGACCAGTGGCCGGGACAGGCGGAAGCCGTCATCGACTTCACCTTCCACACCACGGTCACCGACCATCTTGCAAACGCTGTGAAAAACGGCCAAGCCTATGTGCTGGGCACCACCGGGTTGACCGATGCCGAGAAGCAGAGCGTCCACGAGGCCGCCGCCAAAATCCCGATCGTCTGGGCGCCCAACATGAGTCTGGGCGTGAACTTGCTGTTCGAACTCGTACGCCGCTCGGCCGCAGTTCTCGGCCCTGACTACGATGCCGAGATTGTCGAGATGCACCACCGTCTCAAGAAGGACGCGCCGAGCGGCACCGCGCTCGGACTTGCCGAAGCGCTGGCCGCAGGCCGCGGCGTCGATCTCAAAGAGGTCGCGTGCTACGGACGCGAAGGCATGCCCGGCGAACGGCCGCGCGGCGAGATCGGCATCCACGCCCTGCGTGGCGGCGCGGTCGTCGGCGATCACACCGTCATGTTCGTGGCCGACGAGGAGCGGATCGAACTGACGCACCGCGCCAACAGCCGCGAGGCGTTCGCGACCGGCGCGCTACGCGCCGCCCTTTGGCTCCAAGGCCGCGCACCCGGCATCTACACGATGCGGCATGTGCTCGGCTTTGAATCCGTGTGAGGAAACGTGTGCCATCATCCACAGCTTCGCGAGTCGATCCTCTCGCTCGGCAGTAACGAGGGAGACCGCCTGCTGTGGCTGAGCCGCGCCCGCGCGGCACTCGCCGCCGAAGACGCGCTCACGGTGCGGGCGTGTTCGCCGGTCTACGAGACCGACCCCGTCGACGTTCCCGACGCATTTGCACAGCAGCGTTATCTCAACCAGATCGTCATTGTTGAAACCGCACTTGAGCCGCAGGATTTTTCGCGCCGCATGCACGCTATCGAACAGCGACTGGGGCGGACGCGCGGCGCTGTACGCAACCTGCCGCGAACCATTGACATCGACATCATCACACTTGGGGATATCCGCTCAGCAGATCCCGAACTGACGCTGCCCCACCCCCGCGCCGGAACGCGCCGGTTCGTGTTGCAGCCGCTCGCCGACTTGCGCCCGGACGCCTGCCTGCCGGGCGACACGCGCACAGTCAGCGAACGATTGCGCGACCTGCCCGACGTTCCCCGCGTCACACTTTTCGCGCCGCCCAGCGGCGATGCAAGCGTTCGTGGCATGGGCGTCCCGCCCATGAAACACGGGCAAGATGCCCGTGCCACACCTGCAAGCAAGAGATTTTGCAAGAACCTCTGTAGAAAAGGAGAATCACCATGAAACAGCTCGCCCCCTACTCAATGGGTATCGGCGACCGGTTCGGTCAGCAAGGTACAGCCCAACTCGAAGCCTTTCACCTGCTGGCCGAGCACGAAGGCGTGACCGTCGTGCCGGTCTGGAACAAATCAAACCGGGAACACACCCTGATCGGCACGAAGCCGCAGGACGTGCGCGACGAAGCCGACGCGGCGGTACGCGAAGCCGCTTGGAAGGCCCCCTACTTCGTGGACGCCGACCACATCACCCTGAAGAATGTCGATCCGTTTATCGAGGCCTCGGACTTCTTCACGCTGGACGTCGCGGACTACATCGGCGAAACTCTGGGCGAGAGCGAGATTTACGCGTTCATTGGACGGCACGAGACGCTCGTCGGCACCCACGCGATCGAAGGGCTTGAAGAGCCGCTGACCTTGACACGCCACCATTTGGCCGAATGCCTGCGCAGCACGCTCTTCGCGGTACGCCAGGCCGGACGACTCTACCGACACATCGCGGAGATCAAGGGAGCAGACAACTTTGTGACCGAGATTTCGATGGATGAGGCCGAGTTGCCGCAGACCCCCGAGATGCTCTTTGTGATTCTCGCCGCCGTGGCGGCCGAAGGCATACCGGCGCAGACGATCGCGCCCAAGTTCTCCGGACGCTTCAATAAAGGTGTCGACTACGTGGGCGACCCGCAGGAGTTCGCGGCTGAATTTGACGCCAATGTTTGCGTGGTGCGCGAGGCGGCACGACGCTTCGGGCTGCCCGCCTCGCTCAAGCTCAGCGTGCATTCCGGCAGCGATAAGTTTTCGCTCTACCCCGCCATCGCGGAATCCTTGGCCAGGCACCGCGCGGGCGTGCATATCAAAACCGCCGGCACCACCTGGCTGGAAGAACTGACCGGACTGGCCAAGTCCGGCGGCGAGGGACTCGCTATCGCCAAAGAGATCTACCGGCTGGCGTTGCCGCGTTTCGACGAACTGTGCGCCCCGTATGCGGCCGTGATCGACGTGCAGCGCTCGCGCCTACCGCGACTCGATGAGGTTGAAGGCTGGAATGCGGGCCGCTTCGCCGCGACGCTCAAGCACGCTCCCGCCGACACCCAGTTCAACTCCGACTTCAGGCAGTTCATGCACGTCTCCTTCAAGATCGCCGCTGAACTCGGCCCGCGCTATCTGGACGCGCTGCGCGCCTGTCAGCCGGTGGTTGCCAAACACGTCACCGAAAACCTTTACGTGCGCCACCTCCAGCCGATATTCGGTGCATTGCGCCCGTCGTAATAGCATGCGCGCATAACCCCCCAACCGAAAACGAAAGGAGCGCGGACCGATGAACGTCTCAAACAGATTGCGGACACAGGGCTGGTTCTGGAGTATCGCGCTGATATGGGTCGCCGCCGCGTACGGCCGCGAACCGCTGTCGGTCAGGGTCGCGACAACTCCGGGCGGACCGCAGATCCATGTCAACGGAACTCCAGTGCCGCCGCGCTTTTTCTGGGGTTCCGAAAACAGCGGAAACATCCGGGCCGATGCCGATTGGTCAACATGTCAGTTCGATCTCACACCGGAACGGGATGCGCCCGGCAACGCCACGCTCCACTTCCGTTTTGCCGACACACCGGGAGAGGTCTGGATCAAGGAGTTGCGATTCATCGATACGGTGACCGGCGCTGACGTGCTGCCGAGCGGCAGTTTCGCATCGGAAGCCGCGTTCCAACAGTGCTGGAGCGTCTGGCCCCAAGGTGCCGAGAACACGGTGGGAACGCTGGCCTTCACCGACAACGCACTGCACGTCACGCTACGCGCGCCTGCCGCCGGTACCGCGCGACCGGACTTTCACCTCTACAGCCGACACCTGACTTTCAGCAAGGCCCGCACCTACCGCTGCTCCTTTGCCGTGAAGGCCGCGCCGGCGCAAAGCGTACTGCCCTGCGTGTACCGTGTCGACAACGGGCACTACTCGCGCATCGGCGGGCCGCCCGGTTCGTTCTACACGCAAATCGCGCTGGCACGCGATGCCGGTGTCAACTTGGTTTCATTTTCGGCCCCGGCCTGCTGGGCACCGCCGGAGAAAACGCAAGACTGGTCGCCGCTCGATGCCCTCTGCCGCCGCATCATCGCGGTCAACCCCAATGTCCTGCTGGTTCCCCGCGTCAGCGCCAACGCCCCCGACTGGTGGCTGAAACACCATCCCGACGCGCGCATGGTCTACGACGGCCAAACCCCGTACCCGATCTCATGCGTGTCGCACCGCGCTTACCGTGCCGCCGTCTGCGCGCATCTGGAGAAACTGACGCAACACTTGCGCGAAGCCTTCCCCGGCCATTTTGCAGGCGTGCATCCCTGCGGGCAAAACACCGGCGAATGGTTCTATTACGACTCTTGGGAACCGCCGCTCAGCGGCTACGACCCCGCGACGCGCGACGCCTTCCGCGCCTGGCTCGCGGCGCGTGGCGTCCCGGATGCGGCAACAGCCGAACCGCCTGAACACCAAGCGCGGCGGGCGCACCCCCACGGCCTGTTGCGCGACCCCGCGCGTGAACGCCGCTTGATCGACTTCGCCTTGTTCCAGCAAGAGGAGATGGCCGACCATGTGCTGGCGCTCGCGGCGGCCTGTCGCCGTGGCTCCGGCGGACAGGCGCTGACACTCTTCTTTTACGGATACGGCTTTGAGTTCGGACCACTGGGCAACGGCGCGCCAACCAGCGGTCACTACGCGCTTGAAAAGGTGCTGCGCTGCGGTGCGGCAGACATCGACATCCTCTGCTCGCCAATCTCCTATACCGATCGCCGGTGGCTGGGTACCGCCCCAGTGATGAGCGCCGCCGAAAGCGTGACGCGCAGCGGAATCCTGTGGCTCAACGAGGACGACTCGCGCACGTACCTTGATCCGCGCAAACAAGAGCACGTCCAGGAGGGCGGACTGGTCAACCTACAGCAGACCCAACAGGTGATGCTGCGCAACACCGCGCAAGCCGCGCTGCGCGGCTTCGGTACCTGGTGGATGGACCTGCCCGGCCAAGGCTGGTTCAACGATGCCGCCATCTGGCGCGAGATGGTGCGACTGAGGCCGGTTGACGAGGCCATGTGCCGCAGGCCGCAACCGTTCACGCCGGAAATCGCCGCCATCATCGACGAGACCAGCATGTGCCACCTGACCGGCGGATCAGCGACGGCGGCGCAACCGCTCATCTACGAAGGACGCGCCGCGCTCGGTCGCTGCGGTGCGCCTTACGGCCAGTATCTGCTGGCGGACGCACTCGCCGGGAAAGTGTCGGCGCGCCTGCTGTTTTATTTGTCAGCCTGGCATCTGGACGACGCGCAGCGTAAGACGTTCGCGGCGCAGCGGCGCGATGCAGGCGCGACCGTGCGCGTTTGGTGCTGGGCACCGGGCTATCTCCGACCGGATCGTGCCGATCTCGGCGGCATCGCGGACGTGACCGGCTTCAAGGCGCGTCCGGCGGATGTGGAGACGGCTCAGGCGACACCCACCGCGCGCGGGCGGCAACACGGCCTGACGCAGGCATGGGGACCGGTCGCCAAGGTGAGGCCGCTGTTCACGGTCGAGGCCGCAGACGACGAGGTCTGGGCCACGTACACCGACGGCTCGCCCGCCGTGGCGATACGCCGCGCCGCTCAGGGTCACGACGTGTTTGTCGGCGTCCCGCAACTCACGCCCGAACTGGTGCACGCGCTTGCGCGGCTGGCGGGTGTCCACTGCTACACCGCGCCGGGGCCCGCGCTGTGGGCCGCGAACGGTCATCTCTCCATACAGGCCCACACCGACGGCGCGGTACGCATCGACACCGGGCGGCAGAACCGCGTCACCGATGCCCTGGACGGTACCGAACTCGGCAATGGCCCAGTCATCACGCTCCACATGCAACCGGGTGAAGTCCGCGTGTTGCACGATTGATGAAGAAGTTCACAGGTAAACCGAGGTTTGCGATGAATATGACGTCTAACATGACAAGGCTGATCATAGGATGCCTCATGGTGTCCGCTTGGACTAGCCTTGCCGTTGACCCGTGCGATTTGCTCGGGAAGCCGTTCACGTTGGAAACGGCTGTGTCGCTCTGGCCCTCCAACAGCGTCATAAAGGTACAGAGCAGATCATTTAGCATTGAACCCGTGAATATACTAAACCCCATATGGAAGCAGGAAGCGTATCTCGTTGACCGGCCGGAAGTAGACGACGACGCTGTCTGGTACCAAAAACCAGTCATTAAGTATGACGTGTCAAAGAGCCCGACGAACACAGCCGGAATCTTAATGAAGGTCCATGTGTATACACACGACACGAATCAGCCACCTGTTCACAGCCTTCTCTCGAAGTATCGGATAACAACCCCATCGCTGACCAATGAGGCTCTTGCAAAACCCCTCGTGGCATGGGCGTCCCGCCCATGAGGCAAACACGGGCAAGATGCCCGTGCCACGCCCCTTGTGACATGGGCGTCTCGCCCATGAAAGAGCAACAAGGTTTTGCAAGAGCCTCCAATATGTGCGTGCGTTTCCCGAATCAGGCATGGACAGGGATTGACGAGGTCACTTTTCACGAGGACAGAACGATTGGAATAAGTAACTTGCCGCCAGTCAGGGTCTCGTATTGCTTTAAGGATGGCTGGTTGGACCGGGTTTCTATTGCATTACCGTCAAATGCACCTGATTTCCGTCGTAACGTGGCGGTGAAAACATATGACTCATCTGAATCAATCATCGACCTACCGTTCCTAATGCGTCCGTCCATTCATGTTTTAGGGGAGTACGATATAGAGTGGTCTGAATATGTAAAAAACTCTCGCTTGGAAAAAGTGAAGTTGAAAGTGAAGGAGTTGAAAGAGAGTGACAGAGCGAAAGTGGGAGAAAAAACATTTGGTTATTTGAAGGAACTAGGCGTTTATCCGGTCGTGTACATTTATGACCCTCGCTCGCGACCTCCAGAAAGCGACGGATTTTATGCTTCTTCCACAATGGGCATTGTCGTTGAAACAGCAGTCTCATGCCCATTTGGGCTAGAATTCGAAAGCATCCTGTATATATTCGTCAATTTTAAAAAAATGGGAAAGGACATCAAGATACGGATCGCCAAAGACCGATTCCTTCCGAAAACGGAGGCGGAATGCAAGAAAAGCCTAAAGATCAATTTTGAATCGCGCCGATATGATGGGGAATACAAAATATGGTTATGCAATAATAGGATAACGCTCCTTATTGACAAAAACGGGGATGTGTGCATGGTGGGGGTGGATTATTTTCGTACAGACTCTATAAGCGAACCGACTGCACGGTATTTCATACGGCGTATGATACGGTATCATGAGGCTCAATCACTCATGGATCTTTATGACTAGTGGCGAGAAACTGCGGTGGTATGAGGCTGAATCAATTTTACGGTAGACCCAAATAGTATGAACCGATCTTTATTCATCACAGCAACGCTGTTGGTTATCTTGGGTTGTTCGCCAAAAACAGGTACGGTATCTGTGGAAGATGCGGAGTTTCTGAGTTTTGCCTGGTGGTGTAACGGCGGTGAAGAGAAAAGCCGGATCATTTACGAAATCGAGACGTCGCCCAAGGCGACCTACCGCAATACCGTGATAAACTCTTCTATGCTCACCCACGAAGAAAAGAAGATTATCGCCGATACCATCTCACCTGACGCTTACACGCACGCAACGCTTAAAAAAGCGGAATACCAGAACGCTCAGTTTCTAGTCATTGACCAATTCAATCCGCTACGCATTGTGGGGAAAGACAGCGAGGGCAGGGAGATCATCGAGGGTGGATCAGGCACCTTGGAGTTGATTCCCCTAGGCGCCACCGGCGTGATTCAACGCTGCGTTACGTACTACGACTGGTGATCGAGCACACGACGGGTTAGGGTTGTGAGCGGCAGTTCGTGCGGCGTTGCGAAGCGTGCGCCCGACAGATGCGGACCGGTCACGGGGATACTGCTGAGCCCGACCGCCTCGAAGAGGTGCCATACTCAATCTTCTCCCGTCACCAAACGTGAAATTATCCTTTTGGCAAGAATCTCGTTAATCTCGCGATGGCGGGGCAAAGGTTCGGAGTGTCCGGTGATCGGGTTATGGTAGATGTCGTGACGGCTCCCGCGCCGGAGCAGGACGCACCCCGCATCCTCTATTTGCTTCACGAGGATGCGTCGCTTCATGCGTACTCCAACTCTGCCACCTTTCGTATTCCGGGAATTTCATCAGCATTGAAGATATCGAGAAGATCGCGTAGGCTGGCCTTCAAGTCGTCGAAATCCTCGCCTTGTGTCCAATGGTCTGGATAGTCGTTCAGGTAACCAAGATAACGCCCATCCGACTCTTTCCAATATGTGAAGAGGGTCTTCATGTTGGTAAAATCTCATTTCCCGACGGCTTTGACAAGAATGAATGGCGAATAATCCTAAGAGGAGCGGTCGAGCACACGACGGGTTAGGGTTGTGAGCGGCAGTTCCTGCGGCGTTGCGAAACGTGCGCCCGACGGACGCGGATCGGCCGTGGGGATACCGCTGAGCCCGACTGCCTCGAAGAGGTGCCACACCTGTTTGAAGTGTGTGAAGGTGTGGGTGAAGCATCCCCGCGCTTCGATGCGCGTAACACGCATCCCGGTCGCCGTGCGCAATACACGCGCCGCATCACGCGCGGTCGGCGTCCCGCCGGATGCGCCGTTCGGCAGTTCCCACAATCCGCCCAGCAGACCATCGGGCGCACGCTGTGTGAGCAACACACGTCCGGCTGCATCGCGCACCAGCACCGCCACCGCAGTACGCGTCGGCAGGGTTTTACGGGGCGGGCGCGTCGGCAGCGCGGCCTGGCGTCCTTCGCGGCGCGCCACGCAATCATCGCGCAATGGACACGCATCACAGCACGGTGAACGCGGCGTGCAGCATGTGGCTCCCAGATCCATCATCGCCTGATTGAAATCGCCGGGGCGTCCGGACGCCACGATCCACGGCTGCAGCCACTCCGCCAGCCGCGCACGCGCCGCTGGCTTACGGAAGTCGTCATCCCATCCCAGATAACGTGCGAAGACGCGGAGCACGTTGCCGTCCACCACCGGTGCCGGAATGCCGAAGCAGATGCTGGCGATGGCTGCGGCTGTGTAAGGCCCCACGCCGGGCAGCGCGGCCCAGCCCGCGACATCGCGCGGCAATTCGCCGCCCGACGCCACAATCTGCTGCGCCGCCCGCTGGAGATTGCGGGCGCGTGTGTAGTAGCCGAGTCCCTCCCACAGCTTGAGCACCTGCTGCTGCGGCGCGGCGGCCAATGCCGCCACCGTGGGAAAGGCCTGCATGAAGCGCGTGAAATAACCGCGGACGGTCTCGACCTGCGTCTGCTGCAACATAATCTCGCTGACCCAGACGGCATACGGATCGGGATGGTCACGCCACGGCATCTCGCGCCGGTTTGCGTCGTACCAGTTCAACAGGCGACGGTGGGTGGGAGTCATACCCGCTGGCTACCGGATGAACAGCAGCTCTTGATAGGTCGGCAGCGGCCAGAGCGTGTCATCGACCAGCCCCTCCAGTGCGTCGGCCAACTCGCGCACGCGCTCCATGGCCGGCATCACTTTCTCGCGCATGTAGCGCGCATGGCCAGCCTTGCAGGCGTGATGCGTTTCCGCCTCACGCGAGATCTCGGCCAGTTGGTTGAGTTCTTCCTGCAGGCTGACGGTCAGACGGCTGACCTCGGCCAGCGTTGAGGTGTCAACCGGCAGATCAAGCTGGCGCAGCTTCAGCGCGGTGTCGGCAAGGCTTCCCTGCGCCTGACTGACGGCCGGCAGGATCAGGGTGCGGCCGATCTCTTGCGTCAGACGCGCCTCGACCGTGATATCCTTGATGTAGCGCTCCAGACTGATCTCGTAACGGGCGCGCAACTCGCGTTCGGACAAAACCCCCTGCCGCGCCATGGTCGCGATGGTTTCCGGCGCCACATACTGCGCCAGCGCATCAACTGCCGAGGGAATGTTTTGCAAACCGCGCCGCGCCGCTTCCTCGTGCCAGGCGGCGGTGTAGTTGTCGCCGTTAAACACGATCTTGCCGTGCGCGTCCCACACCTCTTTGACCACGGCCTGCACCGCCGCGTTGAGACGTTCGGGGTCGCCGTTGACGCGCGTCTCCAACTCCGTGGCCAGAAAATCGAGCGAGTCCGCCACGATCGCGTTCAACACCATGAGCGGACCGGAGACCGATTGGCTGGCGCCGACGGCGCGGAACTCAAACTTTCCTTCGGTGAAGGCAAAGGGGCTGGTGCGATTGCGGTCGCTCTTCTCTGTCATCAACGGGGGCAGGCTGTTCACGCCGAGCGCCAGCGCCTTCTTGCCGCGGTGCAGCACATGCGACGTACTGGCCGCGACCCGCTCGAACAGCTCGGTCAGATGATCGCCCAGGAAGATCGAGATGATCGCCGGCGGCGCTTCGCACGCGCCGAGTCGGTGGTCGTTGCCTGCGTGCGCGACCGACGCACGCAGCAGCGGGCCGTGGAGCGAGACCGCCCGGATCACGGCCGCGCAGAACACCAGAAAGCGCGCGTTGGCCTCCGGCGTCTCGCCGGGATTGAGCAGGTTGGCGGTCGCGGTGTTGAGCGACCAGTTGACATGCTTGCCGGACCCGTTCACGTCGGCAAAAGGCTTTTCGTGCAGCAAACAGACGAAGCCATGCTTGGCGGCCGTGCGTTGCAGAATCGCCATCACAAGATGCTGGTGGTCTGCGGCGATGTTGGCCTGCTCGAAGATCGGCGCGATTTCGAACTGTCCCGGCGCGACTTCGTTGTGGCGCGTCTTGATCGGCACCCCAAGGCGGATGAGATCTTGCTCGCATTCGATCATGTAGGCCAGCACGCGCTCATGGATCGCGCCGTAATACTGATCTTCCAGTTCCTGACCTTTGGGCGGCTTGGCACCGAACAGAGTGCGCCCCGCGCTGATCAGGTCCGGACGCAGCAGAAAAAGCCGCCGGTCGATCAGGAAATACTCCTGTTCGCAACCCGCGTTGGCGTCCACCTTCTGTTCAGGTTCGCCGAACAGCGTCAGGATGCGCCGCGCGTGGCGGTCGACCGCCTGCATCGAGCGCAAGAGCGGCGTCTTCTTGTCGAGCGCGTCGCCGTTCGAGGCGCAAAACGCACAGGGGATAAAGAGCGTGCGACCGCCGGCCGCTTCGAGAATGTAGGCGGGGCTGGTCACATCCCATGCCGTGTAGCCGCGCGCCTCAAAGGTCGCGCGCAGTCCGCCAGAGGGCAGGCTGGAGCCGTCGGCCTCGCCGCTGACAAGCTGTTTGGCCGAGAACTTGGCAATGGCGCCGCCGTGTCCGTCGGGCTCCAGGAAGCTGTCGTGCTTTTCTGCGGTCAAACCGGTGAGCGGATAAAAGACATGGGCGTAGTGGGTGGCGCCGTTTTCAATCGCCCAGTCGCGCATGGCCTCGGCCACCGTCCCTGCGACCGACACATCGAGCCGCTCGCCGAGATCGATCGTGCGCCGCACCTTGAGGTAGACCGATTCCGGCAGACGTTGCCGCATCACATCGTCGTTAAAGACACAACTGCCGAATGCCTGCTGTGCGGCGCGAAAGGCACCGATCTCCGCGTGCGCGAAGCGCGACGGAACAGCGGCGATTGACTGGATAGCGGCATATCGAGTATTCATCACGTCAGACGGTCTCCCGGATCAGGCCTGTCGCGGCTGGCGCAAATCCAGCGCCATCGCGATTTCAGGACAAGTGAAAGGGTTGGCGTGTTTGGTGCAGTTGATGCACCCCATGTAAAGTTTGTGCATGACCTGAGTCTTGGGAATGATCTTGAAACCGAGGGTCTCGAAAAACTTCGGCGCAAAGGTCAATACGATCGCCTGCGCAGGCTCGAAGCGCCGCACCTCATTCAGGATACGCGTGACGATTTGCGTGCCGACGTGCGTGCGGCGGTAGGCCTGCAACACCGCGACCGACTGGATTTCAACCGCGGCACGTTCCGGCTCGCCGATCTCCGGCAGGATCTTCCAAGCGGCGCACCCCACTACGTTCCCGTCGATCTCACAAACTACGAACCGGTCAATGTTCTGGACAATATCACCGATCGGTCGCGAGATCAGGTCATCCTGGTGACTGCGGATCAGTTCAAAAATCTGTACCGCGTCGCGAAGGACAGCGGCCCGGATCAGATGGGTTTTCTGTGTTTCCATGAATGGCCTCTACGATACCCTTTCAGTCCACTCCGCCTCAAGCAGAAACACGAAGGCGCGAAGGTTGTTTGGGGGCAGGGTTGGCCGCAAATCACACGTCACGAGTCGCGAGTCAACATCTCTTATTGCGACCACGCAGTGGCTCGCAATGATGAGTGTAAAAGTGGCGGCCCCACAAATCTCCCGCAGTTTCTCCACCGAGCAGTGCCTTTCATGGTTCAGCGCGGGACGAATACAGAGAACGGGCCGCGGCAATTTGATCAACCTGTTCTTCGTGCAGTTTCTCGAACTGCGGCAACGTCTTAACCCACGGTGCGGCGAGGAACCCCTGGATGTTATCCGGTGCGCATGTTTTTTTGATGAACTTCGCCGTTGCGGCCATGTTTTCCGGCGTTGACCAGTTCGATCCCGTCGGCACCTGATCGAACCCCGCCTCGTCCAGCCATACGTAGGCGTTGCCATACGCCTTACGGTTTTGGGGCTTGTCGAGGTCAATCTCGCTGAGTCCGTAGTACCAGTTCGATTGGAGAACGCTTTTCGGCATGCGCTTCAGGAATTCGTCCTTCGCGTGCCAAATCTTGTCGCTCCAGCACCAAGCGCGAACGCCGCGTTTCTCGACCTCTTTCACGATGAAGAGGAAATCATGCCACCACAGGTCGCCCTGGCGGACGATGGCGATGGAATGACTCTGCTGGTGCTTGGCGGTCTCTTCGTCGAATCCGATATGGAAATAGCGCGGCGTATCGAAAGTCTCAATCACGTCCGCGATCACATCCGCGCAGACCTGATAATATTTCGGCGTCGAGACCATCTTGTGATAATCCTTGAGCCAGATGTCGTGCGTCGTGGAGAAATTGAGCTTGGGGATCGGCTCCAGCCCCTTAGTGCGCAACTGTTCCAACTTTCGTCGGAAACGCTCGACGCTCCACGTTCCCTTCACCGCCAGTTCCGGGTGGCTGGGATAGTACAACGCCTCTTCCAGATCGATGACAATGGTATTGAGCCCTTTCGCCACCATGCGGTCGGTGATGCGGTCGAAAACGCCTTCGTCGAAGCGCACATGATCCGCCGCCGTCATCAGCTTGATGTCATCGCCCTGATACTTCCCCCACTTCTCGACAGGAATGTCGCTCTGGATATTCACGCCGAAGTGCAGCAAGATGGCCCACATGAATTCCGGTTGCGGCCGCACTGCCGCCGATTGGAACGTAGAACACCCTGCGGCCGCAGCCAGACCGGTTCCGATAAACGCTCGTCTTGTCACGTCCATTTTACTCCCTTTCTTTTCGAGAAACCTTCTCCGCACGAAGATTGTCAAAAAGCTTGCTCCTGATCCTCAAACGCGCAGGCATTGTATAACAAATCGTATGGTTTGAATACGCTTGAATTAGGGACGGGGGGTGTAGTAAGGTTGGCACCCATCACGACCTGATACCACACGTCTACTGACCACTTATGAAGCCGATCTATTTTGACAATAATGCCACGACCTGCATCGCTCCCGAAGTGCGCGACGCGATGATGCCGTTTTTCAATGAGCTATACGGCAACCCCTCCAGCATGCATATGTTCGGCGGCCAGGTTGCCAAGCATGTGCAGCACGCGCGCGAACGCGTGGCCGCCTTCCTTAACGCGGACCCCACCGAGATCATCTTTACGAGCTGCGGCACCGAAAGCGACAACATGGCAATCCACGGCACCGCTGAGCTGCTAGGCCCGCAGTCCAAGGTCATCACCTCGCGCGTCGAGCACCCGGCCGTTCTGGGGCCCTGCCGCCGTCTCAAAAACATGGGGCACCGCGCGATCGAGCTGCCGGTGGACACGTCGGGACAGATCGACCTCGAAGCGCTGCGCGATGCGCTGAAGGACGGTACGCCCGCGATCGTCAGCTTGATGTGGGCCAACAACGAGACCGGCGTGATTTTCCCGATGGAGAAGATCGTTGAAATCGCCAAAGAGGCAGGTGCCATCATCCATACCGACGCCGTGCAGGCTGCGGGCAAGCTGCCGATCGACGTAAAGCGCGTGCCGGTCGACATGCTTTCGATTTCCGGTCACAAGCTGCATGCACCCAAGGGCATCGGCATCTTCTACCTGCGTCGCGGCACGCGCCTCAAGACCTTCATGCTCGGCGGCCACCAAGAGAGTGGACGGCGCGGCGGCACGGAAAACGTGCCGTACATCGTGGGGCTCGGCAAGGCCGTCGACCTCGCGGCGGCGTATATGGATGAGGAGCGGCGTACGCTCGCGCGCCTGCGCGACAAACTGGAGAACGGCCTGCTCGCCACCTGCCCAGACGCGCGTGTCAACGGCGACCGCATGAACCGTCTGCCCAACACCACCAACATCAGCTTCGAATATATCGAGGGCGAGGCCATCCTGTATCACCTGAGTGATCTGGGCATCTGCGCGTCGACCGGATCAGCCTGCGCGACCGGCTCGCTCGAACCGTCGCACGTGATCCGCGCGATGGGCGTGCCGTTCACGGCGGTTCACGGCTCGGTGCGCTTTTCACTCAGCCGCTACAACACGGAAGCGGAAGTGGACACCGTACTTGAACACATGCCGCGCGTCGTGCGCAAACTGCGCGACCTCTCGCCCTTCGGCAAGGGCGATACGTTGCCGGTGGAGTTGTAAAACGCAGAACGTTGAACGTAGAACGCAGAATGCAGAACGCAGAACGCGAAACGCAGAACGTTGAACGCAGAACGCAGAACGTTGAACGCAGAACGCAGAACGTTGAACGCAGAACGTAGAACGCAGAACGCAGAATGGAGAACGGGAGAAAAATGGCAGAGAAAACATACGACTTGGAAGAGCGTCTTCTGAACTATGCGGTGCAGATTGTGCGGCTGGTCGAAAAGCTGCCGAATACGCGGGCGGGCAACCACATCGCCGGCCAACTGCTTCGCTCCGGCACCTCTCCCCTGCCCAATCACGGAGAAGCGGAAGGCGCGGAGTCCCGCAATGATTTCATCCACAAGTTGGGAATATGCCACAAAGAGTTGCGCGAGTCGTACCGCTGGCTAAAACTGATCCAGCGCGTACCGCTTCTGCCGCCTACGGACACCGCCTTATTGGAAACGTCCCTTCGTGAAACCGATGAACTGTTGCGAATTTTTATCTCGAGCAGTCGAACCGCCCGTGCCAACGCCTGCCGGGAAGAAACACCAGAGTATGAGGCCGAACGTCGAACGCAGAACGTAGAACGCAGAACGCAGAACGCAGAATGAAGGATGGAGAATGGGGAACGTCGAACGCAGAATAAAGGATGGAGAATGGGGAACGGGGAACGCAGAACGTCGAACGCAGAACTTTAAACGCAGAACGAAAAACACTTCGACGTTCTGAGTTCTGAATTCGACGTTCTGAGTTCCTGCCGTCTTTGCCCGCGTGCATGCGGCGCGGATCGCCTCGTGGGCCAGTTCGGCTACTGCCGGGCGGGCGTGCTGCCGCGTGTTTTCCGTTACGGCGCGCACTTCGGCGAAGAGCCGCCACAAATCATACCCATCAGAGACTTAAAGAACCTCGACACCTACACCAAACACTTTCTCTTGAAAACGCCGGAGCTTCCGTCTACAGTTGACCGCGTGCGAACGTCGAGCTCAGAACACAGAACGCAGAACGTCGAACGCAGAACGTCGAACGCAGAACACAGAACGCAGAATGAAGGATGGAGAATGGGGAACGCAGAGCACAGAACGCAGAACGCAGAATGTAAAACGCAGAACACAGAACGCAGAACGCAGAACGAAAAAAACTTCGACGTTCTGAGTTCTGAGTTCGACGTTCTGAGTTCCTGCCGTCTCTGCCCGCGTGCATGCGGCGCGGATCGCCTCGCGGGCCAGCTCGGCTACTGCCGGGCGGGCGTGCTGCCGCGTGTTTTCCGCTACGGTGCGCATTTCGGCGAAGAGCCGCCAATCACCGGGACGCGCGGTTCGGGCACCGTCTTCTTCTCGCACTGCACGATGCGCTGCATCTACTGCCAGAATCATCCGTGGAGCCAAGCTGGACATGGCGATGACCTCACGGTGGAAGTGCTACGCGATATTCTCGCGCAGCTTGCACGGCAGGGTTGCCACAACTGGAACCTGGTCTCCCCTACCCCATGGCTGCCGCAGATCCGCGAAGCGGCGAAGCCGCTACTTCGCGCTGGAATCGCCCTCCCATTTGTGTATAATACGTCGGGTTACGAATCACTAGAGACATTGGAGGCTTTTGCCGACTTGGCGGACATTGCGTTGATTGATCTGCGCTATGCCCGGGCCGAGAGCGCGGCGGAAGGTTCCGATGCGCGGACGTACGTCGAGGCGGCGCGCGGTGCGTTGCGGTGGTTCTGGGAGCGTCTGGGACCGCTGGAGACCGACGCCTCGGGAATCGCTGTGCGCGGCGTGATCTGCCGGATCTTGGCGTTGCCGGGGCGTATCGCCGAAGCGGTGGAGAACCTCGAATGGCTGGCGCGGCATACGGGCAGCGGTATCCACGTCAGTGTGATGTCGCAATACACGCCGTTGCACCGCGCGTTGCAGACGCCGGGCTGGGACCGCAAGGTCTCGGCTGACGAATACGCGGTACTGGTGGAGGCAGCCGAAGACCTCGGATTGGGGAACGGCTGGATACAGGAGTTTGAAGGCGAAGCGCCCGCCGACCTGCTGGGGCAGAATATGCCCGCAGGCGAAGGTGCTGTGGGTGCGGGCTCGAATACGCCCGCGTAGGACAGTGTTATAGAGAGTCAACGGGTCGCGCGGTGCGCGGCTGAAAGGGTAACGATGAGCGGTCATAGTAAGTGGTCCACCATTAAGCACAAGAAGGGCGCGGCGGATGCCAAGCGCGGTAAGATTTTTTCAAAAATTGCCAAGGAAATGACGATCGTTGCCAAGGCAGGCGGCGGCGACCCCAACACCAATCCCACGTTGCGCACCCTGATCGCGAAGGCTAAAGCGGTCAACATGCCTAACGACAACATCGACCGCGCCATCAAAAAGGGCACGGGCGAGTTGGCGGCCGACATCCTTGAGGAGATCACCTACGAGGGGTACGCGCAAGGCGGCGTGGGGCTGGTGGTCAAGGTACTGACGGACAACAAGAACCGCGCGGCGGCCGAAGTCCGCAACATCTTCAAGAAGAACGGTTCTGATTTTGCGACCCTGGGCTCGGTCTCGCGCGGCTTCGAGCGCAAGGGCACGATCATGATTCCGGCGGCCGAAGGAGTGACCGAAGAAAAAGTGATGGAGGTGGTCCTCATTGCGGGTGCCGAAGACATGGAATCTGAAGAGGACGGCTTCACTGTCACCTGTTCACCCGCAGCGTTCTCGGATGTGTGCGCGGCGCTGGAGGCAGCCGAGATCGTGTTCGATCAGGAAAACTCACAGGTCGGCCTCGTGGCGCAAACCTTGGTGCCGGTCAAAGAGTTGTCGGTCGCCAAGGCGGTCAACAAGTTCGTCGACGCGCTGGAAGAGCATGATGACGTGCAGGACGTCTACACCAACATGGATATCGACGACGCGCTCGTCGAGCAGCTTGAAGCCGAATAATCGGCCGAACGACGTGATCCACGATACGGACGCAGGCGCACCGCCTGCGTCTTTTTTTGTGCCGTGGCGACGGATGCGCCCCTATTCCGCTGACGGCTGCTTTTCAGAACTGTCCCGCACATCCGCGAACAGCCGCAAATCGGAGGGCGCGGGAAAAGCGGCACAGGCGGAGCGGGCCGCTTCGGTCAGAGGAATCTGCCATGCGTCGAACACCGACGCGATGTTGTGCCCGGTGATGCGCGAGAAGCGGATGGCCCACTGGTCGCGTTTATCGGCATCGTTTTTCGGGCGTTGCGCGGGTTCGAGCGTACGGTATTCGGCAAACAGCCGCTCAAACGCCTGCCATCCATACGTCTGTTGCAAACGCACGAACACCTCCAGCGCCAGAAATGGATCGCGGCACCAGGCCTCGTGCGATTTGCCCTCCGCCACCCATTTGCGCACGGTTTTCTGGATGCCGGGTTCCCCCATGCGTGTCTTGCGCGGCGGAATGCCGCAGGCATGCTCCATGTTGTAGAGCGTGAAAAAATTCACCGTGACCTCGCCGGTGCCATGGAAGGTCCAATCCCCGTTTTGATGGTTGTGGCCGAGTTCATGGAAAAAGCCCCAGTCGCCTTTCTCCCGCAGCTTGGCCAAGTTGACCAGATCAGGCGCCGTGACCGTCGGGATCATAATAGGATAGCCGGCATGCATCCAGCCCGCGCACAACTGGACGTCGGCGCAGAAGCGCTCCGGCGAGCGGCGCTCGGGAGGCAACCCGGTCAGCCGCGCGTCTTGATCCGCGATACGGTCCCAGAATTCGAGCAGGGCCAGCGGGTCTTCCAGTCCGCGCACCGCCTCGGACGGCACCGTCAGGATCACCTTGTCGCTTTCAATTTCGGCCCAAGGCGATGGCAGCGCGCGCATCGTCGTGCGCCACGCCGCTACGGTATCGCGTCCCTTTTTGAACCAGATCGTCTGACAGGCATTCCGCAACGTCACGCGCACGATGCGCTCCGCGGCCTCGACCTTATCCGGCACGACCACATAGATCAATCCGCCGAAGGGCGAAGCGAATTCCACCCGTGTCGCATTGAGCGGCACGGTCACATCCACTTTCGGCGCGCGACGCCACTCGTCATGGCGCGTGTTGTCGCAGGTTGTGGTGCCGATCCGCAGTTTGAGTCCCAACTTCTCGGCCCCGGCCGGCAGTTCGACGGTAACCGGCTCCCCCGCTACGGCGTAAAGCCCCGTGCTGCGCCAGCGCGGCACATCGAGATTCACGGCCACCACGCGCCTGCCACGCGGCGCATTGCGCGGCGGCAGACCCGGATAGACTGCCGCTGCCGGATGCGCGGCCCACAGGTCGAGCGGCTTGGCACGCCACGCGCGCTGGTGGTCGATCAACGCGAGGCGCGCCGCGATGTCAGCCGCCGTGAGCGGCGCGTCGGGCGTCGGCAGTTTGGCTGCCGCCGGCGAATCTGCCAGCGTCTTCAACGCAGTGGACAACGCGCACGGCTCGGGCGGCAGCACCGCACGGGCCGCGCAGAGCGTGTGGCTGATCTGACGTAGCGTCGCGCGGTCGGTCACGCCACCCGCAACGGCCAGCCGCAGCGCCTCCGTCGCATTCACCGCCGCCGGAATCTCGCGGTCGGTGCGATACCCCTCCGGATCTGTGCGGTTGGCGAAATCGTCATTGATGAAGAGGCCCGCCGGTCCGAGCAGGCGGTTGAACAGGTTTTCTGTGGCCAGGGATTTGCCGCCGGTCACCTGCTGCCAGCCCCATCCGATACCGGAGGCCAACAACCCACCACCGCCCGTGATAAAGGCGCGCACACGTTCGACGTCATCCCCCTTCAAGCTGTCGGGATAGGCCGCAAGGACACTGCGGGCAGTAAGCGCATCGAGCGAAGGGATTTCACGTACGTTCAGGCCCTCGATGCCGGACAGCGCGCGGGTCATGGCTGCATCGCGGTAGACCATCACAACCACATCGCTCTGCCCCTTACCGAGCCAGCGCACGGCATTGCGGATGAAGATCGCGGTATCGGCCTTAGCAACCCCTTCCGTGTAAAACGAGGGATGCCCCACCGCGACGACGCGTCCCTGCCCGTAATGACTAGCGGCGGCGACGGGCTGCACCGACTGTCCGCACGCCGCACCCACCAACGGAAATGCGTTCGATCCCACACACAGCACGACTCCCGGAGCGCCTCCTGAGTCGATGGCGCGCACGTGCTGCAACAAGGCACCGCGTGCCTCATCCTGCAACGTCGCGCCGCAAGCGACCGCGACACATCCAACAATACCCGCTATCCAACCCATCATGCGCATGAATATCCCTCCCGGTGCCGACGGAACACGGCACACCGTTTGTGGTGCGTGTTTTCTATCAGAAGCCATTGCGTCGAGTCAAGCGTGAGGTAATCTGTTCGATAGACTTGCGGAGCATCGCGAGTATCAATTTTGAGAATTTTTGGGGTTGACTTTTACCCCCCCCGCACAATGCGTGCCAACCGTAGGGACCGGTGGGCTACCGGTTAATCCTACGGGATGGTAATGAACAGAATCCAACCGAAAGGTCACTTATGAACGGAAACAGAAACACCGTATCCTGTTCCGCGTTCCTCTCCCGCTTGGCGCGCCTCTGTGCGCTTGCTGTAGCGGGGCTGTTCGCGGCAACGGCCACCGCCGACCCGTACCTCACATTCTCAAGCGCGGACACGTTCACGATCACGCCGCAGGAAGCGTTGTGGGACGGGACGCTCCAGTACTCCACCGACGGGCAGAACTGGGCGGCCTTCGGCACCGCCGGCGCGACCGCGGCGGACGACGGCTCCGGCACGTACAAGCTCTACCTCCAAGGGACGGACAACACCCGCATCTCGGCCGCCACCACGAACGCGATCGCCTGGACGCTGACCGCCGCCGGGACGGTCGCCTGCTCCGGCAACATCGAGGCCCTGCTCGACCATGCGGCGGTGGCCGCCGGACAGCATCCGGCGATGGCCGACTACTGCTTCGCAAACCTGTTCACAAACTGGACGGCATTGGTGCAGGCACCTGCGCTGCCGGCCACGACGATGACCACCTACTGCTATGGCAGAATGTTCCTCGGCTGCACGGGCCTGACGCGGGCACCCGTGCTGCCGGCCATGACGCTGGCTCCCGTTTGGTGCTACGGCGGCATGTTCCGGGGTTGCACGGGGCTAACGAAGGCACCTGCGCTTCCGGCCACGACGCTGGCCGAACGATGCTACCAGGCCATGTTCAACGGCTGTACGGGGCTGGTGCAGGCACCTGCGCTGCCCGCGACGACACTGGCCGATCAGTGCTACGGCGGCATGTTCTGGGGCTGCACGGGGCTAACGAAGGCACCGGAGCTGCCGGCCACGACGCTGGCCTATCGTTGCTACAGCAGCATGTTCCGGCGCTGCACGGGACTGACGCAAGCACCCGCGCTGCCGGCCACGACGCTGACCGATCACTGCTACGACTGCATGTTCGAAGGCTGCACGGGCTTGACGCAGGTACCTGCACTGCCCGCCACGACGCTGGCCCCCTATTGCTACGGTGCCATGTTCTGGGGCTGCACGGGTCTGACGTGGGTGCCTAAACTGTCGGCGACGGCGCTGGCTGATTACTGCTACGCCGGTATGTTCCGGGACTGCGCGGGCATCTCGTTGCACGCCCAAGGCCCCGGCACGGAGTGGAGCATCCCGTCCGCTGCGGTGCCCGCAACGGGCTGGCACAACGGTATGTTCGCCGGCACGAGCGGCACCTTCACCGGCAATCCGGTTATCGGCGTCGTCTACTACTGCACGTCGGGTAGCGGCCCCGGCCCCGATCCCGATGACCCGGAAGCGCCGAACATCGTCGCGATCACCGTCGACCCCGGCGCCTCGACGCTCGCCATCACGATCGACAACGCCATAACCGGCGCGTGGTACACGCTCCTTGTGGCGGACGAGCTTGGCGATCCTTGGGCGGTCAGCCCGGCCGTCCAGGCGACGGCGGACGGCATTCTGATCTTCCAGAACGTGCCCGCGACGCTGCCGCACCGCTTCTACAAGGTGAGGGCCAGCGCGACCCAGCCGTAGCCGCAAGCGATTACAACGAAAGACAGATAACGAACAAAGGATGACTAATGACGCGGGGGACGAGCGGACGCTTGTTCCCCGCGCATTTTTGAACGTCGAACGCAGAACATTGAACGCAGAACGCAGAAGGTTGGGAAGGCTTATTACCTCTTACCTACTACCTCTTACCTATTACCTATGCCGGTGTTGACACGAACGAAACGATAGATCGGCGGAACGATGCGTGCTGCGGTTCGATTTGACTTTTGCGGAAGAAGGTTTGCCAGTCTGGCGAGGTTGGAGACTGCTCCTCGTAGTCTTGCAATGTAAGTCCGTCGGCTTCCCGGACAGTCAGCTTTGAGGTGCGCTGTACGGGAATATACTCGACCCATTTGACGGGGATCTCATGCCAGTTGCCGTCCCCCCCCAACTTTGAGACATAGTCAACTCGGTGCTCTCCCCGGAAACCGTGCGCGGTAACGGCCACCTCCGTGTAACCGGCATCCGTGCGGACAGCTTGCGTTTTGAGCAGGTTTTCGGTGACGGATTCGTCATGCTCGAAGGCATGCTGTCCGTGGAAGTTGGCGATGGCCTCGTGTTCCCAGAATGAAGCGGTCTTACCCAGCACACTCGCATAGATGTCGGCGTGGGAACGATGTTGTTGGTAGAGGGGAATGGTTAGAACCGGAGCGAGAGCAAAATACAGGGCGCGAAAATAGGCATTGCTGTAGGTGTTGAAAAACTCGCGGGCGGCGGCAAGATCGTAATTATGAAAAAGCGAGGGGGCAGCCGTGATGTCGGTCGTCGCAAGGTGTGCGGGCCTGACAAGGTTAATCATGCGGTCTTTGATAAAGACAAAATTGTCGCCAAAGCCGACGGTCTTGTCGCGCAGGAGATTAAGCATCTGTTGCTGCGCCAGAGGGGTAAAGAGCAGGCGAAACTGAACTTCGTCGTTGCGGTCGGTGGCGTGGAAAAGCGCGGCGAATTGCCGGTTGGACATGATGGTGTACCCGTACTCGTCATCGAGATTGCGGGAGAACGCTTCGAGTTTGGCGACGGTACGCTTCATACGCCACCTGCTAAAAAAACCATCGCCAGCATTTGAAAGGCTGGAGGGCGTGCGGCTGAAGGTAAGGTCAGGGGCGGCCTCGTTGCCGTAGATGAGGAATTTTTCGCGGGAGTATTCCGGCGCAGGCTTGTCGACGGATGCGTGAAGCGTCTCGGTGCGCGTAACCCAGCGCGTCCGGGTGCGGCCCTCGGAATCTGTGTAACTTT
>Ga0208824_1001230_pt1 | contig 23546 bp, 19 predicted proteins | sample AD_JPNTR3_MetaG_FD_184447 | JGI IMG/M metagenome (GOLD analysis project Ga0208824, IMG submission 184447) | Active sludge microbial communities of municipal wastewater-treating anaerobic digesters from Japan - AD_JPNTR3_MetaG (SPAdes) (version 2) | ecosystem: Engineered > Bioreactor > Anaerobic...
CAAAAGTTCACTAATTTTCATTATTTTACCTCCTTATTTTGTAAGTATTCAGTGAACCCCGTCCCGATAATTCGGGCCCTTTTCTGTCTTTGCACGGTGCTAAAGACAGAATGGGATTTACTTTTAACAAATCAACTCATTCTTTTGACTTTATCACATACATCTATAAATTGTCAACCTTTAAATGTTCAGTGAAAGCCGTGCCTATACTAAGGCACAAAATTTAATCCCCCTCTCTCTCCTGTTGTGCTTGCTAAATCCCCCTTTTTCCCCCTTTGACAAAGGGGGAAATAACACACCAACTCTGTTTGCTATGCCTCGCTACTTCTGTCGGTTTGCCAAAAGGTAGAGGGTCAGGAAACACAAAATAGGATACAGGAGCTTTGGGAGGAGAACGTCTGACTGAAGTGGGGCGGTCTCTCTCGGATACCGCAACTAAGTCGGAGCATTACAGGCAATAAAACCACTGGAATCAGCCGCGCGTGAGGATAGGGACCTTGCGGCGAAAATGGGAAATCTCAGATGCCAAGCAAATTTGTCAAGAGTTGACCCCGTATTTATTATATTTGTGATTTACTATTATGTATTTTCTTTGTGAACTCCCAGTAATGAATGTGAATTCCTATATTATTAGCATTTTCAAAAGCAATATCTTCATTTCGATCACTCCCGATTCTTCCTCGTAAGTTTTCTCTATCAATTATACGATTTACTTCATCGATATACCTGTTTTTCCGGTCATCTCTCGTTTCTTCCCGGGATGGAAGTAACCTTTCTTCCCCGGATGGAAGTAAAAGCAAAAAAACACATTTTCCGGGATTGTTTCTAATTTCTTGAAGGTCTTTTTTCATCCCAGGAGATTCTGTTGCTAATCCTTGTGCTGATTCAATATAGGATTTTATTGCAACGAAGATATTTTCTTCGCGAAAATATAAATCCCAAAAATATCTGTCATTTAATCTATATTCAGGGATAACTGTCTTCCCATTGTCCCAAAAGTAGTTGACTAACTCAGCCTGGACCCATTTTTCAACTTTATATTATCTTTTTTGCCCTATTTTCCCTTTTTGTTCAGCAGCCCGATAAAAATTATAAAAATATCCCTGCTTTTCGTTTAGCAAATTTAAAATTTCCTTAAACACATTCCCTCCTTTCTCTCATTAATTTGAGAGGTTTTTATTTTTTTTGTCTTCTATTATAGTTATAGGAAAATAAACAATAAAAAGTAAGTCAGACATTGTTATTCCTTTTTCATTCCCCTTATTTTACCAATATCTGATACCTTTTCCAAAACCATTGAGGTGTTTCCTATGTATCTCAACTTCCGCATTTTTTTTGAGGAATGCTGTTTGATTGACAACGAAATTCAAAAATTATAAGATAAATGTAAGTAAAGATATTGGATATTTAAACAGAGGAATAGACAATATAAATAAAAGCATAAGGGAGGTGACACTAACAAAATATAACAAAACAGGAAAAGAAGAGAGAGAATAGAGTTATAACTGATTCATAAACAAACTTTTACAAAATATGATACCGGTAATTAAAAAAAGAAGAGTTCCCAATTGGCTTGTAAATATTGATAAGGAACTTAAAGGACTTTCTATTAAGAAAATTCTTTCCAACTCTCTTTATTACCCTGCATCTGGACGGGATGGAGACCCTGTTAGATATCTGGGAGGATATGTATACAGTTTTATTTATGTAGATTATGGATTAGAGTATGATGAAGTATCAAATTCTTTAGAGGATTACAATCATGGTTTTCGGGGATACCGCATTCTTACTCGTCGTGATGTAAGAAAAGAAGAACTTATTCCTCAAGGATGGAGTCCAATCTTACCAAATCGTTGTATTGATGGAGATCTAAGAAAAACAATCAACTTCATTAAAAAACCGTTTGCACTGGTGCATTTGCAAAAGAGAAAAAATTTTGATGAAGAAGATGGTCCAAGTTATTTTAGTTTTCTTTTTATTGGTGGAGATGGAGTTGCAACTTTTCAAGTACTTTATCATGGAAATAAATGTTCCCCTGATGTTGTTACAATTATTCAACCCGGGACAGGCTTTGGAGGAAACTGGACTAATTTTCAGGATCCCGAGATGATTTTTGCTCAGTCGGTTCTTCAAAACTCTTATGGAAGACCTTCTTATCTCCTTTATGGCGGATGGGGCACAAAAAAAAAATTACGAAAGAGTTTGCTGGCCTCAATATTCTGAATTAGTTTATTGTTGGAAAGTAGTGGACGGTTGGCTTACTTTATGGAAAATAAGTGAAAAAAATAATAGGTAAATATAGCAAAATTAGAAGTATTAGGAGAAATGAACCGTAATATAAAATAAATTTGAGCAAAGGAGGAATAAACAATGCAAATAGAAGAAAAAGTTAAAGAAAAGTTACCCGAAACCGATGTAGAAACAAAAAACCTATGGAAAGGAATCTATAATGCTTTTAATAATGGTGGGAAAGAAGGAATTAGAAATTTTGTAATAGAGCAGAAAGATAAAATCCAGAATGAATTTGCGACAATTAAAGAAGAAGTTGAGAAACAAGTAGGGGGTTAGAATGAATATAAAAAATATTAAAACAAAAGGATTCAGAGGATTTGTAGATGAAAAAGAGTTTGAACTATCTTCGCCTATAACAATACTTTTTGGAGAAAATGGGAAAGGAAAAAGCAGTGTGCTTAATGCTATTGAATGGTGCCTGTTTGGAAAAGAAAGTACAGGACAAAATACAGGTATCAGAGAACGGATTGATTGGGAAATTAAAAATAGAGTAAGTAGGGAATGTTATGTAGAATTAGAAATGGAAGTAAGTGAAAAACCCTATATTTTAAAGAGAACATGGAAAAGTAAATCGAAGGATGAAATTACTCTGCAATCAAAAGACAATGAGGAATCTTTTACAGGACAAGAAGCAGAAAGAAAATTAGATGAATTATTAAACCATTTTACATTTAAAGATTTTCTTTCATCTGTTTATCAGCATCAAGAAGTTATTCGTTTTATTTTAACCCAAGAACCTAAAGATAGAAATGAAGCAATGGATAGGTTGCTCGGACTTTCGGATTATAGAAATATAATTGCTGGTATAGATTTATCCAAAATTAAACCAGATACATTAGAAAATGAAATAGATGGATTAAGGGAACAAATTAAGGCACGAATTGATGGGTTGCAAAAACAAATTGATACTTCTCAGCAAGAATTAAATGATATAGGTATAAAAGAGGAACAAATTTCCAATGACGGAATAATAAGTTTCGGTAATGAAATTAATAAACGCATACTCACATTTATTTCAGAATTACAACTTCAATCTTCCGACGAGTTTAAGCAACTATCTCCTTCAGACCGAGAGGTGTTTCTTTATACATGCAAAAATGAAATCACAAAATTAAGAACAGAAATGCCAGGTATAGAAAAACAAAAAAAGATTCATGAAGAAATTTTAGAATTAAATTTGTCATTAGAAGAGTACAAAAGATTAAAAGAAAAGTATACTGACAAAGAAAGTGAACTTAATAAATTTATTAAAATAAATGGCAGTTTGGAAAACCTGAGTGAGAAAGAAAAAAAGATTGAAAATGAAATAAAAACGAAGGAACAGGAAAAAGAAAAGGTAAGTTTATTAGGCACTATAATAAAAAATTCAATAGATTATTTAACAGAATCACCAGTTGAGAAGGATAAATGTCCTGTTTGTGGTTCAGTAAAAGATAACCTTCTTGAGAATCTTCAAAAGAAATATGAAGAAAAATTCAAAGAAGAAATTGGTATTTTGGAAAAAGAGATAAAAGAGAAAAAATATGAAAAAGAAAAAATTAGAGAGTTAAAGGGAAAAGCCATGCAGTTTATGGAAGAGTACAATAGAGCAAAACAAGAAATAGAGAAAAAAGGAAAAGAAATAAGAGAAAAACATAATATTCCTGATAGAGAAGATATTGAAAAATATCTTAATGCTAAAATAAATGAGTTAAACGGAAATGAAGAAGAATTAAAAACAAAAATTGATGAAAAACAAAAAGTTCTAACGGAAATTGAAAATGAAATTGAGAAATTTAGAAAAATTAGAGATATTTTAAAACTAAAAGAACAGATAAAGAAATCTTGTGAAATAGAAACAACAGATAAATGGAATGCATTACAGAAAAAATCAGATGAATTGAAAAAATTTTATGAAAAACTCCAAACAATAGTTGAAGCAGTGAAAACAGCGTCTAAGGAAGAAGCACAAAGTAAAATTAACTCCATAGGAGATAAAGTTAGTGAATATTTTAAATTTATGACACAACATCCTGGAATTGATAAATTAGAGTTGAAAGTTCAGAGAGATGTCCGCACAGGTACAAATTCCTATTCATTTGAAGATAGTAGGGGCGAAAATGTTACTTCTATTTTAAGTCAGGGACATTATAATTCCCTTGCTCTTTCTATTTTCCTTGCAATTGCAAATCTACAAGGTAGTCATCCATTTAGTTTTATTATGTTTGATGACCCATCTCAAAGTTTAGGGCAAAACGAGAAAGAACAATTTGTAGAGATATTAAACTATGTGGCAGAAAATAAAAATTTAATTGTTTCTACTATGGATAATGAATTATTTAAACTGATGAATGATAAGTTAACAAAGGAAAAAACAATCTACAAATTTGAAACTTGGGATAAAGACAAAGGTCCAACTATAAAAAAATCATAAAGGATACTAAAATGGATATAGAGGTTTATAATAAATTAAAAGAAATACAAAAGGAATACACAGGCCAGATTTTTGGACAAATTTGCCAAAATCTTCTTGCATTAGCATTTGCAGAAAAATTTTCCTCAGAAAATGTTGAGGTGAGTAATGTTGAAGGGATAGATATAATTATAAAAGATAAAAATAATATGTATGCTATTGAAGTGAAAACTACATCTGGGGAAAAAATAGGGTTTAAGAAAAAGGACTTTGATGGATTAAAAAAATTCCAAAAGCAAGAGTACAAGCCAATACTTGCTGTTTTAAAACTTAATAATGGGACAAGAGGTTGGATTTTTCATAATGCAGAACGATTTTATCATCTTAAAAATAATCTATCAGTAAATTATTTATATACCGATGATGAATACAAAGAATTAGTTTGTGAAATTCAGAAAATTTTTGAGGATAAAGTGAATTGTTTTTATCAATGTATATTAAACGAAGGAAGCAAATATCTAACAAATTTATTAAGACAAAAAGGGTTAAAATAAATATTGATAATCTTATGCAATCTCTCCAAAAACTGGCTAGGGAAAGAACTTAAAGAACTTCCTATATTATAAGATATAAAATTAACTAACAGAATGAGAATTAAGAGATATTTTACCTCTTAAAATCGCTATTTTTACCTAAAGAAAGATATATCCAGATTTAATCGCTCATTTCCTTATGCCACCTTTCTTCCAGAGGTTTTAGAATTTCTTCTATTCTATCCCTCGTTAGTTCTTCTCTTCCACTTATAACTTTAAATATATTGATATCTAGATCGCTCCAACGAATCGGAGTGATAATCTGTCGTACAGGTTCCAGTTCTTCTAATTCATAGTCCATTACAGGTATATTCAACTCTCTCTCCAATCTCATAAATAAATGAAAATCAAAGTGTGTTTCATTATCAATTATTAGATATTTCGTATTTAAGACCGATAAAAAAGCATATGCCACTGTGATACTTTGCTTATTCCCTCCAAAACCACACCCCTCTCTTACTTTTACTATGTGAGAAATATTAATTCTATTTTTAAGAAGAACCTCTTGCAGAAAGTTTATGTTTTCAAAGAGAAAATAAAAAACAGGTTTTCTTATCTCTCCAAGTGTGTCTGAGTTTATTCTTACATCCAATAAATAAATTTCAGGTGATTTAGGTGCTTCTTCGGGAAAACTAACAAAATCTTCATTCACATTGTAGTTGATATTTAATCCATTGTTAAATTGTAGTTCATATAAGTTTTCTATTGTTACTCTAGTTTTATCATCCTTTCCAGTGTTATCATCATTAAATATCTCTCCCTGCCTTAACTTTGCCCATCTTTTAAAATAATCTGTATGGACAAAAATATCTGGTAGCTCAGTGATTTCATAATCAGTTGCGATATTAATTCTCCCTCTAATATTATTTCTGTCTATGTTAGCATTACTTAATTCTGAAATATCCCTATAGTCATCACCTGCACTTGGATACCATAAAATTCTTGGGTCATCACCTATTGAACAAAATAGTTTGTCAAGTTGCTTTTGAGATTCTTTATTTTTACCTTTCAAAAGTTCACTAATTTTCATTATTTTACCTCCTTATTTTGTAAGTATTCAGTGAACCCCGTCCCGATAATTCGGGCCCTTTTCTGTCTTTGCACGGTGCTAAAGACAGAATGGGATTTACTTTTAATAAATCAACTCATTCTTTTGACTTTATCACATACATCTATAAATTGTCAAATTCTTGTACAGGTAGGGACATAGGTTGTTCCTTTATATCTTCGCAGATTTTACTATGCCCTGCCGTTCTCGATTGTATATTGAATATCATATTCGAAGGATGTAATTTTTGTTTGATGTGTTAATATAAAAGTGTTAACATATAACAATTTTTAGTATAAAAATTAGAATATATCTCGAGTACAAAAAAAAGATTCCTTGACTAATTTTTTTTCGGTGTTAATTTATGTTTAGGGTTTAAAAAAATAAAAACAGGTAAAAACTGTAGTATTAATACCTGAAGAAATTGAGGTAATTAAAATGAAAAAAACAATTTTTTGTGTTTTTTGTCTATTTCTTTTCGTAGGGCTATTGCAGGCAGAAGTTCTTAAACCATTTGGACAGGATTTCTTTTCGAGCGCGAGTTTAAGCGGTTTTGATGCAGGCAGAATTATTCCAGAAAAATACTATCTCGGTTATGGAGACCAGATTGAAATCTCTGTATGGGGGGTTATTGAGCAAAAATATCAGATGGAGATTGATAGAGAAGGAAGCATTTTAATACCCCGCATTGGAAAGATTGTACTGGCTGGTAAGAATCTAACACAGGCAAAAAAATATATTCAAGAATCATTCAACAAAATCTATAAGAATATCAATGTTGAATTAACATTGAATAAACCGCGATTAATAAGCGTTTTTGTTATGGGGGAGGTCAAGAAACCAGGAACATACACAGTAAATCCGTCAAGTTCAGTTCTCGAGGCATTAACCCTTGCAGGTGGTGTCTCTGAAAGAGGCAGTTTAAGAAAAATAAGCATTACCAGTAAGGATGGACACAGGAGAAATGTTGATCTTTATCCTGTTTTTTTGGGTGGAACATTGCCAGATATAACATTTCAGTCAGAAGATATTATCTATGTGCCTCTTGGAAGCCAGTTTGTAAGCATCAAAGGTGCAGTAAGAAGACCTGCAATCTATGAGGTTGTAGATACCTTAAAACTCCAGACATTGATTGATTTTGCTGGTGGATTTTTGCCTGATGCAGATTTGCAAAGAATCACAGTTATTCGTGATGACAGGATTTCTGGAAGAAAGATTATGGATATCTTTCCTCAAAAAGACCCTGGTGTTCTGGAGAATTTTGTTCTTAGAGATGGCGATAATGTTGAGATTTCATATATCAACAAGGACATTATTGACTGTGTATTTATTGAAGGAACAATAAAAAATCCAGGTAGATACCAGTGGAAATCAGGTATAACTGTTTCAGACATCATCAAAGAATCAGATTTACTTCCTGAAACCCTCGAGGAAAAAGCAGAGATTATAAGAGAAACCCCTTCAGGAGTAAGGGAGATTATGCAGTTTTCTCTTATTGACGCAATCAGAAATGTTAAAGAAATACAACTAAATCCGAGAGATAGGGTTGTTATCAGGTCAAAAGATAAGCCCCTGAAAAAAGTAAGAATTACCGGAGAGGTAAAATTTCCAGGAGAATATGTGATATCCCCGGAAGAAACAATCAGTTCAGTGATAGATAGAGCAGGAGGATTTACATCCCAAGCGTATCTACCTGGCACTGTATTTACCCGTGTTTCTGTTAAACAAAGAGAACAGCAAGAACTTGAAAAGTTTATTCTTGAAAAACAATCAACACTCGAAAAAGAAACTGAAAGAACTGAAAGCGAAGAAGAAAAGGCGCTGATTGAAAAAGGGAAAACCCTCCTTCAACAACTTGCCCAAACCCCTGTTACAGGAAGAATTGTTGTGTCTCTTGTCCCTTGGGATAAGTTTAAGGGTTCTAATTCTGATATTTTTCTTGAAGATGGGGATGCTATTTATATCCCTACAAAACCAACAATCGTAAGTGTTTTAGGAGAAGTAAATCATTCTGCGAATATCCTGTACAAATCTGGCGCAGATGCAGAGTATTACATTAAAAAAGCAGGTTCTTATACAAAAAATGCTGATATGAAGAACATCTTTGTTGTAAAGGTTGATGGCACTGCAAACAATGACCTTAAAACAATAGAACCAGGGGATATTATTGTTGTAGGATTCCTCGCAAAGGATAGGGCAGGAAAAATATTGAAGGACATCGTCCAAATGATTTACTATGTTGCTATGGCTATATCAGCATAAAACCAATGGAAAAAACAAGAAATCAAAAGGTAATTTTAGGGGTTAAGAGGCACTTGCTTTTTATTGCGCTTTATCTGATACTGGGTATTGTGTTAAGTATTCTGTATTATCTTATTGCTCCAAAATACTACAAAGCAACCTCTGCGATCCTCAAGCCAATTGGAAGCATTGAAACCCTTGATGTCACAACAAAGTCCAAAACAACAGACAAACAGGATACAGGAACAGAGCTATTTATGTCTATTCTTACAAGCAGAAGGATGTATGATGATATTATAAATAAGTTCAATCTTACTTCAGTTTATGGCATTTCGAATATTGACAGGGTAAGAGAAATTCTGCAGAAATGTTGCACAATCTCTGAGTCAGGCCAAAGGGTAATATCAATCAGTGTTATTGATAGAGATCCGGCAAGATCCGCTGAAATGGCTAACTTTTTCTGGGAAAACCTTGATAAATTACTCAAAGAAATGACAATTACAACAGCAAAGAAGAATCGTATTTTCATTGAAGAACGTCTCGCAAGTACTGGAGAAATACTTACAAAACTTCAGGAAGAATTGAATCAATTGCAGCAGGCAAACAAACTTCTTGCAATAAAGGATACTGGTGAAATCAGTACCCTTGCCACTGAATTAATGACAAAACTTTCAGAAAAGAAACTTGAACTTGAAAGAATGAAAAGAATATATCAACCAGAACAACCAGAAGTTGTAATGTTGAGTGCAGAGATAAAAGATTTGCAAAAAGAACTCGACAGGTTAACATCTTATCAAACAAATCTATCGGTGATTCTTAGAGAACTAAAGGCGCAAGAAAGTCTTTATTCATTTCTTACTGCACAGCTGGAAACCGCAAAACTCGATGAAACAAAAAATACACCATTTATTCAGGTCCTTGATACTGCGGTTGTTCCCCAAAAAGTTTACAGCCCTGACATAAAGAAAATTCTTATTATTATTTCAGCAATTATTATTGGCATTGGTATTATTATACTGTTTTTTGATGTATTAAGATTTCTTGGAAGTATATAAAAAATGGAAAAGTATCAGGTTCTTGCAAGAAAATATAGGCCACAGACATTCTCAGAAATCGCAGGACAAAAAACTATTGTCAAAAAACTTCAACAGGCAATAACAAGCACCAGAATCCCTCATGCCTTTCTTTTTGCTGGTCCGAGGGGAGTTGGAAAAACAACCATTGCAAGAATTTTTGCAAAAGCACTTAATTGCGCTAATGGACCTGCAAGTGAGCCATGTAACAGATGTGTTTTCTGCACAGAAATAATGCAGGGAACATCAATGGATTTCCTCGAGATAGATGGAGCATCAAACCGTGGAATTGAGGAAATACGTTCTTTACGAGAATCCGCTTCATTGAGACCCGCAAAGGCAAGGTTCAAAATCTATCTTATTGATGAGGTTCATATGCTTACAAATGAAGCATTCAATGCATTGTTAAAAACACTTGAAGAACCCCCGGAATACGTAAAGTTTATCTTTGCTACAACCTCTCCAGAAAAAATTCCAGAGACGATTATTTCAAGATGCCAGCATTATGATTTTAAACCACTTAAATATGAAGAAATAGAAGAAATGATTAAAAAGGTGCTTGATAGTGAAGGATATTCAATTGAACCTGATGCAATGAAGAAACTTATTGAATCAGGAGCAGGTTCTTTAAGGGATATTCTTGGTTATCTTGATCAGATTATCATATTATCGGATGGTAAAAATATCAGTATTGATATAACACAGGAGGTTCTCGGGCTTCCTTCAGGAGAAAGCGTCTGGAATCTTCTTAAGACCATTGCAGGTGCAGACACAAAAGCATCAATCCTTCTTCTTCATAAGATTGTTTCTGAAGGAAAAGATATAACAAATATTCTTGGCATTATGGGAAGAAAGATTCAACTTATTATCTGGGATAAATGCGGAATACATACCCTTGACGAAGAAATTGATAACTTGAACATAGAATTTTTCAGGGATATACCTGTGGAGAAACTTATTCATGCTCTTGAGGTAATAATGCAAACAAAAGAAAAGATTCGATTTGAACCCCTTGAATTGATTCTTGCAGAATTACTCTGTTTTAAACTTGTTGAGATATTGAAATTACCAGTAAAACAGGAGAATATTCTTGTTGCAGAAACGAAAAAATCTGTGCCACAGGTTCCTAAAAAACCAGAGGATGAAAAAACAAACATTATTTCACAGCCAGATAACCCTCCTCAGATATTAGAAAAATCTGTTGAGGAGATATCACAAAAATGGGAGATGGTTCTATCTGAAATAAGGAAGAAAAAGCCAACCGTCCAGGCAGCATTAAGAGAGGGCAGACCTGCAAAATGCGAAAATGGATGTATAGATATTCTTTTTGGTGAGAATTATTCATTCCACTGCAACAGGGTTATGGAAAATAGGATAATTGTTGAAAAAGCTCTTGAAAAAGTACTCGGGAAACATTATACTATTAATTGTCTTATATCCTCAACAGAGAATAAAACTCCATTAAAGGAAAGAAGCGAAGTTAAAGAGATAATTGACTTCTTTGGTGGTGGTGAAACCATAGAGGAAAATAAATAGATTTTGAAAAATTTTCAAATAAATTAATCGTTTGAAGGAGGTATCAATGGCAAATATGTTTGAAATGTTAAAACAGGCAGGTCAGATAAGAAAACAGGCAGGAAGGTTTCAAAAGGTTCTCGCGAGCAAAATATGCGAGGTTTCTTCTCCTGATGGAAAAATATCAATAAAGGTTAATGGGAAAATGGAACTCCTTGGGATTGATATTTCTCCAGATCTTTTATTACCCGAGAATAAAACAAAACTTGAGAAGATGCTTCTTCATACGTGGCAACTTGCTCAGAAGGAAATTGAAAAGATTATTCAGGAAGAAACAAAAAATATTCTTGGTGATTTTGGAAATCTTCCATTCTAATGGAAACATACCCACCCATTATAAATACAATCATTGAGCAGTTAAAAAAGCTGCCAGGGATAGGAACAAAAAGTGCTGAAAGAATAGTGGAGTTCCTCCTTAAAATGGACGAAAATGATCTTGTTTCTTTTGCGGATAACCTTAAAAAACTAAAACAGAACGTGAAACTTTGCAAAAATTGCTTTTCAATATCTCAAAATGATTTATGTTATGTGTGTAGTGATGCAATGAGAGAAAAGAAAATTGCTGTGGTCGAGGAATATAAGGATGTGATAGCAATGGAAAAGGCTGGATTTCGAGGAAGATATCATGTCCTCGGTGGCAGAATCAATCCACTTGAAAAAATAGGCGTAGACAATTTAACAATCAAAGATCTACTTGAACGGCTTGATAGAGAAAAACCTGACGAGGTTATTATTGCAACAAATCCAACCCCTGAGGGAGAGACAACTGCCCAGTATCTTATAGAGATTCTTAAGGCACAAAAATATTCTGTAAGCAGGATTGCTACTGGAATTCCTGTTGGAGCAGAAATAGAGTATACTGATTCTGAAACTTTGCGGATATCGCTCGAAAACAGGCGCAAGACATAAGAATGGAATATCTTATATATAGATTCTTCTGCTTTCTCGGGGTACATCTGCCAGATTGGCTCGCATATTTTATCGGTAGTTCTATTGCAGAAATAAGATATTACCTTACCCCTAATTTAAGAAAAACTATCACTGAAAACTTAAGACAGGTTTTGAAATATAAAGCATATATTGAAAATATTCCTTTCGATGAAAAAATTCTTCATACCTATGTCAAACGCACCTATAGAAACTTTGGAATTTATATGGTTGAGTTTTTTCAGATTCCAAAATGGAATAAGAAACTTGTAAAGGAAAAAGTCAGGGTTATTGGCATAGATAACCTTAATAGGGCTCTTTCAAAATCAAAAGGAGCAATTGTAATTACTGCGCATCTTGGAAATTGGGAACTTGCAGGGATTGTGACAAGCTTGTTAGGATATAACCTTTCTGCGGTTGCTCTGCCATTCAGAAGCGATAGAATAGCAACAATTTTTATAAAGAGGAGAAGGACTAAAGGTGTAAATGTTATTCTTACAGGATCAAATCCAAAAGAATATATAAGGGCACTCAAAAAAAATAGCGTTATAGCAATTCTCGGAGACAGAATATTCACTGAAAAAGGAATTCCGATAAATTTTATGGGTAAACAAACATACCTACCGAGAGGACCTGCAACACTTGCACTTCGGTTAAATGCGCCATATCTACCTGGTTTTCTTTTAAGGGAGAAAAAAGGAAGATATGCTCTTGTATTTGACAAAGAAATAGAAATCCCTGATACTGAGGATTATCAGGAGAAGATAAGAGTCCTTGTAGAAAGAGGCGCCAGAATCCTCGAAAAATTCATAATTAAATATCCTGACCAATGGTTGAATTTTTCAAGAATGTGGAATGGTGAACAAGCATAAACAAAAAAACCGTAAAGGAGGAAAAATGAAGAAAACTTTGGCTGTTTTTATTATGATTTTTTTATTATCTCTATTATCTCTTTTTGCCGATACTCATCCAGCACAGAAATTCAGGTCAAAAAACGAGCCTGTAATTCCAGCACCTGATGGTACAATATTTTGTGAAGCAGAGGAATTTTCTATTACTAAGGGCGCGTGGCAGGCAAAAAACTGGGGAGAAAACTATTTTGCCGCTACACTGGCAAATACATTTCTCTCGAGAAAAGCATTTCTCAGCGCACCAGAGCAATGTGATGAATCAATCGCAAGCATAAATGTAAGAATTATGCAACCAGGCAGATATCTTGTTCTCGCGAGATACGAAGCACCATACAGGTTTGAATCACAGTTCAATATAAAGATTGAACAAAATGGCAGGACTATTATGGACAGGCGCTACGGTGCAAGAGATAATCTTAAGATATGGGCTTTTGGAGAAAAGATTAAAAAAGAGGTTGCCTGGAGCTGGGGAGCAGTGGAAAATCTTGTATGGGAAGGACACGATGCTTATGTTGATTTAGTTGCAGGCACAGCAAAAATCTCTATTATTGCTGGAAAACAACCATTCCCTGCAGGAAAAAGAAATATAGATGTTTTGATGCTTACACAGGATGAGAACCAGGTAAAAACAAGAATTGAAAAAGAAAGACATCTTCCCCTTGATGGATGGCTGACGCAAGCAGGCGATGTATGGATGAGAATAAAAAATACTGGAAAAGAAAAAATAAGTATAAAAAGTTTATCTTTCCCAGGGGGTCCATTTCAACAACATTCTCCATACTGGGTTCATATGAGAAACTGGCAGCCAGTAAATGTCTCTGTTGAAGCAGGCCAGACAACAGAGTGGGTTGAGGTTGGTTCAACCATGGATGCACTAAACGATGGACAGTGGGGATTTAGCACAACAGGTGAATGTATCATTGAATTTGCTGTAAAAAATGCCTCAGGAGATATTGAAAAAATCAAAGATTTTACTATAAAACAACAGGGCAACCTAAACCTTGTTGGTTTTGCTGATACAAGATACTGCAAAAAAATTCTTACTCCACAGGAAGCAATTGGAGGTATTGTTGAAAATCTCAAAAAAATAAAGATACAAGGGAAACTTCCTGAAAAAACATTAATCTTTGCTTCTACAAACATAAAAGAGTTTTTTGATCTTTATGGGATTTGTAAGAAACCAGATGTGTATGCTGACTGGCGTGGAAAAAATCCTTCGCAACTTGAGCAAATCTGTAAAAACCTGAGTGAAGACCAGAGAAAATCTCTTCAGGTAATAAGCCTCGGAGACGAAATCGGACTTCCCGCGCCATCTGTAAACGAGGCAAGAAACAGTTTTGTTGAATACCTGAAAACCCAACAGGTTAACCCTGAAGACATAGATTCTTCAGGTACCTGGAACAATATTGTTTATAATCCAAACCCAAAACTTAAAGATACAAACCCTGCATTATTTTACTGGTCAAAAAGGTTCCAGCATTATTATGGTATACAGCAGATAAAAACTCTTACAGATGTTTTAAGAAATTATCTACCGAATGCAGGAATTGGAGCGAATTTTTCACCGCATCACGGTGGGTATGCACATTCTTATCTCGGTGAGGTATTTCAATGGGTTAATTGTTTCAGAGAAGATGGTCTTACAATGCCCTGGTCAGAGGATTATATCTGGCAGGTTCCTGTTGGTAGTCCGCAGATGAACGAGATAAACCTTGATTTATTCAGGGCAGGCATCAGAGGAAAACCAGACAGGAAAATACACTATTATGTAATGCCCCACTGGCCTGGAAACACGCCGAATATGTGGAAAAGACAGTTCTATGGGGCGCTTGCTCATGGTATGAAAATCATCAACCTTTTTGAGTTTCATCCTGTCTGGATGGCATACACAGAAAATCATGTATCAAGTCAGGAGATGTTTGAGACAGTATTGAAAAGTTTCAGGGAGTATGGACTTTTTGAGGATATTGTCCAGGAAGGAAATATAAAACAGGCAAAAACAGGTTTGTGGTTCAGCGAAACAGCGGATATATGGTCTGATAATGAAGGTTCTTTTGCCGCAGGAAAAAGATCTTTTTATATCACAATAAGAAATAATCAGATACCTCTTGACTTTATTGTTGAGCAGGATGCGCAGGATGGCACATTAAACAAATACACAACCATTTTTCTTACAGACAGGCATATTTCAACCCTTGCATCACAGAAGATTGTCGAATGGGTGCAGAATGGCGGAGTTCTTTTTATGACTGCCGGAGCAGGAATGTTTGACCAGTATAACAGGCAGAATACTATTATGAAAAACCTTGCTGGAATTGAGCAGATTGAGATTATTGAACCAGAAGGAAGCAGGGTTGAGTTTATCAAACAGGATCTGCCATTTGCCAAGCCAATTACAGAGATAAAAATGATGGATAATCCTGAAAAACCAGTACCTGTATTTGGTGCAGTATCAAAAATTAAGCCCGATGCCTCAATAAAGAAACTCGGTGAATTTTCTGATGGCTCGCCAGCGATTATAACCCGACAGTATGGAAAGGGTAGAATTATTTATTGCGCATTTCTTCCAGGTCTAAGTTATTTTAAACCAGCCATACCTCTGAAACCCGTTGATAGAGGTTCATCAGATGATGCTATGGCACACTTTTTACCTGTTGATTTTGAGCAGGGTATTAGAGGTCTTATAAGGATGGCATGCCCAGAAGAATTAATGATTTCTGTGAAAGATAAAAATGGTAATCCACTTGGTTTTGTGGAAACAACAGTGATAGAATCAGAAAAAGGAACCGTAATTCCTGTAATAAACTGGAGTACAAAAGATACAAAAGGAATAATAGTTGAAATCAATGCGGATATAAGTAAGAAAAAGATATCCCTGGCAAGCGGGAATCCAATAAAATCAATAAGAGTCAAAGAAGGTATAGCGGCCATTGGTCTGGATGTTGATATTGCTGATGCCATAATAATGAGATAACACTGGCAGAAAGTTGTACATAGACACATAACATAAGAAGGATTCTTTTTGCTTTCAGGAGTTTTCAGATGAACAGTAAACAAAGGATATTAGATAGTTTTAATCATATTGAACCTGATTTTGTTCCTGTTTCTGATCAATTGATTGTTTCAAAGGTTGCGTCAGAAATACTTGGTAGATATGCCTATACTGGTGGCGGAGAGTTTGCAAGGGATACCACAGAATTACTCTTAAAAGGAGAAAGAGATTTTCTTGTTCAAAGGCATACCCAGGATACAATAGAAATTCATAATAAATTAGGGCTTGATTTTGTAAGGGTCGGGACTGTTGTTTCAAAGTATTATTCAAAAGACCAACTTCCAGAAAAAATTGCAGAAAATGCATATCTTTATAAAGATAAAGAAACCGGAAATTACTCAATCTATAAATTTTCTGTTGCATCAGGACAGTTTTTTTGTGTTGAAAGTTCCCTTGATATAGAAGGACTTGTTGCCCTTGAAAGAGAAATAAAACTTATTGAGAAGAAAATTTCTGAGCCCGTTGATTTTTCTGATAAAAGTATTTTTGAAGCATGGGATAAAATTAACGAAGAACTTGGTAAAAAAGTGGCAATAACATTTTCAACAGGAATTGCAATTCCTTTGAGACCTGTTTATCTTGAAGCACTTTTGATAAAACCAGAATGGATTGAAGTTTTTCTTGATTACCAGACAATCCAGTGTATTGAATTTATGAAGGAAGCAAAAAAACATGGGGCTGATTTTATCCTCGGAGGCGGAGATTTAGCAAATTCAAATGGGCCTGTGTATAGTCCTGAAATATTCAAAAAAATGTTGGTCCCGAGATATAGAAAGATTATAGATGTTTCTCATTCCCTCGGACTTCCCTATGTATATAGAAGCGATGGTAATACCAGGGCTTTATGGAATATATGGTTTAATGATGTTGGTTTTGATGGTTATGCGGAAATAGATAAATCCTCAGGTATAGACCTGGGTGAATTGAAAAGCATTTACGGGGATAAGATTACACTTATTGGAAATGTTGATTGTGCGAAAACACTGATTTATGGCACAAAACAGGATATTGAAAATGAGGTAAAAGATTGTATAAAAAAAGCAGCAAATGGAGGAGGGTTTATCTTAACATCATCAAACTCAATCCATTATAATATCCCGGCAAAAAACCTTGTCTACATGGTAGAGGCAGCAAGAAAATATGGAAAATATCCTATTGAGGATTGAATATTACAGAAATCCTTACGCGAAAATATAAATCCACAAAATTTTCATACTTGTAAAAGCAGGATACAGGAAGACTTTATCAGTAAAACAAAAATCTAATTGCGAATTATAAAATACCCAAATATCTTATCATTGACATTCCCTATATTTTCAGATAGTATAAACTTAGAATTAAAGATGATAGTATCAAAAAACAGAAGAAACTTTTATATTAGAAAACCAAAGGGAAAGGAGGGGGAAAATCCATCCCGGCCTTCTTTTGTTCCCCCCTTTGAAAAGTCCTCCCCTAATTTCCCCTTTTATACTATCCCTTACCCCCTAATTCCCCCTTTCTTAAAGGGGGCAAGGGGGATTTAGAGAGGGATATGGAAACTTTTGAAACTATTGAAAAATAAACAAAAACACTGCTAATGATTTAGTTAAGTTTGGCACTACCTTAGACACTCAGAGGAGAAGATATGAAAAAAATCCTTCTGTTGTCAATAGTTATGGCATTCATAACCATATCAGTGTTTCCAGTTTCACAGGATCTTTTACCCAGAGAGAAAATTCCTGAAATTCCACAAACAATAGACCCTGATATTCAGAAGTTAATTAAAATCCTTTATACTGATAAGTGGAAAGTAGCCCTTAATGGACTTTTCATGTATCCTGATATGGAAAAATCAATCCAGGCACTGCCTTATGTGATAGATAGACTTAGAGATGTAAATCCAAAATGGAAAAAATCATATACTGATGCTCAATTTCCAAACCCTGGAAGGTACATCGCAGATGAGGTTTCAAAATTTGGCGCAAAAGCATTACCCGCCATGATAAACGGACTGAAAGATGAGGATCCCTATGTAAGAGCGGGTGTGTTGTACACAATACAGTTGATTTATAAAAAATGGTATCCATATCCAGTGCCTCAGCCGATTTTGAAAAAGTTTGCGGGTGATGTTACAGATGCTATTATACCTTTGTTGAAGGATAGCGATGTTATGGTAAGAAGTCGTGCTGTTTCAGCTTTAGGAGAAATCAAACATCCTTCAGCAATCCAATCTTTAATAGATCTGCTGTTGTACGATACTCAAATACAAAAGGATACACAATCTGCTCTCAGTAAATATGGCAAAGGAGTTGTATTACCTATGGCAGAGTTGTTAAAACAGAACAGTCAGGATGTCCGGTGCAAGGTAATTGTTGCAAAAATACTTGGAGAGGCAGGGGACCAAGATGCTATTAATATTCTATTGAGATTGCTTAAGGATAACGATAAAAGTGTTCAAAAGGCGGCTGCTTACTCTCTCGGGTTGCTTAAAAATCCAGTCGCGGTTGAACCACTGTTGGATGTTTTAAAACAAGGATATTCAGAGGTTTGTCCTTCTGTAATAATTGCACTGGGAAAGATTGGTGATACCCGTGCAGTGGAAGATCTATTATCTGTTTTTCAACAGACATCAGATGGGGATGGATTACGAAACTTAGTTGTAGAAGCTCTCAGTGAAATTTCTGATAAAAGAGCGTTTCAGGTTTTTATTAAATGTCTTGGCGACAGTGATTCCAGAACAAGAAGATATGCTGTAATTGGACTTGGAAAACTGAAAGATACTGAAGCTGTTGAACCCTTGATTAAGATTCTGGATGACCCGAATAGGTTTGTAAGAGATAGCGCAATTGAGGCATTATGTGATATGGGAGACCCAAGAGCAATAGGACCTGTGGTTGGTAAACTGGACCAGCCAAATATGTGGGCTCCAGCAAAACATGTGGTTAAGTTTGGAGGGTTAGCGGTTGAGCCTCTATCTCTGGTATTACTGAACCATCCAAAACCAGAGGTGCGTGAGAGATCAGCTTGGATTCTTGGAGAAATTGGGGATAGGAAAGCAGTTGAACCATTGATTGTTTCTCTAAGTGATAGGGACGAAACCGTACTAATTTCTTCCATTGAGGCCTTGGGTAAACTAAAAGATGTCAGGGCGACAGCGCCATTGATTGAAAAATTGAAAAATGAGTGGAGATTGTCAATAACAGATAAAATAATAACATCTCTGGAACATATAGGCGAAAAGGCAGTTCCTCAATTGATTGATGCACTAAAAAGCGATGATGCTAAAGTAAGAAAAAATGTGGCAACAGCACTCGGGAGAATCATGGATCCATCTGCTGTTGAACCTTTGATTGAACTTCTTGACGACGAAAACAAGGACGTTGGCAACGCTGCAGTAAGGGCACTGGGTAGTATCACAGGTTATGCAATGAAAGAACGTCAGGCATGGGAAAAGGAATGGCCAAAGATAAAAGAAGGAGTTTTAAGGAAATGGGAGAATAGCAGGAAAAAAAATGAAACCCATTAGAAGGATTTTTATATCAAAGATTCTTCTGTCAGTAATTGTTTTCCTCTGCGCTATAAATGTATATGCCTCAGTTGAATGTTGGTATATAGTGGAAAATACCTCAAAGGTCTTTATAAATTTTTCTGCAAACTATAGTTATTTCAACCGCAGCATACCCTTAGAATACTGGCATAATCTTTCTGGACTTGAATATGTAAGAGGGCAACTTGTTTTACAGAAAAAAATACAGGATATTCCAATTTTAATAGTCATTCCTTCATCTTTGTCTTTGCCTGAGTTTCTTTCAAAACAGATAAAGATTTCTTTAGAAGAGGAAGGGTTTTTGCTTAAGAATGAAGGAGAATCTCAGGATGATAAAATATCAATTGGTAGATGTTATAAGATTTATATTCCTGTTTATCCTGGAACCCCATCCTACGAGAATCTTCTTTTACTTCTCATATCCACTGTGAATTTGTCCCCAGAAAAAAGAGAAATCTTAATAACAGATATTTCACAACTTGAAAAAGATTTGTCTGCTGGTACCATTGATTTTCACAATATTATTCAGCATTTTGACCCTGTGTGGTCCCCTGATGGCAAATCAGTTGCATACACTGTCTGGCAGGATGGGAAGGTACATTTAGAGGTTATCTCATTCCTGAAGAAATCAGTTAGAAAAATAGAACCAATGGATGGTTATATAGCGTGCGATGCTATATGGTCTCAGGATTCTCGCTATCTTGCTTGTGCATCATTAAAAGAAATAAAAATTTTTGATACATTTGAAGATAAAACACAAACAATACCTATTCTTCCTCTGTTGCAATTAAACGAAGAAGAATCTTTTTATCTTTGTGAAATACTTATTTCCTTTGATACTTCAGGCGAGGAATTTCTTTTTTCTACAGATAAGTCCTTATTTTTATGTTATGATGTTTATTCCTATAACCTCAAACAAAAAAATATTACTGTCATTGCAAAGAATACAAAACGTCCTGAAGGGGCTGAGAGATGGAAAGAAGATAAATATAGGGTTAGTCCTGTGGTTAAAACAAAAAGTCCTGATAATAGATACACTGCTTCAATAAAACAAGTAAACGGTCTGAACAGGATAGAGGTTGTTTCAATCAATCATACAGAGATTGCTGTTGACCTGGAAAATGATGGGCAGACAGAGGTATTATTTCTTGAACCAGAAAATACATTAACCCTTACTGTTTATCATAACAACGAAAAACTCTGGGAGGGCATTCCAAAAAAATGGAAACCCTGGAAATTAGAAACTGCGGATGTAGATGGAGACGGAATTCTTGATATTATACTGGGGGTTTATAAAAAAACACGTTTCTTTTCATATCCACATAACTGTCTTTTTGTTTTTGGCTGGAACCAAAAGGATGTTTTTCCAAAATGGCTTGGTTCGCGGCTCTCTAAGCCGTTTGTCGACTTTACTTTTGCTGAGGTAGATGGAAAAAATGGTGCTGAACTTATCAGTATTGAGAAGACATCATACAAAAAATATTGTATTGTTGTTTACAGATGGTGCGGATTCGGTTTTGCTGGAAACTGGCAGAGTGAAAGTTTTTCTGATATAAGGTTTGTAGAAAACAATGATGATAAGCCAATTATGATTGTTAATAAAAAAGAAAAACTTATTCTTGCCCGGGAAGATGGTGAATATTGCTTGAAAAAACTAAACTCTCAGGGGGGTAAAATATGAAAAGAACATTGGGTTTATTTATATTATTTTTTGCTACATATCTGATTGTTTCTTTTCAGGTTTGTTTTGCACAGATAAAACCAGATATAAAACCCTACAGGGTATCTGATGACTTAAAGGAAGTGGCTAATCTAAAAGATTTTTCTTTGAGTGATGAAACCAAAAATCTTCTGGTTAAAAATCTTTTTGTTGTTATGCCCGCAGAGCACGAGCAGCCGTTTTTTGTTTATGAGGACAATGACTACAGAGGGATTCCTTCTTTTGTGAGTGTTGATTCAGTCCTTCATGTTTATCATCTTTTCTTTGATTTTACCTTAAGGCAACTTGAAGAAGAAAAACTTATGCCACTTATAGAAGAATTTACGAGAAAATTGCTGATACAAACCACACAAACCTATAAAAAAGTGCAAACCAGGCAGTTGAAAGAAGCAGCACTAAAAAATATGGCATTCTGCGGAGTTGCAGCAAGATTACTTGAATTTAAGGTATCTTTGCCAGAGGAAGCAACAAAAATGGTTGAAACTGAAATCAATCTTATAAAAAACCATGCATTTCTTGATGTTGGTGCTATTTTTCCATATGCCATTGATTATTCTCAGTTTGTTCCAAGGGGACATTATACAAGAACAGAAGCATTAAAAAAGTATTTCTATGTAATGATGTGGTATGGTCTTTCTCCTTTTAGCCCGAGATACAGGGATAGTTCAAGTTCTTTGTACTGGACCCCTGAAGTGACAAGACAGGCAATGCTAATGACTTTTGATATTTACTCAGGAAAATTAACACAGTTATGGGATAAGATTTATACTCCAATTAATTTTTTTGTTGGATTTAGCGATGACATCAGGCCTGATGAGGTTAAAAAACTGACTGATAAAATATTCGGGAAGAATGCGAATTTAACCAGTTTTACTGACAAGAAAAAGTTCGAAAATTTTATGAAATCATTTGTTAATCTGCGTATGCCCGAAATAAAACCAAAGTTGTACTGGATTGCTGGAGAACTTCCACCACTGCCAGATCCAGAAACTCCACAACTCAGGGTTCTTGGCCAGAGGTATATACCTGATTCTGAAATATTGCAGGAACTGTGTGATATTAATCGTATGATACCAAAAGGTCTGGATGTAATGGCAGTTCTTGGAAGTAAAAGAGCAGAATATTTGCTTGACGAATTTTATAAAGAACCAGAAAAATGGAAAGGATATCTGCCAAAAAGAAATGAGTTAAAAGAAAGATTCAGTAAATTAAGCGAAAAACAGTGGACAAGCAACCTTTACTGGAACTGGCTGTGGGTTATTAAAGGTTTACTAAAACCTTTTGGAGATGGATATCCTTCTTTTATGTGCAGTGATGCATGGCAGGATAAATGTCTTCAAACTGCTTTATCATCCTGGTCTCAACTCAGGCATGATACAATTCTTTATGCAAAGCAAAGTTTCATCGCGGCTGAATGCGGAGGTGGAGATGAAGATGAAGAACCACCCAGACCAAAGGGTTATGTTGAGCCAAACATAGAAGCATATCAAAAATTGCTTAATCTTGCAATTCAGACAAGAAATCTGCTCGAACCCAGAGGACTTATGAGCAAACAAATGTCTGATAAACTCAAAGAATTTGAGGATATGCTGATTTTTTTGAAGAAAATTTCAGAAAAAGAACTTCAGAATATTCCCCTTACTTCCGAGGAATATGACCAGATAAGATTAATAGGCAGTACAATGGATTATCTTGCAAGATGGGTTATAGCCGGGGGTAAGGAACAAGAATGGAATGAAATTATACATCCCTCTGATCGTAATATGGCGTGTATAGCAGATGTTCATACTGGTTATGATTCAAAGCAAGAGGGTGAGGGTACAGTTGTTTTAGAAGAAGGTGTTGGAAACTCTTTTGAAATCTATGTTATTGTTCCAATAGAGGGAAAACTTTATCTTACACGTGGTCCTGTATTCAGTTATTATGAATTTACCCATCCTGTAGATGACAGATTAACAGATGAAAAATGGCAGATGATGCTCGAAGAAAAGAAAGCGCCAGAACAACCAGAATGGATAAGGTTTTTTACTACAAAGGAAGGTAAAAAGGAAATCATAATACCACAGCCAAGGTATAGTGGTTGTTAACAGCATCGCCTTTTTATGAAAATGCGGAAATCAGGAATATTAATTTATAGAATTTTTTTCATCCTGCTCTTCAGTGAGTTTATCTTTACAAACTCTGAAGCAAAAAATG
>Ga0208824_1001231_pt1 | contig 23506 bp, 14 predicted proteins | sample AD_JPNTR3_MetaG_FD_184447 | JGI IMG/M metagenome (GOLD analysis project Ga0208824, IMG submission 184447) | Active sludge microbial communities of municipal wastewater-treating anaerobic digesters from Japan - AD_JPNTR3_MetaG (SPAdes) (version 2) | ecosystem: Engineered > Bioreactor > Anaerobic...
TGAATTGTCAACTGCAGATACACCAGTTGAAAAATAGTAATCGGCACCGTCTGCGTTACCACTTCTGAATATCATTTTAGAGGTATTTGAAGCTAACAGTTTACCAAGCAATACCAGCTTCTCCTTATCTGCGTCTAAAACATTTCTTTTCCCTTCAAGAAGAACGATAGAATTTTCTTTGTCAAACTGTGTAATAAAATCTTTCAATGTCATTGTCGTACCCTTTTACAATTAACGATAATGTTTTGCTTATGCGAAGCCGCGACAGCCTTACCGCCGCGATTTGGCGTAGCCTGAACGAGCGACAGTGAGTGAAGCGCATAGCCCATGTTATATACCGTAGCCAACCCTACCACGAAAAGACCGACCAAGCTATGACGGTGTAGGCTGGAGAATAAGTTGTTATATTTTCTGATAGTTCCATTCTTTCAATGCAAAATCAGTTAAAGTTTTAATTCGATTATCAATTGATTCTTCATCATATTTATTAGTTTTTTTATTTAAAAAATCTTCCAGTTCATTTTGACACATCAGTGGGGCCTTTTGAAAATATTTTGAATTTTTAATTTCAAAATCATTATTACTTTTTTTAACATTTGGAGAAAGTGGGTCAATAGTCAAATTTCCTAATGAATGAAGGTATTCCTCAATAAACTTCTCAGTATATTTGGGGATAATTTTTTTATCTTTTACAATTATTAGTTTTTCATCCGGATTCTGAGGTAAAATATGCTCAATTGTTAACCGTTTTTTGGGGTCTTCTTCATAGAAAACTTCTTCTGACATACGATTATAATTATTTTTTGATCTTAAATAATTTTCATATTTCCAGAAGAAGTAGTTTCTATCCGTGCTGCTTACGTCATGATAAAAACTTCTAGATTCTAATCTATTTTTAAATTCTTTATCGGGGGCATAATTATCTAGAGTAGATTTTAATTGAACAAATAATTCATCATAATTTCCTTCAAAATCACGGGCAAACGAGTATAATTGACTTTCACCAGTATTTGCTGGTCGATTTAAGATGCCATAAACACGGAAACTAAAAATTTCAATTAAGCGACAAATCGATATAAAGTTCTTTTTATTCTTAGTGTGATCAAGTTTTAATGATTTAATTAATAGAGGATAAAATAATCGAGTTCTTCCAAGTATCCAAATACCATGAAGGTATTCATTTTGAAATTTAAACAACTGATTAAATAATGAAAATGATTCTCGTAACTCACGACTGTATTTATCAATATATAGTAAAGTCTTATGGGGGTCTTTTTCATCATTAATTAAATCATTAACTTTATTTTTTACTATTTGAACGTACTTTTGATAGTCTTTTTCAGACTTTTTTACTTTCCAATCTTCAAATGCAATAAAGTGATGTTGAAGGATTGTATCTTCATCAATTTCATTTTCAATTTCTTCATAGTCACGATACATTTCGCTAAAACGACTTTGTATGTCACTTAAATGAGATTCAGGGGCTTCAGAAGCAAAATATAATTTATACATTAAAAAGCTTTTTGTTTTCTCTAAATTTGTTAAGCTCTTTCCTCGGTCATTAGTGGTTTCAAAAATCAATGTAGCTTCAGCTTTATCAAGAACAGAGTAGGTTAATATTTTTGTTTTATTTACCTTGTCTATATATTCTTTTATTTTATCTGGTTTTAGTAATTGAAGCCTTTTTGTAAAAAATTTCTTTGCATTTAAAAGTTTTTGCTGAGATGGTGTTTTGATTAAATCATCAGTAACTTTATTGTTGCTAAGAATATAAGACCTAAAAAACTCATTATCATCATCAAGAACTCTTAGTTTATATTCCGACCTATATTTAATATAAGTCTCTTCAAGCATCTCAATGTAATCAATATCATAATTATTCTTTTTAAAGGATTCAATTATACAATTCATAAAAATAATCAATGTTGTAATTCGTTGTTGGCCATCAACAATGTCAATTTTATCAAAAAAGCCTTCAGAACCGTTTTTTTGAAACAAAATTGTTCCCATGAAATAGTCTTTTCCAGGAGCTTGGTTTTTAATATCTTCTATAAAATCTGTTAATTGCTTTTCTTCCCAGGCAAATGCTCGTTGATATGATGGTATGCAAAATATTTTTTTTCCATCAAATAATTCATTTAATGTTTTTTGTCCATTTTCCATATTGCCTCTCTTACTTTGAGCTAAAAATACAATAAACTACTCTATGAAAATATACATTTCAGGTAGACGTTTATTATCTTTCCACAACCGGCGCACGGATGCACCGAAAAGTTTTTTGGCCGTTTCGCACATCTTGATTATATCCGCACCTCTTGTACTGATATACCTTAAATTTAGAATTATATCTGCACCTGGTGCAGATATACTAACTCTATCAAAAAAAGCCAGAATTCCATAATCTGTTAGATAATTTCATGCTTCATCTCCTTCATCCAGATGAATTGTGTCAATTGGGCTTGCTATTTTCCCTAAACTTTTTGTGCTGACATGCGTTTAAATCTCTGTAGTTTTGCTATCAATGTCTTCTGGTTTTAGTTTTACCACTTCGCCTACCCGTAAGCCTGCTGAAGAATATGCAAGATAAGGATTGTCTTTGGTAATAGTGTAGTTTTTCTGAAAACTCCATAATAATGAAATTTGTGTATCATGTTATGTTTATTATGGAACGTTAGTCAAGAACAAAATGCAATTTTTAATAAATCCATATAGTGAACTTTGAGTTCTCTTTATCCTTTTATCAGCAAAGTATGTAACTTCATTCGTTGAATTATTAAGACCGCCTTCAATAGACGAAGGTGCCAGAGCAACGCTTCCCAGACGCGAGGCTGCGGTTTGCGGATTTTGACTTTGACCATGGAATTCAAACTCGCTCTGGAAGCACAGAAAGGATGGAGGAAACTTCGAGGCTATAAGATTTGTCAAGTTGCGAATGGTGAGGAGTTTGTAAATGGCAAACTGGATAATATCGCATGAAATTTTTTGAGGGTTTGTTAATTTTTTCATCCACAAAATTTAACGATAAGTCGAGCCGTTTGAGGTGGCTCCACAGTGTTGGCACGGGGGTATTGAGCGCATAAATATCCCATTACGAAGTGATAAAACTTTTGTTTCCCATCAATATAAAATAAAGCATGAGAAAAAATATGGAGATTTTTTTTTGAATAAAATTGTTAATTATGGCAACTTGAACATAGTGAAGAATTTTATTCCTCTTTGAAAAAGGTTAGCACCCTCATTCTGAGGCAAATCCGAATAATCTCTCCCTGCTAAAAACAATAAATTCTTCAGTTGCTATCACTCTATCAAGGCTCTGACCCCAAAAAATATGTTATATACAAAAAAGATCTATAATTTTTATTTACAATAGTCTAACATAATTGTGCAGTAAAAAAGCGAGGGTAGAGGTATACAGGTAAAGTCAAAGCATATGCCTTGACAAAGTAGCAGATAAAAAATATAATGGGGTCAGAGCCATGGATAACAGCACAGTAACACTAAATCTGGCATACTATACTAAAAAACTGCATGATTTAACTAAAAAATCGTGGTATTACTGTGCAAAGAGTGTTTATAAAAACCGAAGATTATTGGCGGGCAATAACCCTGTTAAAACCATATTCAAATCAAAATCCATACTTATTGCTATATACAATAAATGTAAAAAGGAAAACTTTACCCATTCGCAATTTACTCCACTTGATTTTGCTTTTATACAAATTTTTATTGATACATATTCGCGTGATGTTCTTGAAAAGGTTTTTTTACATTCCATAGCTGTTGAACTATCACAGGGACAGTATGCAATATGTACATCCACTTTTTGTGATGATAATTTTACACTGGATGACATTGTACATTTTAACAAAACAGCCAGCATTACAATACTATGTCATAGCAATGAAACAGCAAAAAGTTGGCCAAAAAACAATATATGCCTTGAGTGGTATTTTAGACTACTGGAGCCGTTAAGCAATTATACAGCATTTACCCGGTGGCTTGCTAAACTTTTTTACAATAACACCATTTACCAAAATGCGCAGGGCATAATTACAAGCTATGATACATTGGTAAACACCTTTGCTACCTATAACAGAACTACTGCTGCAGATGTTATACCACTTTTGTCAAAAAATAATTTCTGGAAATTTCCTGATAGCGATGAATTATATGAGCTTGTGTTTGATTGTGAGGTTGCAGTTAAAAGCACTGATATCCAGCAGGTTGGTGCTTTGCTGTGCTGCAGGGGTCTGGTAATCAGTACTATTGATTCGCTGAGCCAGTTAAAAAAGCTGGATGCTATATGCATGCTCAGGGTCATTGGTTATAACATTCTGGATTTTGATTTAGACATACTATCGCACAATAATTTTTCTTTTTCAAATCCCTATGAGATAGTTGATCTATTATGGGTGTACAACATCCTTTATCCAATCAATGATGGCTCATCGCTGGATGATGCGTTCAGGCGTTTGGTTGGGATGTCCATTGAAAAGCGTCATACTGCAATAGCCGATTCGTATGCTGCATGGGATGTGTGGTGCAAAATAAAAGAGCTTACATCATTTCATAAAGGGCATTTTTTAAAACATCTTACCAATGTAACAGCTATAGCACATGACAAAAAAGCAAAACGTCATTGTGGCGATAGTTTGCGTAAATTTATTGCATCCCATACAAAAGGGATTATAGAATGTAATGATACCACTGATATTATACAACAGCTTATAGCTGCAACTCCCGACGACCAATTTGCTTTTATTTTTAAAACAGCAAAGGATATGCGAAATACCGTTGCGCAATTGTTATTGGATAAAATTATTACCATTGATGATATAAGCAATTCAGTATTTTTAGATTCAGAAGAATTCCATATTGATAGCGATAAGCTTAAACAGGTAAAACCATCCCATGATGTACTACAGCTGTATATTCAATCACTACTACTGTACAATGTAAGTACTACCTCACTTATTTCGCTTCCTCTGTTTATTGCTGAGCATAAGCAGGGTTCATTGATGCATCAGCTGCAAACTATTATGGAAAGCTGTATATGCCATGGTAGCCCTGATATTAAAAGCAATGCAAAATATGTTTTTTTAAATATCGGTGGTTTTAACACCATGAAACTTAGTAAAACTATATTTGCTTCACGGCATGTAGTGTTTAACAGCATACATCAATACGATAACCTTTTTACCAGGCTCCTTTCAAAACAGGCTGATATAGAACTTACCAGTGACATTATTAATAAGCTTGGGCTTGAGGATAGCAATAAAGTGTATATTACACGCGATTATATTATACACAATACTGCCTATAATAATTATGAACAATTTTTACATGAACTTTTACCCCTTATACATACCAGCGATGGTAAATGGGCAACAACACTTTTTACCAGGATAAATACGTTAAACAAGTTTGAGTATGTTCCCTGTATAGGTAAAGCGGGCAATACATGGAAATTGATTTTTGAACCGCTGTACTGGAAGGCAGATATTGATACCCTCTTTTCAGAGGCTTCATCCATGCACTTTTTAGCACACTTTGTAGATAAATCTAATGAGGGCGCATTATGCTATAAAATAATGTTTGGCATAGACGATGATGCCATTTTTGAAAAAAAAGATAAACTTGTTCCGGTAAAGCTAAAGGCGTACCGATCAAATTTAAAACAAACAAAGTTTAATACTGCGGTGTATCGTAAAAATGCACTTGACATCATCCATAACCTTGCCGGGACAGATGCTATAAAAGGGAAAATTGTTATTATATGCACTAACGATGAAGAGCGTGATTTTTACTACAACTATTGTACGCGATATTTTAATACCACTATCTTTAGAACCGATACCATCCCCCCGCGTTTTTTTGAAAAGAATATAACTTACCATAGTAATTACATTGTTATTACTACCATATATGATGTTAACAGTATAAAGGGTGGCAATATTGATTATGTTATAGTACCCCGTTTGTCGCTGGGGTATGATGCTCCGTCTATTAACCAGTGGCGAAAACAACATATAGAGGAGTTGTTGTTAAATGAAAATATTGAAATGTTGCAACTATTTGTTAAGCACTTTGGTAGTGCAGAAGCGGATAAGGTGCTGGGAGCCTTTATATATACCTACCCTTTTTTAAATGCTATGAATGTACTATATACCATGCTTTTAAATAATACCATTGATACTGTTGCCGTTACACTTATGGATACCAGCAGCTTATTATTACCAGGAAACCAGCGAATGCATAAAAAGTTTGAAGAAATTTTTAAAAGCAATGACCTGGTTGAGGAAAGCATGGTGCATGTTGAAAACCTGGTAAAAAATGAGCTTGTTGATGAAATTATGGGTAAAGAGTATTTACAATTAAATAAAGACCTTTACACCATGTTATTGCACAAACACTGGGGTAAAGACAAAACCTTTAAGATATTTAATAAAGACATAAAAGCATTCCCGGATAAAGAATATATCATCAGCAATAGTGGTGTTATAAGGCAGGATGATATTATCCATTATGTTATGCGTTCATTCCATGATCCCAATTGTAAGGATAAAGATTCGCTTGTTATTGCAGCTACTGGCATTGGAAAGTCGCTCATATATCAAATACCTGCAATTATCCTTTCACAGGAGTTAGAACCAGAGCTAACAATAGTAATATCCCCGCTTATTGCATTGATGAAGGACCAGGTTGATGGACTGCACAAGCATGGTGTTTACTCCGTTGCTCAGTTTAATTCCACTCTGGAAAGTGAATCGCGCAGTGTAATAAAAAACCTTATTTTAGAAGGTTTTATAAATATTATATATGTATCGCCCGAGATGATTGTTCAGTCAAAAAATTTTCAGGATATGATAGGACGGCGCCCGCCCTCATTTTTGGTGGTGGACGAAGCTCATAGCTTATCGCAGTGGGGACATGATTTCCGTATTGATTATCACATAGTAGCAAGCACAATAAAGCAAATTTTTAAATACCGTGATTTTCCTGTTGCAGCGTTTACTGCAACTGCAAAGATAAGCAAGTTTGAAAACCTATCGGTTGTACATGATATTATAAAAATCATGGAGATGGATATATCCCGCGACAGAGCGCTGCTGTGTACAACAATACGTGATAACCTTTATTATCATGTAAAGACATTTGAATCTGGAACTAAATTAGAAAATTATAATCTTGATGAACAAAAGGTTACATTTTTGGTAAATTTTTTTAAAAATCCTGCACGGTATATAGCAAATGAACATAAGCAATCAATACTTAAAGATACATCTACTGATAAAAAATATAAAACTATCATCTACTGTTCATCGGTTAACTTAACCAATACATTATCTGAATATTTAACCAGCAATACCAATTACACGTTTAAGCCATTTAATGCAAAACTTGAACAATACCAGAAAGAAGACATACAGAATAGATTTAAAGCGGGTGATGGCATTGACGGTATATGTGCAACAACTGCCTTTGGTATGGGTGTTGATGTGCCAGATATACGCATAGTAATCCATTATGATTTACCCCAGGGTATTGAAGCCTACTATCAGGAATCGGGAAGGGCAGGCAGAGATGGTAAAAACTCATACTGCCTTTTACTGTATCAAAAAAAATTGATTACCAAAAATACATCCAATAAATTGGAAAATGACTATCAAAGAGTTCAATATTTAATGGGAAGGGATAGGATACGGTTGTATGATTTCTCAACTATTTATAATGGCATTGCAGTATTTTTGCAACAGCAGCCTGATAAAAGTAAAGACTGCTATGTTAATGGAACCATGCTCCATGCACTTTTTATTGATCAAAATAACGATGCTTCCAATAAGGTGGATTCACTTCTTTTTTATATGAGCGACTATTACCATGGTGATATGAAAGGATATTGGTGCTATTCAAAGGAAAAGGCATCATTAACCTATAAAATACTTAAGCCAAAGATTCATTATTCCTTTACCAGTGACAGTACATTAAATAAGGTAATCTGGAGTGTGCATAAATGCCTTTGCAGGTACAAAGAACAACAAAGCCCGGAAAGCAAAAGCTATGTTGAAATTACACATCAACATTTAAATAACATGCTAAAAAAGGATGGCAACTATCATTTCAGTCAAAATGATTTATACCGGGCATTAAGCACTTTGATAACACATGAGGTTATACGCATAGATGATGTTAAAAGCTACTATTTGAACGATAAAAAAGCTGTGGGCGGATTAACAGCATTATTTGATAAAATGATAAAGGTATGCGAAAACTACAGCGTTTCAACTAAACAGGATGGTTATGGCACAACCTGTAGAATAGATTTCAGAAAGATGTTAACTGGTGATCATAACAAAACTATAAATATGAATACGCTTGAGCTTATAGTATCATTAATAGTAAAACAGTATATTGACGGTAAATATAATAAAAATACGAGAAATAAGAAAAATAAAAACAATGAATTTGTAACCATAACAATGAAGTACCCTGCATTAAATTTTATCCTTCACAGAGATGCAGGTGAAGATAAACTCATTGAGGCTATAGATGGGTTGAAATACACCTTTAAAAAATACAGGGATGAAATAATAGGGATAATAGAATTTTTAGCCAGCCCAGTATGCGCGACATCAAAGCGTTGTTCAATATACGAGTTATGGACCAGATACGAAGAAGATTGTGTTAACCATGGCAAAAAAAGTGTCAACACATATACATTTCGTTATAATATTGGTTTGCTTCAAATACTTGGGATTCTGGACTCATCAAATAATAACGATTTTGAACCAAGCTATACGGTAAAAGTATATGACATCAATAAATCGCCTTTAGAGCATATCAATACAGCGTGGGAAGAGATTGAAACTATCTACAACACCAAAAAGGCATCAATGAAACTGCTGGTGCAACAATATATATTGGATGGGCTATCTACTAAAGATGGTAAAGATGGTAAAGATGGTAAAGATGATAAAGATGTTTTTGATAAACGGCGTAATTTTTTTGAAGAATTTTTCCTGAAAGATAGTTATGATAAAATGTTGCTAATACAAAACAAGGATTTTGGTGAGCAAGCGTGTGAATACAATAACTGTTTTTTATCAATTGCTGGTACTACTGCCAACACCTTTAAAAAACAAGATGGTAAATACACTATTGAAGATGTCATTGCCTATATTGCATCAGAAGTAAAAAAATTGCAAAAACAACTAATACAACAGTATGTTGTCAGCATTAAAAAGCCAGATGATGTACCGATTATTACTCTTAAAAGTGTCATGTATACTGAGTTTATGCTTTTGCTGTTAGAATCCATCAGGATACCGGTACATAAACTATCAGACTGTGTTACCATAACAAAAACAAGCGAGCATCGCGATGCAATTAATAATTATGAAGCGTTTGACAGGCAACAGCATAAAGCCTATACAGTTGCAAGTTTTATACTCTATATGCTGGTTATTAGCTCTTATTTTACAGGGTTTGAAACCTTTGACAATAAAGATTATATAGAATACATGCAAAAAAATAATGGCACACGGCATTTAGATGGCGGTGTTACTATGGATAGTGATAAATTTTGCAAAGAAGTTGTTGAAGAAGCTGCCGGATATGTAAAAAAAGAATTAAAGAATACAGGCTATAAGAATATCACCTATCAAGAGATAGCTCATTATGCTGAACAATTTTTTACTACACGGTATGTGTTATTCAACAACTATAAGAAAGTACCAACATCGCCCTCAACAAATTATTCATACTACAGCAATGAAGCATTGTCAAAAACTATCGATAATTATATTTTTAAGCAGCAGTGTATCTTCAGGGTTTTTGATGTGTATAATAGGTTCCAGAATCAAAATGCTGTAGAAAAGCACCTTGCTTCATTTGAAATAGAAAGGTTTTTGGGTAACTATCTTGCCAATGCCATACAGTACTACGTCAACAACAATAATAACATATACCCCCAAAACATACTGCCAATGATTAACCATTTTGCCATTGTAGTAGTCCATGACATTGAAAATAAATGGGTTAATATTATAAAATTGTTTAATCCCCATGCAGTTGTGATAAAGATAAACGATGCAATTTTTAATGGCGATAGTAAAGATGATAATGCAGTATATCAATATAAAAAATGCGAGGTGTTGTATGAAGAAAGTTATGTTTATAACTGTGGGGACAGGCAGAGAACGTACAGATATAGCACAGGCAATAGTGGAAAGTATACGAATCCAAAGCCCTGACTTTGTTGTGTTTTATTGTACTCACAAAAGTAGCAATGAAACCATGCCAGAAATATATGCATTAAACAATGCCTTGCAGGTAAAAAGCACAGTTGAAATTATAAGTGATGAAAATAATCTTGAAAAAATAAAAAAAGAGATTAGCCATAGCATGGCACAGTATAAAAAGAATTATGCATTAAATACCGTTGATTACACGTCGGGAACCAAGGCAATGTCGGCGGGTATTATTGTAGCTGCAATAGAAAATAGCTGTGATTATATATCCTATATAACTGGCACCAGGGATAATCAGGGACGAGTAGTGACAGGTACTGAACAAATAAATACATTTAGACTCAATCAAATTTATGCAACAAAGTATGTTGAGCTTGGAAAACAATTTTTTAATAACTATCTGTTTGGAGCAGCTATTGATTTATTTGAAAAAGCAAAAAATATATGTCATGATGAAACCCTTAACAATGAAGTAGAACTTTATATATCCCTTGCACAGGCTTTGAATGCATGGGATAAATTTGATCATGAACAGGCAAAAAATATTTTTACCGCAATAACAAAAAATAAACAGGCAGTGGTATTACTTGAAAGTAAGGAAATTGAAAAAACAATAGAAATAATGAAACGACACCTGCACGCTATAGCAAGTAGTCAATTTTCTGATTTATTGATTATAGATTTATTGAAAAATGCTGAGAGGCGCTTTGCCGAAGGAAAATACGACGATGCTATGGCACGGCTGTACCGCTTGCTTGAATTTATTGCACAGGTGTTGCTGGATAAACAAAATATATATCAAAAAGATGCTCATGGTAAAAGCGATACCAGCAAACTTGATGTTGAAAAACTGCCGCAACATTTAAAAGAAAAATATACACCAGCAATTGGATTAAGTAAATCCTATGAGCTGTTAAGTGATTTAAATGATGAAACAGGTAAAAAGATTTATGATATAATGCAAAAAAAGGATGTAAAACAAATACTGGGCATACGAAACGGCTCAATCTTGGCACATGGTTTTGTGCCAGTATGCAGAGATATAACACAGAAATGTATAGAAATTATTAAAGAAATAGCCAGCATTTATTTTACACTACAGCAGTTTGAAAAATTATATCATGAATTGGAGTTTATTACATTGGAGTAATACTATGGCAGATATTTATTTGATATCTGATTACGGGAAATTGTATAAACAAAACAAGGTGTTTCACTTTTTATATCCCGACGGTACTGTAGCAAAATTTTTTCCGCATAATACACAGCGTATGTATGTTATTGGCAATATTCAAATTACTGCTGAAGCCTTAAAGATGATAAGCCATAATAAAATAGAGGTTATATTTTTAAATAAAAATGGTTTTTTTAATGGCAAACTTACCTTTGGTGACAGTAAAAATGTATTGCTACGTAAAAAACAGTATGAAAAGCTCAATGACAATGATTTTATTTTAAAATGGGGTCCTGCGGGATTAAAGGAATTCAGCGAAGGCACGGATGCCGTAGCGTCATACGGCTCGTGCGAGGACAAAGACAGGATGTCTTCCGCAGCACGAAGGCAAATATATAATCCATACAGTAAACAAGGCACACCGCCGTTTGAGGTGCGCTTTGGGGGTTGGTAAGGGGGCATTTAGCGCATAAATATCCCCTTACGAAAGGATAAAACTTTTGTCGCCCCAAAAAAGTTATACATGCTCTGACCCCATTGTAATTTTTATGGGCGATAGTTACGGTAAAATTTTTCACAGAAGTAAAAAAATAGTTGACAGGAAATGCTTCATGCTATAGGCAGTAACAGATGATGTAAGATATTCTTTGAAAACAGTACCATGATATACAACTTTGTATATCGCCAACCTGCAAAAAGTGTAAAAAGTGGCGTTTTTGGGGGGGGAGGTTGGCGCACGTGGAAGTGCTGGAAAATCCAGCAGTTACAAGTTTGTAATACAAAATCAAGGTAAAAATAGTGATTTTTGCGATAGGTTGGCGAAAATGGGCTTAAAAACGCTGGAAATTCCAGAGGTTTACAGGGTAAGGGTCTGAAAACTGCCCCGCTGATAGGGGATTGAGACTCGAAATTATGCACAACTGCGACATTGTACCCATGCTCGTCTGAAAACTGCCCCGCTGATAGGGGATTGAGACCCAAAAGAATCGTTTGTTAACGTTTTTCACCAGAGTGATGTCTGAAAACTGCCCCGCTGATAGGGGATTGAGACGCCCGTTTCTGGGCTGCTAAGGTAATAGCTTCATCAGTCAGTCTGAAAACTGCCCCGCTGATAGGGGATTGAGACGTAACCGTTGAAAGTTGAAAGTTATAATGTTGAAAGTTGTGGTGTGGATTGATTCTTTGCTGGTGATATAGCTATTAGCTGTGATTATGGTGAAGTTATAAAAGATAAAAGAGTTTACAGTGTTGATGTTACCCGCTGATAGGGGATTGTGACTGTCGAATAGTATAGTCATACCGACCTTCGATATAATTAAGTCTGAAAACTGCCCCGCTGATAGGGGATTGAGACTTATACTTAACACAATTCTTGTTGATTTCAACTACGTTCCCGGTCTGAAAACTGCCCCGCTGAAAGGGGATTGAGACGTAACCGTTGAAAGTTGAAAGTTATAATGTTGAAAGTGTTGGTGAGGATTTGGTGGTTGCTGGTAATGTAGATATGAGCTGTTAGGAATTGTTTTATGGGCATACTGAATTGTGTGCTGGATGTAAAATGTTTTTGTTTTTAAAAAGAGATAGAAATTCGTGCTTATTTATTGTTAAGTGAACACTATACCATCAGAAAAAATTTTCCCTTTTTTAAAATTAAGAAATTTTATGAGTTTTTGTGCTATTGAACATTCTCACACCATCCCCACCTTTTATAAATGGGGATACCTGGGGTGTCATCGCAACAATAAACAGCCATACAGGGATGTATGGCGTCTTTGGATGCAGGCGTATGAAGCCACTTTTCTCTTGTGAAAACAAAAACGGCTCTGACCCCATTTTTTATCACTGCGGGATTAATGAAAAAACAGCGAAGGCATGGATGCCGTAGCGCTCTACGGCTCGTGCGAGGACAAAGACAGGATGTCTTCCGCAGCACGATGGCAGGGATATAATCCATACAGCGGGATAAGGCACACCGCCGCCTGAGGTGCGCTTTGGGGGTTGGTAAGGGGGTATTTAGCGCATAAATATCCCCTTACGAAAGGATAAAACTTTTGTTGCCCCACAAAATAAAGTATGAATAAAAATAAAAAAAATTCCAATATTTTTTGCTATATCCATGTCTTACTATTATATAAACCATTACAAGGAGGTAAACAATGAGTTCAATAGTTAGTTATGGTAATCTGTTTAATCAGGAAGAAATTGAAAAATTTTTGTGTGATATGTTTTTAAATGTAAATAAAGGTGTTCTGGAAAAATATTCATATAACGATTACAGCTTCTATGACCTGATATGTGGTAACAGGAATAAAGCAGTGGTAAAAATTAAATAAAATATTTATACTGTTTTTATAAATGTTGAAAAATAATTGCCTGTATAACAAAAACAACTTGACGTTTTATATAAAGGAATTTTTAATTTGTTACACTATTATGGTTAATCACTATTAAGCAAAAACAAAATTGATGAAATGGAATTGTTAAATACAGAAAAAAAAATTGTTCCACTTTACAAATTTGAAATTAATATAAAGGCAATTACGCCAATTGAGTTTTATAATTTTCCAGGTATTGTACTTCGTGGTGCTTTTGGATGGATGCTAAAACAACAAACATGCCTTGAGAAAAATTTGGAAAAATGCCGCCCATGTCAATTTGTGCAGTATTGTCCCTATGCTTCTATATTTGAATCCCCCAACACAGGTGATGCCAGCATTATGGCAAAAGCAACAAACTTTCCACATCCCTTTGTTCTTTCACCAGTTGTACGCTGGGGTACCATTATACAACCTGATGAGCAATTTACGGTTTACCTGTCAATTTTTGGTGAATCAATAAAATATTTTCACTTTTTCATAAAAGCTCTTATTGCCATGGGTAACAAAGGAATAAGTAAAACAAAAGGCACGTATGAAATTACCTCAATTGCCAATTATAGTAACAATGATTTGATATATACAAAAGATGATGGTTATATTGCCGATACATTACAGCCAATGGAAGTAGAATGTATTGATACTACAACAGCTACCGTGCAGTTTATTACCCCATGTTTCTTAAAATTTAACAATGAAATATTGAAAAAGCCTACTATTGAAGCAATTATAACAAATATTGCAAGGCGTTATAAAATAATTTCCAATATTTATGGTGGTGATGCAATTGTAAATAATGGAGATTATTTTTATGATACGGCTATACATTTGCATAATGTTACAATAAGTGATATGGATATTGAATGGTACAGTACCAACAGGTTTTCTAAAAGGCAAAGCCGTATGATGAAAGTTCAAGGATTTATGGGGTCAATGACAATAGAAGGCAATATAAGGGAAGTATATCCGCTGTTAAAAATTGGCGAAGCAATACATATAGGAAAACAAACTTCGTTTGGGTGTGGCTTGATTAGACTTCAAAATGTACAATAAAAAATTAAAGAAGGATGGAGTCACCACTAATGGATGAAAATCTTAAGCATCAGTTACATATTTTATTTGCAAGTTTGTTCCATGATATTGGAAAATTTAAACAACGTGCATTTGGTGATAAACCGCATTCCAATTTTCCTTCCGCTATGGATGCAATGATTTTGCCTTCAACTGAAAGTGGGTATGGTTACAAACATGCATTATGGACTTTTGATTTTTTTGAAAATGACTGTAAAACGGTTCAATTGCCAAAGGATCTTGATTGGAATGAAATTCGTGATATGGCTTCAAAACATCACAAACCTTCAAACTATAAAGAAGAAATTATACAATTAGCAGATAGAGTTTCATCATCACTGGATAGATCAGGGGAAGATGAACATTTTAAGCATGGTATACATTTGAAGAAACATTTACGTTCAATCTTTCCGCAGGTCTCAATAGGGGATAAGCATAAAAATTTGAATCACTCTATATATAAAATAGCAAGGCTTAATGTCAATAGTGTTTACCCCGTTGCATTGCAACAGGAGGATGATACATTAGAATCGCAATATAAAAAACTGTGGGATGAATTTATAGATTCATTTCATCAAATTTGTTTGCAATGGGGCAATAGTAATAATATTATTCAATTTGCCCATTGTATCAACTATCTGTTAAAAAAATATACATGGTGTATTCCGGCCGCAACAAATGATATTATGTGCGATAGCTCATTATATGATCATGCTGTAAGTACTGCTGCAATAGCTTTAACTTTGTATAATTATAATTCTGAGCAATTGCCATCAAAGGATGAAAAGGCAATTGTATTATTTGCTGCTGATATATCAGGTATACAACAGTTTATATTCCAGCACCATCAGCAGTCATTTAAAGGAAGTTCCAAGATAATACGTGGAAGATCATTCTATATTTCTGTTATTGGTCTGGCATATCAGTATAAGCTATATAAAGAATCCGGTATTGCACCATTTACTCAGCTAATGTCCTCAAGTGGCAAATTTGTAATGCTTTTACCAAATTCAGAAAAAGTTTTATCAATTCTGGATAAGGTACAGCATGAAATTGATCAATGGCTGTTTAAAGAATTTCATGGTGATTTTGCAATAATAACTGATAATTCAGTAAAAGCTTCAATTAATGATTTTGGGCATGATAAATTTTCATCGTTGATTGGACAAATAAATTATAACCTTTCAATAGCTAAATACTCTAAATTTAAAAATATTCTTAGCGGTGGCAATTGTGTAATTGATATTAATTACTCTGAAGAAGAAATGTGCCCTGCATGTGGTAAGTATAGCAAAAATATTAACTATTCAGATGAATTGGGTCAACGTTGTGATTTTTGTAATACAATGTTTACATTGGGCGGAAAAATTGTAAAAAAACCATTGTATCTGGTATTTCATGATAATGCTCATAATGCCGATTCATCATTTTTTAATGGAACCTTTTCCATTAGTTTTGCAAACGATATCCTTCCATATCGTAATGCATACGCCATATACACGCTTGATGAGTCAGTAGAAACACTGCCACTGTTAGAGTTGAATAATTATGTGCCCATTGTAAATAATGAAATAAAAACGTTTGAAGAAATTGCCTTATCATCAGTTATCCATTATAATGAAGATGAAGAAAATACCATGCGTGGCGTTCCATTGCTATCGTTTATAAAGATTGATGTTGATAATCTTGGCTTTATTTTTTCATATGGCATAGATAATTTGAGCTTATCACGATATGTTACATTATCACGAATGTTGCATTATTTCTTCAATAAGATAGTTTTCAATGAACTATCGAACACAAATAATTTAAAAAATACCTATACTGTATTATCAGGTGGGGATGATTTATTTTTAATAAGCCCTTTGAGAAATACCATTGAGTTAATAAAAACCTTACAAACAAAATTTAACGATTTTACGTGCAGGAACAATGATATAAGTTTTTCTACGGGCGTATTTATTTGCCATGACAATTATCCCATGGGTAAGGCATCCGAGTTAGCTGAAGAATGCCTTGAAAAAGCAAAATCCGAAGGTAAAAATAAAATTCATTTGTTTAATGTTTCAGTACGGTATGATAAGTGCTATGAGATGCAATCTACTATTGAATGGTTTGCTTCTAAGTTAATTGATAACAAATCTACTATAACTCAGTCATTTATTTACAGGTTACTTGAATATGTTAGAATGGCTATGAGCAATTCATTTTCACGTTTTTTATATTTACCAAGGTTTAAATACGATATAGCGCGGAATATAGTACAAAAGGATAAAGAGGGAAATATTATTAATGGTGATGATATACAAAAATTAGAAGGTCTTTTTCATAAATCAAATTCTGATAGGTTTAAATTGCTGGAAGTATTGCTTATGCTAACAATATATTCATTACGAAAACATAAACCTTCAAAGGAGGAAAATGCATGATAGAGATTGATGAGAAATATTTAACTACTGAACCCGAGGCAAAAGCTAAAATTTTTAAAGACAGAGGTCTTGAGACATCGCAGCTGCGTAAATATTATGATGAGCTTAAAGTGCTGGAAAAACGTGGGTATGGTAAATCAAATGATGATTTTCAAAAACAGATTTTACCCATGGTAAAATTTATGAAAGCAAAGATTGCCTATGGCGCTGGAAGAAAAGTAAATAATAAAAGATTAGTACCTGTTGAGTTTAAAGATCACATGTCAGCACAAATTGATAAGATTAATGATTTCAATAGTCTTAGAAATTTTTTGCTTCATTATCAGGCAATAATTTGTTATTTTACTTTTTTGAATGAATTTTCCCAATCGCAACAGCAACAGCAACATCAACATCAACATCAACAAAGGAGGGGCTAAATGGCACAGCTAAAAGAGATTAAAATAGTAAAGGGCAAAATATTAGTGGAAACTGGTTTACATATTGGAGCCAATGCAAAAGGAGTGGGTATTGGCGAATTGGATAATCCAGTTCTTAAAGACGTTCGTACAGGTTTTCCCTATATACCCGGTTCTTCTTTGAAAGGCAAAATACGCTCATTACTTGAATTGGAGCATGGTATTAGTTCAAATGATAAAAGTAAACCCTGTTCATGCGGTAAATGTCCTGTTTGTAAAGTATTTGGAACAACTGCAAAAGAAAGCAATGAAATAACCAGGGTTTTATTCAGGGATGCATTTTTATCTGAGGAATCAAAGAAAGAATTATATGATAAAAATTTACAGGCAACTGAAGAAAAAACAGAGAATATGATTAATAGATTGGGTGGTCATGCAGAATCGCCACGCACAATGGAACGGGTAATACCTGGACTTACATTTGATTTTGAAATAGCCTTACGTGTTTTTGACAATGATAATAATGTAGCTATTGATTTATTAAAAAAAGGTTTACTGATGCTTCAAAAGGATGCATTGGGTGGTAGTGTTAGCCGTGGCTATGGTAAAATACGGTTTGAAAATGTTAGCATAAATGGACAACCATTTAAATTGGAGTAAAACATGGCAAGTGTATATAAAGTAGTTTGCCAGCCTATGTCATTTTATTCTATGATGTACAAAGCTGATACCATTTTTGGAGCCTTTTGCTGGTCCATACGATATTTTGAAGGGGCTGATGCACTGGAAGGCTTGTTAGAAAAATTTAAAAGCAGCCCGCCTTTTCTATTATCATCTATGATGCCGTATGGTTATATGTTTAAGCCATTACTGCATCCACCACGAATTGAAAGTAACAATAAATCTGAAGCAAAGGGTTTACTGGAAAAAGAAAAAAAGCGTAAAAAAATACAGTTTGTAACTATTGATTTTATTTCTAAAAACCAGAAAAATTTATCACAAGCTATAGTAAGTGATGAGTTATTTAATAATATATTTGATAGTACAAAGATTGGGCGCCTTGAAATTACAAGAAATGCTATTGATCGTATCACACTACACGCTCGTGAAGGAGCACTTTTTAGTGAGGTTTTTTTATATTCAGAAATGCCTTTGGTTTTTTATATAAAAGTAAATGATGAACAATATTCTGAAGGATGGTTTGCGTCAATTGTTGAAGCTGTTGGATTAAACGGGCTGGGTAATGATTGCAGTATAGGGAAGGGAGTTTTTAAAATGAAATTAGAAAAAATAACTCAGCAGGAAATAGCAATGTTTGATTATTTTTCGGATAATTATGTTACCTTAAGTGTATGTATAGGAGCGGATTTATATCCTCGATGTTATACCACCTTTACCCGCTATGGTAAGCTTGGAGGCTTATATAGTCAATGTGGTATCAATGGTAGCCTGGTGTATTGTAAAAAGCCAGTTGTGTTTTATCATGAAGGTTCGGTATTTTCGGGTAATGGGTTGGGTAGTATGGTAAACAATGTACATCAGGAAAAGTCTATTGTTCAATATGGATATGCTTTCCCGCTATATTTTGGATAACAGGGTGTGGAGTCAATGGAACAATACAGAGCAACTATAAATATTATTACTCCATTAATTATTCATAATGGAACCTTTTATGATTTATGGGATATAATGCCTAATCCAAAAAATGATGAAGTATTTATTATTGATGTAGTCCGTGCATTTATGCTGATGCGAGAAAACGAAAAAGAAAATTTCAATACCTTGCTTGATGAAATTGTAAAAAAGAATAATGAAAATGATATTAAAGTATTGATGACTAAATTAAAAAGTATGTTGCATAATAAGGTTTATGAAGAACCAGATAGTATTATTCGTAAAGCGAAAGCATTAGAAGGATTTACAAAACAAATAAGTGATAATCCAAATTTACAAATTAATAAAATTTTTACAGATAAATTAACCAATAAACCTTTTATACCAGGATCTTCAGTAAAAGGCATGTTACGTACTGCAATGTTAGAATCCTTGCGAAAAAAATTTAAATTAGAACCAAAGGTTGAACGCGATGATGTTAGAAAAGACAAAGTTGTAATAAAGAAAGCATTGAATTTTGAAGCAAGAATATATGGCAGTCCTGAAAATAAACATGTAGTAAATTTAGATCGAGCTTGTCCCAAAATCTGTTGAAAATGAGTGGCATCTCCCGGGGCATCAGAGTATAATGCCCCAAAACAATACTAACAATAATAGGAGATACCACAATGAAGCACAAAACAGTAGTCAGAAAAAAGCAACCACAAAAAATTGTATCAGTGGAAAATGATTGGAAAGAAGCAATCAAAGCAACATTATTTGAGACGGTGCTGCGATTTGGGATAGCAGCATATTGTGAGATGGTAGAAGAAGAGATAACGGCACTATGCGGGGAACGGTATAAGCACCTATTCAAGCGGGAATACACGCGGTGGGGGAAGAAAAACACCTCGGTTGTATTAGGTGGTAGGAAGATTGCATTGCAGCATTCACGTATACGAGACATACAGAATAATGGTGAAAAAGCGATAGCAATAGTAGAGCAATACAAAGGGAAAGAGGTACTGTCGCAGCGACAAATGGAACAGATGATTATAGGCGTATCGTCAAGGAAATATGGACGTTCCCTTGAGTTAGGCAAGGGTGCAGTAGAATCACATGCCTATTCAAAGAGCACGGTGAGTAGAAATTTTATTGCAAAGACACAGGAGAAATTGGAAGCATGGCGTCATGCAGCGATAACCGCAGAGTATCCATTTTTGATGATAGATGGCATAGTATATGCTACAACAACCGTATTGGTAGCACTTGGCATTGATAGGGATGGTACGAAGAAGGTATTAGGTGCATGGGAAGGCTCAAGTGAGAATAGTCGGGTATGTATTGATTTATTGCAGCATCTGGTAGAACGAGGATTTGATGTCACGAAGTGTTTTCTTGTGATTATTGATGGGAGTAAAGCATTACGAAAAGCAATTCATGATGTTTTTGGGGATAGCATTTTGGTGCAACGGTGTCAGGTACATAAGGAAAGGAATGTCATTGATTATATGCCCAAGGGGCAACGGGAAGCGGTAAAAAGGGCACTCAGTGAAGCGTATAGTGCCGATACGTATGATAGAGCAAAAAGGTTACTGGGGAACATTCATCAATGGCTTGCAAAAGACTATCCGCAGGCAGCACGTTCACTTGAAGAAGGATTAGAAGAAACATTAACGCTGCATAAGCTTGGTGCGCACAAAAAGTTACGGAAAAGTTTGGGGACGACCAATCCCATTGAAAGTTTGAATAGTGGTATACGCACTGTAACCGGGAGAGTAAAACGGTGGAGAAATGCTACGATGGTAATGCGATGGGTATGGAGTGGCATAATAGAAAGTGAAAGAAACTTCCGAAAGATTAACGGGCATACGTACATTGATGCATTATTGCTAAATATTGCAATGTTTGGGAAAAAAGTGATTGAAGAAAATAATAAGATTGCATAATGATGATGGGGATGTTATTCAATTTCAACAAACAATGGGACAAAGTCAAAAGTATTCATTAATACAAACTATATACAAATATTTATTTGAAACAAAGGATAAATAATGAAGAAATATAAACTTACTGCTTTAATTTTTACAATAATTGTGTTCTGTTTTATGAATCAAAACGGTTATTCAATTAATCTTAGCGATGTATATGCTTTTCCTGTACCGTTTATACCACACATTCATAAATTTCTTACTATTAAAATTTCAGATGCAACACATGCAAAATGCAGTATATATGATATAAATGGTGATGTTGTAAAAAAATTATCAGGAACTGCTAATATTATCTGGAATGGAAGAAATGACGATGGAGAAATCGTGGCTCCAGGCTTATATATTATTAAAATCGAGTTAGAAGGTATAGGTGGAGAATATAAGAAAAAAATAATAAGGATTTTAGTTCAATAAACAGGATTTTTGAATGCAGAAAGCTATTATAGCATTGGTAGTATTAATTATTATTTTTGTAATACCAATACATGGTATGGCAAATGATGCTGGTTCCCGAGCAAGTTTCACGCGAACAGGGTGGGTAGGTACTCGATATATTGCGATGGGTAAAGCCGCCGAGGTTGTTGCCGATGATGTATTTGCTATATACTGGAATCCTGCAGGACTGTTAGGTTTAAAAGGGCCAGAGCCTTTATCGCCTGATGAGATCAAACAGAAGGCTAAAGAGGGTAAAATAGATAGTATATCTGAAAAAGATTTATTAACCTTTTCACAGGATGAATCAAGCTTTAATGTATTACAAATAGGAACATCAGGTGGCATGATAGATGCATCACGCTACGCAGGATTTGGTGGAATAGCATACAAGTTTAATGGACATGCTATTGGAATAGGATTGTATTCTATTTATTCTCCTGATATCGATACCTATGACATTGCCGGCAATAAAACTGGGGAAACAAATTACTCTGCCAATGTTGGTATGTTTTCTTATGCAACCTATATTGGTGATACTGCCGTAGGTATCACCATAAAAGGATTATATGAAAAAATAGCAGATATTCCTTATGCTGGTGCAGGCATGGATGCAGGAGTGATAACTGAGATAATCCCATTTTTAAAGGTTGGTTTTGTAATCCAGGATATTGCAACTGGTCTTTACCCTACCGAAGATGAGGAATATATTGAACAAAAATATGATTTTGGTTCTCCATCTCTTAAAATAAGTTCTGCAATTGTTAGCAGAACAAATAACTTTACTATTGCATTCTCAGGGATCAAGAAAATTGAACAAGATGATTATGAATTTAATATAGGATTAGAGTTGCAGGTTTATGAAAGCATGATTGTTTATCTTGGGCTAAACGACTCTTTGTTTACGACAGGTTGTACAATTATCATTGGTGATTTACATATAGGATATGCTTTTTCATATGATTCAGTCGACATGGGATACAATAATTTTATTTCACTTATGATAGCCTTATGAATAAAATAGCTATTAATTTAAAAAAAGTCCCTTTAATAATGGGGATTCTCAATGTAACACCTGACTCATTTTATGATGGCGGGAGATATACTACAATTGATAGAGCCCTTTCGCATGTTCAACAGATGGTTAAAGATGGTGCTGATATTATTGATGTTGGTGGTGAATCAACACGACCAGGCTCTTCAGAAGTAACCATCCAGGAAGAAATGGATAGAGTTTGTCCCATTGTTGAGCGGATTATACATGAATTTAATATTCCCATTTCTATTGATACGCAAAAATCAAAAGTTGCAGATGAAGTATTGAAATTAGGTGCAAGTATTGTTAATGATATTTCAGGGTTAAGAAATGATAATCACATGCCAGATATAATTGCTAAACATGATGCTTACTGTATTATTATGCATATTCGAGGCACACCACAAACTATGCAAATGAATACCACATATTCTGATTTATTATTCGAGATCAAGGAATTTTTGATGGAATCGATTGCTATTGCAAAAAAGTCAAATATTGACGATCATAAAATTATAATAGATCCTGGCATCGGATTTGGTAAATCATTAGAACAAAATTATAATATTATTCATAATATTAGCTTTTTTAAAAAAATGGGTTATCCTGTCTTGATAGGATTATCAAGAAAATCATTAATTGGTAAATTATATTCTACCAAAGAAGATAGATTGCCAGCTACTATCGCATTGAATTCTATAGCACTATATAATGGAGCTGATATAATACGAGTACATGATGTCAAAGAACATAA
>Ga0208824_1001232_pt1 | contig 23503 bp, 19 predicted proteins | sample AD_JPNTR3_MetaG_FD_184447 | JGI IMG/M metagenome (GOLD analysis project Ga0208824, IMG submission 184447) | Active sludge microbial communities of municipal wastewater-treating anaerobic digesters from Japan - AD_JPNTR3_MetaG (SPAdes) (version 2) | ecosystem: Engineered > Bioreactor > Anaerobic...
AATCCCTTCGTTCTTCAGCTATCAGATTTAGTGCAAAGGGAGATTGTTGGAACAGCAAGATTTGCTAGAAACCCGGATACTAATTTAATATTAAATGAAATTATCAGACGTGCGAATGAAGCATATTTTCGACTTCTCTACGGCTTTCATCATCCATACACATACATCGCCCCAGACGGTTCGATGAATTATCGCATCATTCCGGGGCATTTTTTGATGGATATCCGTGAAGATTTGGCAGAAGTTAATGACCAATATCCAAATTTTGACTCGTTGGTCGAATACGGTCCTCGAATCCAGAAAAAGAAGGAGGGTATTCCACTTGTTTATGTGATCGGTGCCGAACCTTCTTTTGTAGAGGATGCGACGGGTGTTAATTTCTCCGGTGATTATGGGGAAGCTCTGTTAAATAGTCTTGCGTTTGCAGGATTAGATGATGCACAGCTATCAAACATCTATGTTGCCAATGTCATTCGTAGCTATCGGACTCCAACATCACTCAGGTCTAAACTTACAAAAGATTTCACGCCTTTAATTCAGCTTGAAATAGCTATCCTTCAACCAGACCATATTTTGTGTCTTGGCTCTCAAGCATTAAAAATTTTCACGCGGAAATCACAGGCTGTTGTAAGTGAAGATCCGGTTGAATACGGCTACGTAGTGCTTGATGAAGATGGTCAAAAATGCATTAAAACTGCAAAAGTACACGCTCTACCATTAAGTGCATTACACTCGCTAAGTGAACACAAAAATTTCCAGTGTCTAATCAGGAGGGCTACGAATCTCATTTATTATGGTAAACCTAAACCAAAATACGACCCGCAATATGAACGAATTGACACTATCGAACAGTTAAATCAGTATGTATCAGATATCTTAATAGCAGCCAAAACGAAACGGGTCAGAGTTGCATTCGACTTAGAGTGGAATGGTATCATTCCGTCTAACTCTGATGCTTACATCAGAACAATTAATATAGGTTCAAATCATACACAGGAACCGGCAATTCGAGTTGTCGTACTGACAAAACCTGGTGGAGGATGGTGTTTTAATGGATCAAAAGAAGACATAGCTCGTAGCTTACAACAGCTTTTTGTTCGTGGTAATAACGTTCAAATCGTAGGTCATAACTTTATTGCTGACGTTCCCTGGTTAGAGTCACTTGGAGTTGACGTAAAACAGAAATTTTGGTTTCCCGATGACGATTCTGAAGAATACCCTCCAGATTACGATGGGATATTTGATACGATTATTGCTTATCATGCTATCGACGAATGTGGTCATTTTGGATTGGAACATACGGCCAGAATTTGGCTAGATTTTCCAGGATGGACACAAGCCGTTGATGAGGAATTTAAGAAAAATAAAGGAGCTAAAGGATACGGCCTCATTCCGGAGGAATTATTGCTACCTTACGCCGCTACCGATGCTTATGTCACTTTAAAATTGGCAGAAGTCCTCAGCGTTGAATTGAAACAGGACATCTTTGGCAACAATTGTTGGCCGCCTTACTGGAGAAATTTGAAATCTCAGCTAGGCTTTCTCGAAATGTTTTTAACGGGAGTTTGTATTGATACTAACAGAGCACTACAACTTGGAGAATGCTATAACAGAATACGCGATCGGTTATTAGAAGAATTCCGACAGGAAATTAATTGGCCTACATTTAATTTTCAATCTTGGCCTCAATGCGTAGAGTTTTTATACGGAGAGAAGTATCACGGAAAGGCACGAATTCGACCAGAAGGTGCTATTAGCCTGAATCTAGCACCGATTAAAACAACTGATGGTAAAGAATGGGATTCCTCCTGTATCCCTGGAAAGATTTCCCCATCAACCGATTTGGATACGCTAGATAATCTTATCATCCAAGACGAACGTGTACGAAAATTAAGGAATATACGAGTTCTAAATCAGGTTACCAAAACGATTCTTCCGAATAGTACTCCAGACGAAGAACCCGAAGGAATACTGGCTTACGTTTGTGACGATGGTCGTATTCATCCATCATACTCTGCATTAAAAGAAACACGGAGATGTAGCTCATCTAAGCCAAATTTGCAAAACCTACCGAATAGTGAAGAAGAAAGTTATAAACAGATTCTTGGACAGGAGTATATTGCACCGATCAGGAGCATGATTGTCTCTCCTCTCGGTTACAGTCTGGTAGAAATCGACTATAGTGGTGCAGAATTGCTGATGATTGGTGTTGCTGCACAGGATCGCAATCTAATCAATGATTACTATCTTTCTACACTTCCTGACGATGATCCAAATAAGCTTGATATTCATAGTCAGATAGCCGTTCTTGCATTTAATCTTAATTGTGCTCCAAACAAGAAGGCTTTAAAAGAAGCTGGAAAGGTTCATTACAGGTTAGCAGCTAAACAAATCATCTTTGGTTTGAATTATGGCCGTGGTTTAAAGTCCTGTTATTTCCAACTAGTAACGGAGGGTGTTGATGTAACAGAAAACGATGTTGGTAGGATTATCGATACTATTTATACTAGATATGATAAAATTCATCCTTTCCAGAATAGTGTTAAATTACGGATCAGAACGCATAGATGGTTAGCGAATTGCTTTGGCAGTTATCGAAGATTCTTTTTATCTCGATCCAGCGATGCCATAGCTAAAAATGAACGAGAGGCTATGAATTTTATCTGCCAGAGTGGAGTTGCCGATGCCGTAGCTATTGCAATGTATAATTTCTACACACATCCATTAAAAGATGTACTGGGTTACAAATTCATTATGCACAACCATGATGCACTCGTTTTTATAGTACCTGATCAAAACATTGAACCATTTGTGAAGGAGGTCGTCGATGATTGCATGAAAAAGAATGTTCGTTTCAGGTCCTGTAGTTTAGATGGTATTCCATATCCCGATTCTCCTGAATACTCTTTTGAATTAGAATGGAAAATCGGAAAACGCTGGTGCTCTGAGGATTGAAAAAGGAAAGGAACAAGCTATGGGTTTCAGATCAGTTGTCAGTGCCCGAAATCAGAATTTCATCGGAATTAAAGATTCTTCAATCTCTCACTACAAGATTGCATTTAACAAAGGTCCAGTCGTTCTTCGACCACACGCTCTGGTTGCAGAAGACGGGACAATTACACCGTTACTTATTGAGAAAGATGGAATAGACCTCGGAGATTGGATCCGTGCCTATGACATCGTAAGACTCAATACAGGAGCATCAAGTGTAAGATTTTGTGCCAAGGAGACAGAGGCTGTTACTAGAAGCCCTGTTCTAGTACTAAAGAATGCCATAGAAGCTGCTATTGCCAGCGGGATTGCTCCGTCGTCATGGAAGAACATTCTTCCTGAAAGGGATAGCAATCTTAATATGGAGCAATTCAGAAGGATTTGTATGACATTTGAGAAAGGATGCGGTCTGTTTCTGGCAACTGTTATTTCAGTAGGAGGTCAACCATACGAGTATGCAAATAATATTACTCTGGTTCAAATCACCAGACCAACAGGATTGAGCTTGTTTGATAAACTGAGCAATGCTCCGGATCCTACAATTTTTGAGGATCCCGATTTGGCGATTACGATTATTCCCACGCCAGCCAGGAAGGAGGGAATGACAATCACGCCAAACCATTATGAGGTTGCGCTGGTAAAGGCTCCTCCTCATCTAAATAAAGATCTGTGGAATACGCATCAAACGTATATCCTGAACAATAAATTAGGATGGCACAATCTGCTGAGTATTCCTTCCGAGAAAGAGCAGATCGGATACATCGTCTCTTCTTCAATTCCTCCAAGTGCTGTTGTTTACAGCCTTCAGGAGTATAGGCAACTGATTCCTCAAAATTACTGGGATATGGGGGAGAGGATGCTGGAAACGGAGATGAGAGTGCAAGGACGTGTTGTTGAACAGCAAACAGCTCCTTTACCTCAATATGGAATCTCGGGCGGCACAACGGTTATTACCCCGCCGCCAAGTGGAGCGTTTACACCGCCTTCTACATCAGCCAAATTCAGTGCTGAAGAGGTTGATGATGTGTTTCCACAGGCGGAGCAAAAGCAGCCCGAAGCATCTCAGCCTGAAACATTGAGTCCAGAGCAGCTCCAGGCTCAAATTAATAAGTTGCTGGCTGGCAGGCGTAAAGCCTGATACAGACCGTTGACGGGCGGTTTGTACGGCGATACCACTAAGGTATCGCTTTTTCATCTTGACTTAATTTTCTGGAGAGCGAGTCTATGGGTAAAGAGTTTGATTTTTCCTCCCTGGTTAATGAAGTAGCATCAAAATTCGGGAAAACTAATTTAACAGATACAGCACATGCTCCTATTGCTATTAAATTTCCATCGCTCATTCTTCGCGTACTGTTCCAAAATGAAGGGCTTATTCTCGGAAAGATCATCCATATTGTGGGAAAGGAGGCAACCTTCAAATCGACGCTTGCCCTGGAAATCACAAGATGGCACCTGGAGCAAGGTGGTTTTGGAATAACATTGCATACAGAATCTCGGTTGAATGATAAGACTATCGAAGGCGTTCTCGGCGATTATAAGGATCAGCATTCCGCATTCATCTGCGATACATTAGAAGAATGGCAGGCAATGCTATCCGATGCCAGTGAGAAGCTTGGCAAGGATACTAAACAGTTAGCTTGCTTTACTGTCGATAGTGTCATGGGCGTTAGCTCGGAAAAGACGATCAGTGAGATTACTAAGGATGGGTTTGCGAGCAGTAAATTTGCCCATGAAGCTAATCTTATTTCCAGCTATTTGCGGGTTTTCAATGCAAAACTGTACGATAGACTCCATACAATATGCCTTATCAATCACAGGAAGTTTCGACCAAACATGAACAGTTATGGACCACCAGAGAAAACGGCGCTCGGTGGCAATGAAATTAAATTCTGTGCTTCATTCGAAATCGAGACAACGACGACAGAATCAACCCGTCAGGTCCTTGGACCAATAACGACGTATGAGATGGGATTAAAATTAGATAAGAATACTTATGGTCAGGAAGGGATTCAAATTAAAGTCCCCGTAAGATTTGCTAATTTCCCAGATGGCACAAAGGTCGTTTTTGACTGGTACGCAGCTACGACTTATATGCTATGTAAAGCAAATACAGTACGACCGGCTCCAACGAGTTCGATAATTAAAAAACTGGCAGAGATCATTACTGTATCGATTCGTCGTGGTGGACCGAAAGGCGATCTCTTTTACAGTGATCAAATAGGAATCCCTGCTTCCGCAGCTCTATCTCCGACAGAATTTGGATTAGCCGTTGAAGAGCGACAGGATATATTAAATGCTATTTACGAATTGTTCGGTATTTTCCGCAGGTATATTTATAATCCGCAGCTCTCTTATGAAGAAAACATGGCAAAGGCTGTAGAATTCTATAAGACGATAAAACAACCGAATAAGAGCACTCCAGAGACAGAAGAAACTACAGAAGAAATCGAGAAATGAGTTTAAGCCATCTTCATAGCGATGATATGGGGAAGAGACTGAAGGTCATCTCCAGTCTCATTCAGCTAAAGGGAAGACCTTTCGTTCCATACCAGCAATTCTATCCTCTATTTGAACGAGAACAGCCATTAGTCACTGTCTTAAAGACTGGACGACAGGTCTCTAAAACAACGACAAGTTGCGTTCAGTCTATCATTCAATGCACAACTATTAAGAATTTTGTAACTCTCTACATAATGCCGCGAGAGTTGCAAGCAGTAAACACCAGCATTCTCTTCTGGAGACCTCTTCTCGAAAGCTCTCTTGTTTCGAAGTTATGCAAAATAAAGTTAAAGCAGATAATGAAATATCAGTTTGACAATGATTCTGCGATCGTGTTATCGTATGCCCATTTTGATGCCGACCGTATCAGAGGTATTCCTGCAGATAAGGTGCATGTGGACGAGGCCCAAGATATTAATGAAGAATTCTTACCAATAATTGAAGCTGGAGCCAGTGCCTCAGAATACAGAATATTGTTATATACCGGTACGCCAAAAACACACCAGAATACCCTACAAAGCATGTGGAATAAATCCAGCAGGGCAGAATGGTGTATTAAATGTGAGGCGTGTAACCATTGGAATATCCCAAGCTTAGAGCATGACATCCTTGACATGATCCAGCCTGCAGATGACCGTGTGGTATCTAAAGAATATCCAGGAACGGTTTGCGCTAAATGCGGGCGGATCATCTATCCACAAACAGGTCAATGGGTGCATGCATTTCCAGAAAAGAAATATATGTCCAGTGGATATCACATCCCGCAGATTATCATTGAACGGCATTACGCAGATCCATTAAACTGGACGATTATTAATGCGTATAAGCAAGGATTGGGTCAGATGACCCATGACGACTTCCTTCGGGAAGTTTTAGGAGAACCTGCCGATAGATGCACACGCCTGCTCTCATTTTATGATTTGATGAAACAGGCAAAGCTCGGCAGCAGGTATAACGAAGATACATTACTCGAAACATTAGGTTACTATAAATTACGTACTTTCGGGATTGACTGGGGTGGCGGTGGAAAAGGAGGCAATTATACAACAATTGCCCTTGTTTGTGCTGCTCCGGACGGACGGATCCACGTTCCATGGGCTGCAGCACTGCCGAACCCGCATGATCATATTGGGGAAGGGCGCGAAATTGTTAAACTGGCGGAAAGATTTAAAGTCCACCTTATCGCTCACGACTGTAGTGGTGCAGGATCATTGCGAGAAACAATATTATTGCAAAGTGGTTATCCAGCAAGTCGATTGATGCCGTGTCGTTACGTGCGATTAAGAGAAGACGTAACGTTAAAATTCTGTCCTTTATCTCCAACGAATCCAAAACCAATCTGGAACATTGACTCAACACGTGCATTGCTCATGGTCACCGGTGCCATTAAACTTGGATTGATTGAATTTTTTGAAGATGATTATAAAGGCGAAATGAACCGAGGATTGTTAAGACAATTTCTTTCATTGGTGGAAGAAATGAGCAACGAGAATGGTGTTAAGCGTTATAGGATTGTATGTGAGGAAGGATTGAATGACGAGTTTGCACAGGCCACTATGTTAGGCTGCCTGGCTGTATGGAATTCAACTGGAATGTGGCCAAAATATGGTTGATTCTTTGCTTCGCATGGTTCAGATTAAACAGGGAAGACTGGAGTATGAGCATAACGGGAAATTATACATTTTCTATTTCAAACAATTCTTTATAGAAAACCATCCCCTATCCTGCTACGAAGATATAAATCTTCTCATCTGCTGTGAATCTCATCTCAGTAGCAGTGTTCTAGTCTTAAACAATGCTTGGCTTGCAGACAGAGGTTGGCTTCCGGTTGTGGAACGGATTTTGTGGTCCCTGGCTACAGGAGTGCGAGGAACATGTTCGAATTAATCCCCTGTGCGGTATGCTCAACGAGGGCTTACATTGGTCAGATTAGAACCCTTTTTGTGCCAAGAGCCTTGATGAACATTCTTCCGGTCAGTGCTTCAATGCGCTACAGGTACAGAAAATCACGTGTTTTAGATAACGAGTATGCGATAGGTATGATAAAGATCGAAGAAGGGGATGCCATTCACATCATCACACTTCGATTTGATTCAGATGAGGATAAATGGATTTTAACCGTACCGATCTCCAGTAATACCATACAAATATTCAAATCTACAAGTTTCCACGGCGTATTCTTAAGGCTGTTTTATGATGAAGTTTATGATACCTATACGCAAGGGAAAATCTCGCAGGAAAACTTCGATAAGATCGTCAAGATTGTTAACGCTGTTGAAGTGATACATCAAAATGTAGAAGAAGTGATATCAGTCTGTAAAGCAGGAAAGGAATAGAAATAGTCCTAATCGGAGATTGGCAATGAGAGACGATATCCTGCAACAAACTTACGAAAGAACGGCTTTAAAAGTCATAGCTTCTGTTATAAAAAGTAGAGGAATAGAGGATGCCGAATCCAAATTTACTTCATGGGCTGATTTCAGACAGTACATGCTGGAGAGATCAGAATTAAACATTGTACTACAGAAACTAAGCCTGATTAATGATAATTTTATGATTGCTTTTCGCAAGTTTACAGAGTATGAATTCTACAGGCTAGTGCGACAGCACTATGATAGCAGTGATATCTTAATTTGTCACAATTTCGCCCTCGTTTTTCCGTGGAAAGCGGTGCTCTATTGTATCACAGATGATTTAAGCATTCTGAATTGTTCTTCAGACCAGCTTACGACAGGGGATGCTTATATTGATCCCGTCTTGCTGGTCGATTCGGGAAGACTCCTTGTCACAACATTCAAGAATTATTTGCATGTTAAGCTATGAAACGCATTAAGCAACTCCACGAGCAAGAATTGCCGATATCTGCCTATAAGAAGCTATTAAAGCTTTGTTATACGATAACCTATAAATATTTGGCATCCGGCACCGGGCGATATTATGCAGACGTGCTCCTTCGAGCAATTGCTGAGGAAATCTACAATCATGTTCGACGTAATATCAATGAGATATATGCAGTCGTAAATCAATATATCGACTTAAATATCCCTGTTAAAGAGAAAGCTCGATTAATAGCCGTACGATTAGCTTCTATTCTTGGATGTCCTGTGAGTACAGTTTATCGAGGATTTGGGAGGATTCTTCGATACGAAAGAATTGGTACGGATTCGATTGCTTTGGTAATGCCCTTGTTGTATGACAATCCAAATACTCCTCTAGCAATGGGAAAAATATCTGAAGATGAAGCACTTATTTGCTGGGTTAGAAAGCTCCAGCTTCAATTAAAACCCGAGATGCTACCAAGGGGTCTGGATTATTTGGTAGGATTATATACAACATATGTTAAGGATGACGCTACGGGTGAAGCTATGCCTATGCGAGTCATCGAACCTTATCTTAAAAATAAAAACAAGGAGTTAATATACTCCAGATTCGGCTTGAATAGCAGAGGAAAGCCATATCAATGCATTTATTGTTCAAATATCCATAGAGGACATGGTACATGGTGCAGCCAATTGACAGAGAATTTGCGAGACATTACATTTAGTTTTGAAGACTTCATCTGATGGTGCCACTATCCGCCAGGGGGAGAACCGCACTAAGCGGTTCTTATTTTTGGCACTTTAAAAGAAAAGGAGGTAGGATATGTTTCAATTTCGTGATCCAAGCGCACCTGTTGCCGTTTACTATTCACCTGGGCGTGATTTTGCGCATGTCGGTCTGCGTTTAATCTCGGACGGGCTGGATCGACTTAAATACTCGGTAGAACATGGAAGTAAAAATGTACGAGATTACATGCAAAAGCACAAGATTTCCGAACAAGAGCTGAAAGATGCATTGGAGGCATTTGTGGCTTCTATCGAAGAGGAAATCAAGAATCCTGCAGAAGGAATGCTGACAACCAATTCATTTTCTAGATGTAGATACGAAGTTCGATATCTCGTTTACTCTTCGATAGCCCCGTTATTTATCGCTGCTGCTATTAAAGGAAAGAAAGATGTGCTCAATCGTGCAGATGCCGTTGAGTATTATGGAGAAGAATTCCATAAAAAGATTACCAAACTCACACCGCGGTGGGAGATCAATTCTCCGACATTGATAGACTCGGTAAAGACGATCCTGCAGAATACAGGTAAAATATTTTACTTTTATTTGACAAGTTCCATAAATTGGGCAAGACGAAATCTATCGTAATCATTCTTATAGAAAATTCGCCAGAAAACCACCCCGCTTCAGCGGGTGGATGAATGGCGGGCTGTGCCGAACGTACTGGTGGAACGCCAGGAACGCATACGCCTGGGGAGAGTGGGGTTGCCCGCTCATCGAACCAGGAAGCCACCCGCTTTAGCGGGTGGTAGTTCACTTTTTGCATGAACTTATCAGTGAGTCGGAGGAAACAATGCGCAGCAAATCTTCTGATCCGGATGTTGAACATACGTGGTTGCACATAATATCGACCTATTATGTGACTATCTCGAACTTAGTCTATTCTTCAGCATTGCAGCTTTTAGCCAGGCTGTATCCCGAAGAAGTCGCTACTAAGCTATTGAAATTGTGCCGACTGGAGAAGGATCGGCATTATATTCAGCACATGAAAGGATTGGGTGAGAGGTATTCTTTAGTAGCCGCGCAGGACTGTATTTGGGAAGTTCCGAGACTTCCCGAAAATCGACCAGAGCGGCATCCAGTCTTTATAGACAGGACAACACTGATTCCACTAAAAACAGTGAAATTTGGCGGGAATGCGAAAAGTATCACCGATGTTCCTTTGTTAAATTTGTACTCGTACTTAACGGCCACGGATAATGCGACATTTTATGTCCCCGCCTTAAATATAGATTATCCTAAAGATCCTTATATTGAATTTGGCATGCATACGCTAATGAGCATAATACCACACGTGGGACTTCCATCCGATCCAATCTTTTATGATTGGTTGGATACAGCATTTCGTGCAGGAAATGCGTATCGTTCGTCTCGAACTAAGACTAGAATCTGGCTGATCGTCGGGCGCTTGAACGTACGGCATATACCCGTCACACAGATGTATTGGCTATTCATTCTGAACGATACCCAGGACCATCCGGAATTGAACAGAGCATGCAAGATAACCTACGGAATCGATCATATGACATTTTTTGAGCAGTCTCAATACATAAATTGGGAAACCCTTACCGGAACTACACTCAAAGAGAAAGTAACAGGATTTCAATTCGGATATCCAATTTCTGATCATATTCCGTCACTGGGTGTTTTGATCTCAGACGTAGAGGGGAATAGAATGCTTGGCGACATCGTTCTGCATAAAGTTGAACGGATGCTAAATAAGATGATGTCCCATATCGTAGGTGGAGTCGAAAAGCAGACGGAACAAGAAAATATAGATGTAAACGATCCACTTCTGTTTATGTTGAAACCTATAAGCAAATCGGAGATACAATCGATGAGCAATCTTTTGGATAGGCTTCATGCTAGTATCTATAACGATACCCTGCAAAAGTGGCGACTTATGCTGGATGAAGCATTATAATTATTGTAAAAGCTCTAACAAAAAGGCGATAAACGATGGCCAGAGGTATTCCAGATCCAACGGCATACGGTTCTTTCGAGAAGTTGTCTCCGGCGACGAAAATCCTGCTTATGCGGAGTCTGCACGAAGCCAGGAGAGCCGGGAGGCATTATGATGTCCGTCTGGGTACGCCTCAAACGAATCTCTTCAGTTGGGCTACACGTAAAGATTTTCCTACCGAACCAGGTAAGACCATAGCGTTATATCAGCAACCGGTTCATTCATGGAAATATCAATACTTTTCTGGAGAGATACCAAGAGGCTATGGGGCCGGATACGTTCATCCGGCTGAGAAATTTGACGCTATACTGCATGATGTCTCGAATGATAGATTGGTGTTCTCCATTCAGACTCCGGAAGGATTGCAACGATTCCAGCTCGTAAAGATACGACAATCTGGGTCTAAACCCGTTTGGTATTTAACAAATATCACGCCTACTCTTACAGATGTTCCTGAAAAACTTCACTATAAACTCATAACAGAAGATCAGGCCAGAAAACTTATCAACGAGATAGGGAAATCCATCTCGTCTGTACAGCCTAAGATCGACGGAGCACTGGCACTCATTCATATTAAGGATAATAAGGTTGAGGTCTTCTCACATCGTATATCGAAGAAGACCGGACAACCTATATTACATACAGAGCGGGTTCTGCCTGAAATCCCAAAGTTAGATCTGCCCAATAGCCTGAATGATACGTTGCTCTTGGGTGAGATTTATGCCGTTAGAAAAGTTGGGGGGAAGGAGCAGATCCTGCCACCTAATGAATTATCGGCATTATTGAATTCTGGATTAATGAAATCTAAGGAAAGACAGAAGCAACTCGGTGTAGAGTTTCGCGTCTATGTCTTCGACGCCGTAAAGCATGGAAAGCATGATACGGATTGGTCTGAGTGGTATAACCGGCCCTACGAGCAACGCAAAAAGTTCCTTGAGCAGGCTGTTCGTTATTTACCACAATATTTCCATGCACCCATAGAAGCCAAGACGCCTGAAGATGCAGAAAGATTGTTGAATGATATTAAAAAACGGACTTACCCGTTGACACGAGAAGGGGTTGTCCTTTTCCCAAATGCGGGTGTTCCTTTTAAGTTTAAGACAACGCAAGAAAAAGATGTATATATCCGCGAATTCGTACCCGGAGAGGGAAAGTACAAAGGAAAGGCTGTAGGTGGATTTAGATATAGCTACGAACCGGAAGGACCAATTGTTGGTACTGTTGGAAGCGGTTTAGATGACTTGCTACGCAAAGAAATGTGGGAGAAACCAGAACAATTTCTGGGTCGAAAAGCTAGAGTTAAATATCAAGAAGAATTTCCGAGCAAGAGTTTGAGAGCTCCCGTCTTCTTGTCTCTGCACGAAGGCTAAAAAAATACATCAATCGTAGATTGAAGTAGGATCTCAGAGATGATTTGATTGTCTCTGAGATCTTTTTTTATTTGAGGAGGATTGGACGTGACGATTGCGTTTCCAGAAAGCATTTATGATAAGGCATTACCTACAAAGCTAGTCTTAGGATTTTCTTTGGCTTATGTACAGAATACATTACGCATGATTTTAAACGCATTTCGAGAGGATATAAATCTATATCAATACAGCAGTGTGTTCCTACACCGATTACCTACTTTCGCTCCGCCTCTCATCTTCAGGTTTGAGCTTAGCGGCGCAAGAACTCTTGATTTTATTAGACGAAGGGAGACAGCCGCAAAGAACGATAATAACTATTATATCAAAGGTGGTCAATTGCATCCCACATCGAGATTTGATTATTTGAGGTTTTATACGTGGGGACTGTCTTCTGTTAACGGATACGAGGATACATATGTTCTTGTACTCCCTTTTGTCTATTGGAATGTTGAAGCAAGACAAATATCTGAGTTGTCAGATGAAGTCGTATTGATACACCAGGTGGGACTCATGGATCTAGGTTTGAGTATGGATCGCTCTCCAACAATACGGAATGCCAAACAAGGATTCAGTAGAGTCCTCGGAACGTTACAGTTTCGAGATATGTTTGTCCTTTGTTATATAAGGTCCGGTGATCCTGATTTTTCCAAACTGGGACTGCTATTTACGCCTGAATTATTTATGGAGGAGGATAAAATAAATCTTTCCGCGCAGGATGCTATTGAGGTACATTCCGTATTGCCTCAAAGCATCTATTGTATAAAGCCCAAGTGCAGAAATGCATTCAAACAAATTGGATGGTATACCATTCTGAACGGTATCGCAGCCATACGAGATACCGGACCGCATAAGATCACGTATATCAATAGTTATCCGAATAACACACGATATGGTATTATTGCAAACGAGCAAACACCAATCGTTTGGACGAGGGATCCAAGCATAGGCTATAAATTACTTTCTGATTATTATAAAGCCATGCTTGTCAAAGCTGTTCATGAGCAGCTTAAGGCTTCTCCAACGGAAAACAAACATATAAAGGAAGAGCAGCAGGTCTTGGCAAAAAATTTCTTGGATCTCTTGCAAGAAGTGAGTTAAATATGACTGGTGCAATCCCTGCATTACTGGGAAGCAAATATCTGGAGATGGTATGCGAATCAAAACTGTACAATGCATTAAGACTATTACGGGAGACAATACAGAGACCGGAACAAGCAGATGCGATGGTTCTGATGACGTTTCCAATTTATTTCGATCTTCAGGACCGTTGGGATTTGCTGCAAGCGATGTGGGAGGAAACAAAAAGATATACGGATGCATCGTTATTCCGCGCACTTAGATCAGCTAAACCTTTATATACTTTTCCAGGCTCAGCGCTCTGCTCAGAAAAGACAGTGTTTCCTTTTGAGCAATACATCGGAAGAATGCTCCGTGTCGGAATCCTTCCGATGGCATTCTGGAGACCTTCTGTCATATATTCCATCGAGAGCTATAAGAAACACGCCTACTATTTGCATCAGATAGGAATTGCCGATTGTGCAATACTTATTGATGTAACTCGTCCAGACTTAGCAATGGCTAATTCTCTAGTTAACATCGTAAGTATCATTCGATTGCGGGATCTATGTACCGTAGTCTATGCTCCGAATGGAAACTTAGGTATCAATAACAATTTCTTGGAATTTCTGCAAATACGCATGCTAACAGATTACCATAAAAGGTTATCAGAAAAGGAATCTCCGAAGACGACTATCGAGATTGTTCCACAAACGGCATATGATACTATTTCTGAAAACTCCAAAGTTTACCCATTTTATCCGAGGGAAATACTTACGGATTGCATGGAGCAGATTCAAAAATGTCTGTTTGATTCTTGCGATGAGGAAGAACGAAAAAAGAGTCTATGGCCAGCTATAAACGTCTTCGTAGGGAGCGACAAATTGAAGTTTGAGCGGAATCCCCTTTTCGTGGATCCTGAGTCGTATAGCATTTTCATGAATTCATATACTCCTGTGCTGATTTGCTATGATGTCCAATTTGCATACAGGACGATAAGCGAGATCTTTAAGCAAATGCTTCTTAAAAGTATCTCGGAGCAGCGAAAATTAGTCGTAGAGGAGAGTCAGGTAATCCGACACGATTCCGCATTTCATTGGGCATGTAGGACAATTCAAAACGCGATTTAAGTCATGAGTGGAGGAACGAGAATGAGTAAAGAAGGCAAAGAGTTACATCAGCAAACGTTCGAAAATGTACTATACAGTGTACTATTTCTCATCCGGGAGATTGAATTTGTAAATTTGGATAAGCTTTATGCAGAATACAATATGCGATGTTGGTATAGAAGCCAATTTGCCGTCCTTTGCGCAGATCGTTCCGTCGTCTTTGACGTTGTCGCCGATCAAGAAATATTGACACCGCAGATTGTATTGGCGGCACGTCAGTTATCGGATGCTAAGATTTGGCTACAGGCTGTACCCTTTTGCAAACATCCATTTATCAACAGACTTAATGGGTTTATCGGAGAAGATGGATCGTTAATTGCTTTATCCCCAAACAGCATCATTCTAAAAATGATACCTATTTGGCTTCCGGTCGTGACCGTTATTAGACCGGAAAATTCCGGCTTTCCGGACACGTTTGTGATAGAAGTTGCAGAATGTGTCTTTTTCTATATTCCTCGGTCAGATTCAGACGGAGAACGATCGCCGTTTGAGATTTCAGATTATATTGTTGGACCATTTGCCGTAGGATCTAGAGTCAATATTCGTGTGCATTCTATTCTGCGGAGAAGGCTAGAGGAGTTAATGCTTTATTCCGTCATTTCGAGGATACTACATCATGAATATAGAATCTCCCATGAAGCACCGCTGCAGGATCGAGAGGATTCTGTTTACGCAAAAACTAATTATGTGACACGGAAAACAGTTACACGAGATGGATTGGTTCTGTTGTATATGCCTAGTAATATCGTCTATTTGGCCCTTCAAAGCAGCAAGGAGACAAGTTCCACACGACTTAGAGAAAAGCTTCTGAAGATCATAAACCTACCGGCACAGGCGTATTCAAATCCGGCCAGCTACAGAAATTATGATCTAGAACGGCTGCTGGATATGTTGACATATGCCGCAATTAAGTTTAAGCGAGCAACGAGAGGGGTAATACGTCGTGATCCTACTAATATTGATGTTATGAATGGTCCTATGGCTTATGATTTACTCGCTGTGGTATTGAAAGGATTTGTTTCGAACACGTTGCAGGAACTGCGTACGGGTCCGTTGTGGTATCTATTTTGTGGTAAAAGAGGATGGTCTGCTGAAGAGGCCGAAATGAGCCTGAGTAAGGATATATCTGCGTATCAATTATCGAACAATAATTTGTTAATTTAAACTGATAAGTGTGAGCTGTGCCAGTGCATGCTTTTCGAATAGGAGCAGAAGCTGGCACGGCTCACTATAGTATCCTTTTGCTGCTCCATATTCGGAGATACCTACAAGGCTGCCATTAATAATCAAATTTCTATTCAACAGTGTCGGGCTGTGGAAATGCCCCATACAGACATAATCGAAAAGTTTCCTTTGTCCACGATGACACTTAATCAATTCCCGTGAATAGAATCGTTCGATACCGTAATAAGGTATTCCTGTATAAGTTTTTATCTGATCCCCGTGTGTGATAAGAATATTGACATCTCTACACGGGATGGTAACGGCTATTTGTGGTAATATATGAAAGGTTTTACGGGAATCCTTTGGGATAATCGATTTCGCATATTGCAACGTCAAGTATGACAGGTTAGACTTATATCGCCCTTTATATCTGGGCTTCTTCTCCAATCTTCCGTGATTGTCTGTGGCCAGTCCATAGAAATGGACAGGTCGATCTGTACATTCGGAGATTTCCGTATATGCAGAGCCTATCAAATCTCCTGCAAATTCAACCTGTTCAACAACTCCTTGTGTGGAACCCTCTAGCAACTCAGAATGGATATTTCCGGAGATGTAGTCTCCTAATCCCATAATATAGACTGAAGAAGGAGATATGGTTTGGATGTACTTCTTTGTACTGCTGATGAGCTGCTTCACACGACGGGAAGCGATTGCAGGAGAGAATTCATTAATCCCCGAGATTTCTATTTTTGAAATACATTCTCCGATGTGCCAGTCGCTCCAGAGGCAGCATAGCGTTGACATTCGTTTGTTACCTGTGTACAAGTAGTGGACATAGGATTTGCAATCCGATCCATGAAAAGTAATTATTCCGTCGGGTATGTGGTCCACCCTCAGAATTATAGTGTTTTCACACTGGAGAAGACGCATGAAATTTGAGAAGAAAGCTGATCAGGAATTCGTGAAGAAGAACAAGGAATCCAGGGAAATCATTCGAAAGGCCCTGGAGGAATCGGGTTGGGACGAATCAAACCAGGAATTGGTTTCCAAGGTATTCTGGTTTCTTTTTGCAGATTTACAGTATAGATCAGATTTTTTGATAAAGGAGAAGTTAGAGCACATTACGACGGCAATTGCTGATTTTGTAAGCCTACCGGAGACTAAGGAAGCTTTCCAGCGGATACAGGAAAATCTTTTATCGCATCCTCTTCCAAAAACAAATGCCGTACCGCAGTTCCTCATGTCTTACGGAGAAGAATTGGATTCCGATTCATGTGTGATCCAATTCACATATGCTTCGAATGATAATGAGGAAATCATTCTTCAGGTTCAGTATGAATTATCGGCGCAATGCGGGAAAAGGATTTTCATAGGCGATTCCAAAGACGGAACAAGACAACGAGCTTCTTTGACGTTTATTTACAGAAATGAGGAAGATGAGCGGCAGCAAAAGTGGAGACCAAACATCATTTATCGATGGATGGTCTATGTCTTAGGGGTTGTCTATTTTCTTGTACTGAACACCGAATTAGATCAGGAAATGCAAGTGTGAATTGCATTTGTGGTTTCATGTCCAACTTTGACGAAAGGAGAAAGACATGGTTGTGGTCCTTGAACGACATCAAGGCGAAGCATTTGTCATTAAGTTTCGGGAAAAGGATGGATCAGAACAGAGTGTTGTGGTCTATCTTCGAAAAATAACTCCATCCAAGGTGCATGTATGCATCTCGGAAGTACCGGAAACAGAAAATGTTCGAGTCCACAGGCTCGAACATTTTACAGGAGAAGAATTCAAAAATTATTTAAAGAATGTCGAATCGGTGTATCACAGGTACATCAATATCAAGAATATGTGTGAGTACAACAAGCTTGGAGGATTAACAACAACATTAGGTAATTACATGACGGAAGACGAGCTGCTTGAGCTTCGTTATCTTACACAGGGAAAGTCAACTACTCCAGGCTAAAGCCGGGAGTAGTTGACTCATTGCTTGAATAAGATAGCAGGTTAGTCTGCAAATAATCCTTTCGAATTGTTACCACAGTTTGTACCAGTACCTCTTTTCCGAACGGAAGATGACCTTCCAAAGAACTCGGAAAAGAGGTATTTTTTTTACCTCCATTCGGAAGGGAACAGGAGCGAAATGATCGAAGATCAAAAATCGCTCCTGTTCCTCTTCCGGGTGGATTAGAAGGTTCAAATGGGGTATGCACAAACTATACACTATGTTGGTAACGAGGATGTGAAGATTTGATTACCTTCTGTTTCCCGATCAGAACGGGAAAAAATTTGAGCCGCCCGCAGGGCAAATTTAAGTTGTTTACTCCCCAGGAAGGGGATAAACAACTTCTCTTTGGAAGAAAGGGTTGGAGGTAGTCTATATGTACAGGATGTACTTTATACAGGATGTATATGTACAGGATGTACTTTATAGACGCAGGAGGAAGGGGAAGAAACCTAACTGTCAAAATTGTCAAAAATGCCCCTCGACTGGGTGGAATCGGCCACTGCGAAATTTGCTTTCGCCGCCAGGTCTTGTAGAGATACAGATGGGGGGATGTTTAAATCTAAATCGAACACGATGTGAGATTTAGATTTAAATATAAATATAGGGGGATAAAGAGGGTTGTAGGGGGAAACAGGGGGGAAGGGGGGAAGAGAAGAGACCCGACAGTCAAAATTGTCAAAAATCCTCCTGTCAAAAATCCAGGCTGATCGGAACTTGCGTGATGCCGTTTCCTTCGCGTAAAATCGTTTCTGTTGCGTTCGAACAGGGTTGCATGTGTTCCGAGTCATGTTGACCTTCAACTTCGCGTTATAACGCAAATTTGGCGATTTCTGATGGTTTGCCCTTTTTGGAGGTGTGAAGTATGCCTTCGACCATTTCAAAACCCATAGCATTTGTGGCCTCTGATTGTCATATCAGAACTGGATTAAGGGTTTTCCCAAATAGTTCTGAGCCTTCCGGTGATATTCTGGTGTCATTTAAGCAGATCATGGAGGTGATGAAGGCTCATGCTGTTAATGGTAATAGCGTCCCATTGATACTCGCTGGCGATGTGTTTGATACCCGATTTTGCACTTCCTCGATGGTAGCAGCTATTCGTCAGGTCTTAGATCCCCTCAAACGAATTTTGTCACCCCTGCCTTCGCTGTACTTCATTCAGGGTCAGCACGATGCCACAGTTCCGACATGGCTCGAAATCCTGGATTCAGATACGGTGCATATGCACGATCGGAGGATCAATCTTAACGGTGTTGATTTTATTGGAGTTGATTTCTGTCATCGGATTTCAGATTTGGAAGCCTATTTGGAGAAGTATAAAGATGAGCCTCCTTACGTTCTGATAACGCATTTCCCGTTTTCGTTCGTGGAAGGTTCTTACGACCTTTTGTCCCGATATGATAATATTCGCTGTGTCATTTCCGGCGATAATCATGTCCCGTATAAAATAACCCTACAGAATAATGTTCCTTTTTATTCTGTAGGTGCTATGTGCCCGAATAGATTAAATGATACAAATTCTTTTTCTTATCTATTCCTGTATTTAGATGAGAAGGATGAGCTTCAGGTCGAGACCATTTCCCTGCTTACTCGTCCGATTTTTGGTCGAGATATCATCTCTGAAGAAGATGTACATGATCTCTTGAAATCCATCGATGTTTGGAAGGCTTGTTGCCCTTTCCCAGAGCTGCTTTTTCCGGTTGTTGTTATTTATACCAATGATGTTAAATTGATATCATATGCCAGGTATATGCTATCACCGCACTGCCATCTATTTGTTCGGACGTATTCTCAGAAGAAGGAAGAGGATGTCCGAGACACGTCTGTTCCAGATGGTGGCCTCTTCGAATTAAAGGATATGTTCCGAGAATATATCGTTAGGAATTTCGGGGAACAGTATGGCGAGATCGCAGGCTATCTCTTTGATGCTTGTCGTTCTTCCCGTGATGTCAGGGTCAATCAGTTGAAGAAGGCAATTGATGGTCTTTGGGAAATCCGTGATAAGGAGCTGAGGAATGCAAATAGTTGATATTAAGCTAACCGGTGTGACCCGTTTCGACGATTTCTCGTGCGCATTTACACCTGGACTGAATATTATTGCTGGCCCGAATGGCTCGGGTAAGACTTCGATTCTGGATTCGATTTATTATGGTATCTATTCACAAATTCGTGATCGGAACATCTTTTTAAATGTTAATTCGAATAAAGGAAAGATTGCAGTCAGGTTTATCTGTGGAGGACAGGAATATCTAATTGAGAAAGAATTCAGTCGAACGGGTAGCACGAAGGCGTTTTTGTATAAGCTACTGGAAGATGTTGAAAAACCCGAATTGGTCGTCTGTGGAACGAATCAGATTAAGGAATGGGTTGAAGATGTTATTGGTAGCGAAGACGCCACGAAGTGGTATCTTTCTCAGGGGGAAATCGATAGATTTGCTATGATGGTCTTTGAGAAGGACGCCATTTCATTAGGAAGGATGCTCGGTCTCGGTCGTATGGATGCGCTGGCATCAGATTTCAATGACATATTAAATACGACCTTGCCCTACTCCCAATCTGATCATATCACGGTCTCTTCCATGTATAGCTCTGCCGTCACGCTTTCGGAGAGAATTCAGAAAGAGCTAGATTCGTTGTCGGCAGAATTGGCCAAACTTGGCGTCTCCTCGACCGACCTTTCCGACTTAGTGGCTCTCCGTTTGGATCTCTTAAAACGATACGATTTCTGTAAAGAGTTGCTATCGGCCTTATCGGTACAAAAACAACTAACAGAAAAGGAACAAGAACGGCAGAAACTATTAGATTCTTATGAGCAGCTTCAAGAAGCCATTCGTAAGCTGGCAAGCGATATATATGTATTATGCGTAGAATGCTATTCCAAAGTAAGTCCAGCTATTCCGGATTTATCCGAACCGGAGTTGGACTTAAGCAAAGCTTTTGCGATAGGATCATACTTTTATGAGAAGCTGATTAAATTACCACTTGCCGAGGTCAGAGCACGTCGGAATCAGTTACAGACCCTGCAAAAATCTTATTTTGATGAGGCTCACAGCTTTGCATTCTTATTCAGATCTCGTCAGGCACCGGTTAAACGAAAGCTAGATGAATTAGCTCAACGAATAGCATCAATTAAATCTGAATTGGCGACCTGCACGCAGGTACTCCCGGAATCTCTATTAAACTGCAAAGAATGTCCAACATGTCATCGACCTCTGGATGGTGTTGACTTTGAGCAGATTCGCGGACGTATTGCTGTTCTTAAAGAAGAATTAAATCGGTTGACTACCACCTGGACAGAATTAAATAGTCAGCATACGGCACGGCAGCAACTCCGTAGGAAAGCACGAGAGATCTTATCCAGATTACGCATTCTTCGTTCTCAGATTCGAGATTTATTACGGTTCGAGTCCGATGGACAACTTTTGTTGATTGATGAACCCATAACACAGACATACATTCCGAAGTTGGAGGCATTCCTTAAACAGCATCAGAGTTTACTAACTGAAGATTTAAAGATTAAAACACAACTGCAGTCGGTGGAGAAAGGCATCGATTCGTTGAAGGCTCAGCTTGATAGCGTCGATGGAACCGTGAAGCAGGTCTTGACGCAATCGAGTCTAGAAGTCGTACAGCTTACATTAGAAGATTTACAAGCTAAGCTGACTGTTGTTGATTTAATTAAAGAACGTAAAGCAAAGCTGGATTCTGAGCTTGCTTTAGCTCAGCAGCAAATCATGGAGTTACGAGCATCCGTAGAGAAATATGCCAGATTGCAGGACTTCCATCCATATGCCCGTAAATTTGTTAATGTGCATTTTATTCAAGCTGCCGAGTCGATAATTAGAGAATATATCCATTCTGTTTTGTTGCCGGAAATTAATAGTTTATGCCGTAAACTGGATCTATCCTTTTCAATCGATTCTGTGCAAGAGGAAGGAAGGACTGTTTTTTATGCAAATACTACATACGGCAGAGTGCCGATATCCAGGCTATCCTATGGTCAGAGGACAATGCTGTCTGTTATCACTGCCTTTGTCTTTTATCTTAATAGCGGAGGTAATGGAGTTTTGCTTGCAGATGAGCCAACGGCTGGCTTGGATAGCAAGAACGTTCAAATGCTCCTTGGTTTATTCGACACTCTGCATGAATTCTCGTTAAATAAAAAGGTGCAGTGCATTTTCACGTCCCACGAGCACAGTCTCTACTCTAGCTCATCATTTAATTTGGTTGATTTGACGGGAACGATTGTCTAAAGGAGGAACGCATGACTGATATTAATTTGAAGGAATTACCCGAACATGCGATTCTTTTCGATATCTGTACCGGATCGGGTTTAACCTATGCTACAAATCATCTGGACGACGATAAATGCGAGGATACAAAATGTATAACTATTGGTAGTCAATCGTTATTTGATCGTAAATTTGATCGAGACATAGTCCATCTTGATCCGAAAATATTTATCCTTGAATCGGAATCGGACAGGCTGAAACATCTCGATATAGCTCAGGTATTTGATATTATGCATACGCCTGAAGTATGGGGAGTTACCTGGGCTGTGCAAGCCTGGTTAAGGTCGAGCTATGCTCAGCCACATGTCGTTCTGGAGATATTGTTAACTGTAGTTGATAAAATTATTGTTGGTCTCAATTTATATGATTATGTTTTTCCGCATATACGCAAAGTTATACAGATTTTGAAGACACATCCAAGCCTTGTCGAATTACGACAAGCAATAAATCCAGACGTATTCGATATGCTCTTTGAGAGATTCTCTCCTCCGAGTAGTAATAATTCATATCATGATATTGATGTCATGTTATTATTGAATAAATTGATTCATGAGGATCTTGTTACAGAAGATTTATTCAGGTGCCCGGAGTATTATTTAACTGATTTCCAGGCAAGGAAATATACTAAAGGGTATAGTCTGAGCACTGCTGGAGGTCAGCTCCTCGGTACTTGGATTCGTGAACCTAAATTGGATCGGATAGAAGGAAAATTAAAGAGCATCGATCATGTCTTTGAGAAGATTTACACACAACTTCTAAATTCAGGTAGGGTTCCTCGGCTGGAACTCAAAAAGGAGTCGCAATGTTGACTGTACTCGGTGTCGATCCGGGAATTCATGGTGCCCTCGCCGTCTTAAGGTATCCGGAAAAGAAACGTGAGATTATAGATATTCCCAGTATTACGGTACAGAAATCCAGAAAGACAACCAAAATCGATGTCTATCGCTTAATCGATTCCCTCGGTTTTCTTAAGGAAGCAGAATTCCGTATTGCATATATTGAGGATGTCCATTCGATGCCAAAGCAAGGTGTTGCCAGCTCCTTCTCTTTCGGAGAGGCCAAAGGAATTATCATTGGTGTTCTGGCTGCATTAGGATGTGCTTATCGGCTAGTTCCACCTCAAACATGGAAAAAGCATTTTAAATTATCATCAGATAAGAATGAAGTCTTATCTCGGGTTCGATGTACCTATCCTGATCTAAACATACGAAGAGCCGATCAAGCAGAAGCTTTATTTCTTCTGGAGTATGGGCTTCAGAGCTTACTTCGAGAGAATCCCACTGTGCTCTTACAATATGGTGGGTCGGATCAGTTATCCGGTCTTTAAACTATAATTTATACAGGAAAAGTA
>Ga0208824_1001244_pt1 | contig 23349 bp, 18 predicted proteins | sample AD_JPNTR3_MetaG_FD_184447 | JGI IMG/M metagenome (GOLD analysis project Ga0208824, IMG submission 184447) | Active sludge microbial communities of municipal wastewater-treating anaerobic digesters from Japan - AD_JPNTR3_MetaG (SPAdes) (version 2) | ecosystem: Engineered > Bioreactor > Anaerobic...
CGAATAAGCCGTGTCGACGACAACACAACAGCAGGACGCTCTTTTCTGATCTCATCGCCGACCGACGGGTCAAATCTGACCAGCCAAATCTCTCCACGCTCAGGCAAGTCCGCCATCATCGTGTACCTCCCCTGCCTCCGCGACGCAGTCGAACCGGTCACTGTTGTAGTACGATTCCGCTGCCGCTGCCGCTTGGCTCAAAAGTTCTGCACGCTCAGCTTTGGTCTTTTTGCGAAGATCCCATTGCGTCGTGTGCATGTCCTGTCCGATCAGCCGATTAAACTGTTCATCACCTAGCCAGTCGCGAGCCTGCTCTTCGGTGATGATTCGCTCAGCATAGCCCTTCATGACCTGTCGATGTAGCCATGTACTATCTTCCTTGGGGATGTTGTCTGCCTTTTTCACTCCGTTCTTGCGGAGAAGTCTCGACCAAAATGCGTAAGAGTCCTTGGTAATGATCTCCAAATCGTATGCGCGACGGATGATTGCCTCAGGACTCATACCAAATTCTTCACTCAGTGCGTCCAACTCCGCCCTTTTAATCCGGTTTCGTTTCTCTCCGAGTTTCCGAAACATCACTTCTTTCGGAGCCAATAGTGCGCCGGCAAAGCGAAACGCCTTATCTTCGTCCTCTGTGTCAAGGACGAGGTGTCCAAGCTCATGCGCCAGCGTCAGGCGTTGACGTCCGCCAGACTCCATTTTCCGAACACCAACCGCGTAACCACACAGGGCACCTGATGCGCCTTTGGCGACTGCGCAAACGCCGTCAAACTTCTCATCGGCATCGAGCGGGATCACATGAATCTGATGATCTTCCATGGTGATCGTGAGGCTTGCGATGGCCGCTTCGCCAAGCGACCAATGTTGCCGTAATTTTTTTGCGGCGCACTCCGGCTCTTCTCCTGAACAGACTCCTTGAAGTTCCTTTTTCACTCGGAGTTGTCCTGCGCACTTGAACTGTACAGCGAAACGCTTTTGCGCCTCTTCAACAAACTGATCGCGAAGCGACTTTTCGGTTTTGACCCGCAAACCGGCTCGCTTTCTAAACGCCTTGATCTCAACCAAACAGTCTGGCCCGGTGACCAACTCAAGCGGGGTCACACCAAAAACACGAGCAAGTTTAGTCAAAATCGAAGGCGAAGGCGTCGCGTCACCATTCTCGTACTTGTGCAGCGACTGCCGACTGACAGCACCGTCCAACTTCTCGGCGAGGTCTTGCAGGGACCAGCCTCGGCTCATCCGCAAGTCACGCAACACGGTTGTTTCATTCATCATGGCCTCCTTCCGTTCATCGTGGTTGACAAACTCATCAATAATTTATTATTCTGTCAACCGTGATTACCGATAAAAGGCCGATGCGACAACACCGGCCAAGGAAATCACATTCTGTCACTAAGACGGGAATGCTGTTCCGATCAAAAGTACGAACAGTATGGCATATGATGCCGTCCCCGTCAATGCCCAGATTCCGAACGGTTCGGGCAGCCGATGAACGGTGTGGCAGACAGTTCGGAAGGATAACGAAACATGGAAAAAAGAATCCATGTAGTTCCCCGAGGGGACGGTTGGGCCGCTGTGCGGCCCAACGCTGGAAGGGCCTCCTTTGTGGCCCCGACGCAGACGCAAGCCGTGCGCCAGGCAACAGACCTTGGCAAACGCGAAGGTTTGGAAGTCGTGATTCATCGGCCAAACGGTCAGATTCGTGACTCCATTTCTTACGGAAACGATCCCTGTCCGCCCCGTGACCAAAGATAGGACATCGGATCCCGTGGCCCCTCCCGAAACGGAGGGGCCTTTGTTTTCTCTGTCTCCATTCGTGCCTACGATTCATTTCGTTAAAGCACAATATGCGTCTGCATATCCCATTCGATCATGCCCCAATCTTTTTCGTGCCCAAGATCAAGGCTTCGATCTCGTCGTTGATCTCGCGGGAAAGACGCTCAGCCTTCGCCGTCTCGCGGGCAATTTCTTCGCGCCCGGCTGCCACGCGCACCATGATCTCGCGCTGGACGGACAAGGGCGGCAGCGGTCATTTCGTCGTCTCCTCGATGAAGAACGGCGTCGGGTCGCGGCGAAAGTCCTGATAGAGTTCGACGGCGGTGCGCGTCACTTCGGGAGGCAGGTTGTCGTTGGGATAGAGTTCATTCTGGTCCTGCTCGCCGGTGGCGGTGATGCCGACCTTCTCGGCTTCGTAGAGAAAGATCGGATACGGGAAACGTTCCTTGAGCAGGGCGCGGGTTTCCGTCGTAATGCGGTCGTTCATGCGCTTCCGGTAGTCCGCCAGTTCTTTCAGCAAATCCTGGATTCGGGCGCGATCCAGCGCCCGCAGACTCCCAAACTGGGCAATCAGACTCCGGGCGAATGCCGAGACATTTTGCCCTTGGACGCCTTTTTTAAACGTCCCCTTTCCTACACGCAGAACAATGGCCAAGAGATCGGCATCCGACACTTTATCGGCACCCTCGGCCAACAGCCGTTCACGCGGTCGCTCGTTCTTTGGCCAGTTTTTTACGCAGTCGGAGTTCATCACCGAAACCGCTGTACATGCCACAGAGAGCCGTCTCTACAACTCAGCTATTTTCCTTCACGAAACGGAGCATATCGTCGTAGCACTCGTCGAGTTCGGCTTTCTGAAGATCCGTGAGCTTGAAGTTGTGGAGCTTCCAACTTGTGGTGTCGCCGGTCGCTACCATACCTTGCTCTTTTTGCTCGGCTTTTTGGTAGACACGCGAAACGGTGGTCTTGAACACGCCCTGACGCTGGAGGTAATAGAGCGAATACCCGCGCAAGCCGCCGGGGAAGTCGCGCTGGTCGATCAAGAGACGGAAAAGCGCGTAAGCAAGCGTCAGCTTGCCGTCGCGGTCGTTGTTCTCCATCTGCTTCCAGATGTACCCAAGCAGCGGCGCATATGCGCAGCGCTCTGAAATGAGCCCTTCCGATCCGCAACGGCGGCTTTGATAGAGCCACTGCCAACCGCCCCACGCGCTGAATACCGTGTGGATGATCGGTTTTGCGGCGTTTTCTTTGATCATGTTCTCGTTCGCCTTCGAGCCGCCCGACTCCTCCTTGATGTACCCGAAAATCTTCGGATGTTTCCGCGCGAGGTCGATGAGCATATCGACCGTCGGGGACGGGCAGGTGTTGTTCACGACCGTCTGGATGATCACGGGGCGCTGCGCCACTTTGGCCTGTGCCTCGTAGTAGGCGCGCACGTCATCAAGTGTCTTGCCCGTACTTGGCGGACGCGTGATGATCGCGATGTTTGTCCGCGGGTACTTCTTGGCGATCTGCTCGACGGCCTCGGTCTCGCGGAGCATCTGCGCCGTGTCCACGCCGTTGCAACCGAACGTCATCATGCAGTTCACGTCCTGCATCGCCTCGGCACATGCCTCATACCCCTTCACTTTCTCTTCAAAGGTCAGCAGATCGACCGCATCGTTCGACTGACACCAAATCACGCCCGGACACTCACTGTCCGCTGTGAAGCGCACACCGCGTTTGAGCGACTCGTAATCCATGCTGCCGTCCTCGTGATACGGCGTGGAGAGAATCGGGAACGGACCGCGCATCCGCTTGTCGCCGCCGCCATCCGCCTTGGCAACGGCGGTGGACACCTTTTTCGGCAACTTTGCCGCATATCCCGCGAGTGCCGCGCTCGCCAATCCCATTGATACAAAATCCCTTCTCAGCATAGTCTTCCCTTTCTTTTCCTTACACAGAGGGGAGGGACGAGCGTCTGCTCGTCCGCGGGCAAGCAGACGCTTGCCCCTCCCGTTCCTTACTTGAACGTTAAAAGTTGAGCGTTGAACGTTATCCTATCCCTTAATCTCCCAGCCCTTACGGTACGTCGTCTTGAGAAACGCATTCGCACTCTCGTCGTTCGTGACCTTCGTACCATTCCATTCAAGTTTCTTAAGTCCCGCACGGGCCGCCACGTTGCCGAGGAGCACCGTTGTCGCAAGCGGTGCAGAGTAATCGAAGTTACAGCCGGCCGGACGGTTCGGGTTGCGGATCGCGCGCAGCCAATCCTCAGTGTGGTTCATGCCCTTCTCGCGCGGGATCGTCTTCGGCGGGCTCGGGAGCTGCTTTCTGAGCGAGTCCGGGATGAACTGGAGGCCGTCGCCGTGCGGGCCGATCTTCATGACGCCCTTCTCGCCGATGTACACCGTGCCAAGGCAACCCAAGTTTTGACCGTATTTCTTTTCAAGCTCCTCGATAATCGGCGGCAGGTTCTGATAATCGCGCTTCAGGCAGACGCCGATTTTGTTCACATGCGTCTTTTTGTACGGGATGCCATCTTTGACGCCGTCATACCAATGCAGCGTCAGCGGGTCCATGCCCTTGCGCGCGGGGAATTGCCAGTGGAGCGTGTTGCGCCACGTCCAACTCCCTTCCGCGCCCCACTTGAGATCGGTGGCTTCCACGCTCGTAGGATGCACCTCGCCGAGGCGCAGCGCCCAGAAGACGGGATCAAGGATGTGCGTTCCCATGTTGCCGATCGCGCCGTTGCCGTAGCCGATCCATGCGTGCCAGTCGCGCGGATGGATGCCGTTGTGATCCTCGGTCGGCGCGTAATAATCGCGCATCGGCGCGGGCCCGCACCATGCGTCCCAATCCATGCCCTTCGGCGGATCGGCCTTCGGCGGATTGTACATCATCGCGTTCAGGCGGTCATTGAAGGCCCACACCTCGCGGACCTGACCGATCGCGCCACTCTGGATGTATTCTACGAGGCGGCGCATGCCCTCATCGCTGTGGCCATGGTTGCCGACCTGCGTCGCGACACCGGACTTTTTCTGCGCCGCGTGCATGAGGCGCACTTCTTCGATCGTCAACGCCATCGGCTTCTCGACGAAGACGTGCAGGCCCTTCGCCATCGCAAGAAGGGCGGGGAGGGCGTGATGGTGATTGGGCGTCGCGATCGCGACAGCGTCGATCTCGTTCCCCATCTTGTCCAACATCTCGTGGTAATCATAAAAGGCCCGGATTTTTGAGGTGTCCGTCGTCGGCTGATGGTGCTTCACCACGGCGCGAACCCTGTCCCACCGGTTCGGATCAGGCTCGGCCATGCAGACGATCTCCTCGTCCGGACCGCACATGTTGTTCAAAATACCGTAATGTATGCCGAGCCCCATACGGCCGCCGCACCCGATAAGTCCCAACCGGATCTTCTTCTTTGCGGCAGCCGGCTCTCCGATCGAAAACAGCGGAAAAGCCGCACTGCCTGCGGTTACCTTCAAAAACTCACGACGTCGCATGTGTACCCTCCAATAAAAAATTCTCACTAGATTAGGTCCATTATGAAGGGAGACGCAAAAGGGGTCAACCCCGAATCCGGTTTTTCGCGGTCTTGCGCCGACTCTTTGGATACGCTATGATGGCGGGCATAGTATTTTGAGTGTAATCAAGGAGGTGCAAGATGCGTGTTTTGGTTCCTTTGGCGGATGGTGTCGAGGAGATTGAGGCAGTCACAGTAATCGACGTTTTGCGGCGCGGCGGGATTGAGGTGGTGTCAGCCGCATTGGGCAATGATCGGTCGGTCGCGGGATCACGCGATGTGGTGCTGCTGGCCGATACCGTGTGGGACGAACTGGAGATCGACTCCTTCGGTGCCATCGTGCTGCCGGGCGGCGGACTGGGCACCGAAAATCTGGCGGCCGACCAGCGGGTGCTTGCGACGCTCCGGGCGTTTGCTGAGTCCGATAAATTTGTGGCCGCCATCTGCGCCGCTCCCACAGTGCTGGCGCAGGCCGGCGTGCTCAAAGGACGGCGCGCCACGTGTTATCCCGCCTGCGCGGAAGCTCTGGGCAAGGCGTATGACGAAGCGCCGGTGATTGCCGACGGCCACATCATCACCAGCCAAGGGCCGGGGACCGCCATGCTCTTTGCACTGGTGTTGGTGCAGCACTTCGCCGGCGAAGAGACCGCGCGTAAAGTCGCGAACGGGCTGCTGGTGACATTTTAATGCTTCTGCATCCTGAGTTCTGAGTTCGGCGTTGGGCGTTCGACGTGCTCCATCCCGGTGGGAGGCCGTACACATCTAGGAGGATTACTCCTCTTCTTCCTCTTCCTCCGCGCCGGCATCAGCATCGTCTTCCAGAGCAGGTAAAACGCGGACGGTCGTGGGCGTGTGGTTGGTATAAGCGAACGACAGGCTCGCCTCCGGTTGCGCCAGCCACGTTTTGACGGCTTGCGGAGTCAGCGTCAACGTCACCAGCAGGCTGGACTTCGACTTGACGGTCTGCGGCGTTACGGTCATGCCTTCGAGTTGTGGCGTCCAGGTCAGCAACGCGGGATCGGCCGACTCGGTATCGGTCCGCAGCAGAAAGCGGTTTAAGGTCGGACGGGGCGACTCGCGCAGATAGAGCTGATCCGGTCTGACTGTCAGGCGCTGGCCGACCTTGGCATTGAGCTTGAGCAGAAGCTGGTCTTTTCGATTCTCGGCACCCGTTACCGGCAGGAGCAGGCGCGTCTCAGCATGGGCGTTAGTCAGCGCCTGCAAGACGACCGTCAAGGTGTAGGTGCCTTGCGGTGCGGCGTTGGTGACAAGCGTGGCCGTCTGGCGCAGTGCGCTGTTGGTGGCGGCGAAGAGCGGTGTTCCCAGTCGCAAACGCGGATCGGTCGGAGTCAGGATAAAGGTATTGGTCCAGCAGGCCGTAGCCAGATCCGGTGCGCTCAGCGCGACCTCCCCATCCGGAAGCCCGTTGAACAGCGGGAGGACAGTGCCAGCCTGCTGGAGCAGGATACGCTTACGGTCGGAGTCGGCCAACGTGACCCAAAGGGCGCGTTTGAAAGACCCCTGAATGCCGGTCAGATCAAGAACCATCGTGATACGGGCGCTACCCCCAGGCGGAACGGACATGGTATCTGCGGAAGCCGTGATGCACGCGCATGTGCGGCGCAGGCTGCGGATGGCAAGGGTCTGATCGGTACGGTTTGTCAGCACGAAAACACTTTGCGGACGGTCGAGAAGCGTGACCTCTCCCAGAGCGGCGATGTTCGTCCCCACCAGTTCGAGTCCGGGTGTGTCATCGTCCTGCGGCTCTTCGGCATTGCCTGAGCAAACGACCGCGGAAATCCAAAAAATCAAAAAAAGAAAACGGCTCATATTTCCCAATGACCTAACTGGTTTTCGGCCCAAGTGCTGCATCTTGCGTCAGCAGGATCTGGCGCGTCACGCCGATATCCTGCATCCAGCATTTCACGTAGTTCGTGCGCCACGGGCCGGATCCGTAGCCCTTGCCGCTGATGTTGTTGTCCCACAGCCATTGCGGCGTCGGCCACACGCAGACCTCGGGCTTCGCGACCTCATAAAAGTTTTTGTTCGCGCCGCACTGACCGTGATGTGAGAGGAACACGATGTCACTCTTGATTTTTTCCGGAGGGTGCATCTTCAGCAGCTTATCGCCTTGCTCCACGCCGATGTCACCGGTAACGAGAATGGACGAGCCGCCGTTCATCACGCGATAACAGATGCCGGCATTGTTGATCGAGTTGACGCGCATGCTCAGGTCGTAATCGTTCAGGCACTCGAACGTTAGGCTCTCGCCGAAATCAAACACGCCACCCACGGTCGGCTTCTCCACCCGCAACCCGCTTCGCGCGAGGTTTTCAAGAAATGGCGTCACGTAGGGGATGCTCGCCTTCTCCGTCTCTGCGATGAACTCAAGCGGCGGAAACGAATAGACGACCCGCCCGATCTTCAAGCCACCGCATGCCGGCTTTTTGATGATCTCTCCCAACGCGCCGTAATGGTCGCTGTGCGCATGGGTGAGGAACCAGGTGTCGACCGTTCCGCCCAATGCCTGAAGCGTGGCGTAGAGGAAGGCGGCATCGTCAGGCATACCGCCATCAATCATCACGACCTTAGCGGACGGCGAGACGAACAACGTCGACAACATCTGCGAGGTGCCGCGATTCGCAAACATGTACATCGTCCAGCCGCCCTTAAAATAGGGCGTCACGCGCACCTTCAACCCCTCACGTCCGGGAATGGGAGCGGCCTCCGCCTCCGCCGCCCTCACCTTCACAGGCAACGCTCCCGCCGCCCCGGCCGTCAGTGCCGCCGCAATGAAGGCGCGCCGGTTGCCGCTCAATTCCAGATTGCTCATACTTTCCTCTGTCAGCGCAAAGTGATCACTGTGCCCGCAAATGCCGGAGCGGCATAAACGAACTTCGTGCCGTTATCCTTGATAAAACCACGTCTTGTCAAACACGCCATCGTCAGATTTTCCAACCCATTAGCGAATGGTAATCATCAAGCCGATCGGTTCACCCACACGCAGAACTCCCGCGCCCATGAAGAGGTCGTCGCGCACATACTCCGCCGCAGAGGACGACGAGCCGTAGAGGCCCATCTTCTGTTTGTCGCCGTCCACTTCCAGCGCCGCCACGGGCAGCTTCACGCCGGCGAAGAGGTTGATCTTGCCGTAGGCGCTGCCATTCCATTGAAACGTGCGTCCGAAACGGAAGTGAGAATCCGTCACGCCCTTCAGCGTCAGCGTGTGCCCATTCATCTCAATGGCACCCCGCAGAAATGAGCCATCCTCGCCCGTCATCGACGCATACATCGCTGCATCATCTTCCAATATCCAACGCACATTAGATGTCTTATTCCAGATAGCCGACCCTGTAAAGCGGACAGCAGGAAAAGCCGCGCCGGACCCGCTGCCCGCAATCCTGATGCTGCGGTTGTTGGCGGCAGTCCCGGCTTCTGCGAGCGTCAGCGTTGCTCCGCTATGCACGCGCACGGGGCCATACGCCACGCCCAGACAGGCATCGTTACCACGCACCACGAACGCACCCTCCAGAATCTCGACAGCGGCAATACCGACATCCCGAATGCCCGTGTTGTCGGAGTCGAAAGAGCCCGCGCCGATCTTCCGCCAAGTCTTGCCGTTGTAGGCGGCCGGCACGAGAGCGAGCCGGTTCGTTGTCTCCAACCACCACGTCCAGTGCTCTTTAGCCGTCACCCGCACCACGACGGCATCCGCGTATGCTTCGCTCAGCGCCGCTTGCGTGCCGCCCGCAAAGAATCCTTGCCCGTCATACTGCATGCCATCCGTCACATAGGCACCTGCTGTCACGTTGAAATCGGTCACGTTCACGGCAGCGAAGAGATACTTCTTGCCGTCCTCATACAAGCCGCCCACCTTGTCGAAGGTGCAATCCGTGACGGTAAGTCCCGCCGTGTTCGTCGCCACGATCGCCGGCCCCGCACACCCCGAAAACACAAGCTCGTCCACCGTCACATTCGACGCCGCACCCAGCCTGACACCGCCGCGCAGTTTGGCTGTTCCCGCCGGATTCCACAACCTTACGTTCGTCGCCGTCACGGACGAAAGGTCGAGCGTGTCCGTGAACCAGTAGTCACCAGACGGAAAATAGAGGATCGTACCGTCCACGACTTCCGCCACATGCGCTGCCACGGCTGCTGTGTTGTTCGCGGCGGCATTTACATCGTTCGTCTGAAGGTTCCAGTCGCGAACAACGTCAATGATGCCGCTCTTTACCGTGAGCGTGAGCGCTGAGCCGGTGTTCGCCACCGTAAAGAGCATCGCGGCATCACCCGTAGGCGTGGGCACACCCGCAATGGAAGCTACCGAGGTGGCCGCTGTGTAGACCGTCCCTGCCGACAGCGCAAGATCGCCGAGATCCGCGAATGAAAGCTCGCACCCTTCTGTGAACGTGAGCACATTGGCAGACGTGAGCCATTTCCCGTTCACAAGATCCGTTCCGCGTACGCCGAACTCTTGAGAGATCGTCACGGTGGCATCGGACGAAATAGCCACCGGCCCCGTCGCCTTCTTCATCGTCAAGGTTACGCCCGATACGCCCTGCTTCCCTTTAGCGAGCGACGTCCCCGCCTCAAACGAGAAGGCGTCCACTTTCCCCCAGAGAGAGGATGTCCCGTACGCAGCCATCACAGCGCCTTCTGTAAAGGAGACCAGCGGGATATTGGGCGTAAAGTCGTTCGTCGTGTCGTGGCGGGCAAACTCGCCGTTGCGCACGATGATCGGTCCCGCATTGATGATCTTCCAATACCACCGCGGACGGAACACGGCGTTCACATCCTTGCCGCGCAGGGTCAGCGTGCGGCCGTTCATATTGAGGGTCGGACCGACAGTTTCACTCCCACCCGAAAAGACCGCATTCATCGTGCCATAGCTGTAGATCGTCGCGTCGGACGCCATGTCCCAGATGGTGCCCGTGCCAAAAATCGGGTTCATCAAACCGCCGCCCACGCTGATCGCACCGAGGTTATCGCCCTGCCCCGTCCCGTGACCGGCGAAGGAAACATACCAGTCGCCACCCATTGCATCTTGGATACCGCCAACGCGAAGCGTCGCGCCGTCCCTGATGATTAGCCTCCCTCCCCTCGTGTGGACAATTGTTGGGACGGCATAAGACCCTTCTTCGATGAGCAGGTTGATCTTCGTATCTTTGTAATCTGCCGAAGCCGTCAGTTCGCCCGGCCCCGTCTTCCGGAGCCAGTCGTCATCCGCCCACGACCAGCCGTTTGCGGTGACGATTTCCTTCACCGTCTTTACATCGCCTGCGGCCACGTGGAACACGTTCGTCACGGCGGCCGAAGCGGCCCCCGCGCCGATGACCAATGTGAGACAAAACGCTATGAATGACTGTTTCATGACCATTCCTTTCGCTCAGTTTTCGGTTCGCATTGTCGTTTTTCTGTGTTTCCACACCTGCGTAAAAACCACTCCATGGTTGTACCGTAGTATAGCAGATTCCTAGGAACGCATATCGCAAAATGCGAAAAAATAATACTGCATTTTGCGCAAGACAGCCTTAACTCTAACAAGGCTTGTTGGACGCCGAGTGCATGACACCACCCGCAGCACCCGTAGGATCGGCAGCACCCGTAGCACCTGCAGTGCCGGACCCCCTCCGCGCCCAGAGCTGAGGAAAAGCGGTGCCGCGCCCCGCGCACAGCGCGGCGCTTGTCACGCGCACTCCAGATTGTGGGCAGGGTTCTGTGGGCGGCGTTTACGCCGCCGCGGACGAGCAGACGCTCGTCCGCCAACCCCACGCTTGACGGCCGTCCCGCGCCGCCGTATAGTGACGAAAAAAGGAATTTCATGAGGTTTCTGATGAACAACATCAACCATCCCAATCCTTTCGGCATGAGTCTGTTCGCCGATGCACTGATGGCGGTGTTCCCGTGATCGTATTCACCATCGCAGCGGCCGCGCTCAGCGGCATTTTGCTGTGGGCGGCATTCCCGCCCGCCGCGCAGGCGGATAGCGCCTGGATAGCGCTGGTGCCGATCATGCTGATGATCCGTCACACCGCGCCTCGCGCGGCAGCAGGGTGGACCTGGCTGGCTGGCCTGATCTTCTGGGTGGCAACATTGAGCTGGTTCCCGGCGATCATCAAAAACGGTGGACCGTGGCCGCTGGTCCTGCTGGGTCAGCTCGGTCTGGCCGCGTGGTGCGCGGCATTCATGGCCGCCTACGCATACGCTTCCGGCCGCGTGTGGCGCTGGGCCGGGGGAACGCCGGGATGGCGTCGCGTGTGCGCCGTTCTGGTGATCGATCCGTTGCTCTGGGCCGGTGCCGAATGGGTGCGCGGCTGGTTGTTTACGGGGTTTGCTTGGAACTTTCTGGGCGTGAGCCAAGTGAACAATCTGGCGCTCATCCAAGCGGCTTCCGTCTTCGGCGTGTATGGCGTCTCGGCGATTGTGGTCGCCGTCAACGGCGCGGTCACGAGTATCGTCGAACGGGCAGCGACCCCCTTCTTGGCGCGTCTGGCCGTTTCCCACTCCGGCGAGCCCGCGCCCCGTCCCGGATGGTGCGGCCGCCTGTTGCTCTCTACGGAAAGCATGTTGCCGATCGCACTGTTGGTCTTCTGCTGGTACTGGGGCACGATGCGGATTCAGCATGCACGACGTCTGGAGGCGCAGGCGACGGTCTGGCGCATCGCACTGGTGCAGCCCAATTCGCCCTGTGTCTTCGAACTGAACGATGATGCCGTGCGCGCCCAACAGGAACTGCTGGTGAATCAGACCCGCTTGGCCGGTGCCACCCGTCCCGATCTGGTGGTCTGGCCCGAGACGGCGGTACTGGGTTCCGTGCCCTACGAGCCCGAGACCCTGCGTGTCATCCGCGAAGGCGCCGCAGCGGCGGGCGCGCCATTATTGACCGGCGTGCTGGAACTTGAGCGCACGGCGGTTACGCCCGCCGCGCATCAGGGGCTCCTCTACTACAATGCCGCCTGGCTCTACTCCGCCACAGGCGAGGCGTTAGGACGTTACCGCAAACACCATCTGGTTCCGTTCGGCGAATACATTCCACTGGACAAACACATACCGGTGCTTCAGCGGCTAGCGCCGACCGGCGTAAGCTGTACGCCGGGGCGCAAGGGCGGCGTGTTGCACATGACGCGCGCGGCTGGCGAGACGTTGGCGCTCGGTCCCTTGATCTGCTTCGAGGACACCGTGTCGGGCCTGAGCCGCGCGGCAGTGCAGGCCGGTGCGCGGCTGTTGGTGCTGATGACCAACGACGCTTGGTTCAACGGATCGATCGAGCCGCTCCAGCATCTCAACCAATCGGTCTTCCGCGCAGTCGAAAATGGCGTGCCGCTGGTGCGGGCCGCCAACTCCGGCGTGACGTGTGCCGTGGATGCGGTAGGACGGGTCAGGCGGCTGGAATCAAACGGTAAGTCGATGGACTTTGACGGATTTTTCGTGACGCCGGTGACGGTGGCGGACACACCGCTCAACGCGCCCTACACGCGCTGGGGCGACCGCCTGTTGGGACTGCCCGGCGCGATCTTGCTGCTGGCGCTGCTGGCGAGCGGCATACGGCGGCGCAAGGCCGACCAGCAGGTCGCGGAGGCGGAACCGACAGAGTGCGATAGAGGTAATCGGTTGTGACAGGGATGCGCGAAGATCATGCGTTTCTGGTGAAAAGGGGAGCAGAGAGTCGGGAACGCGGGCGTCCTCGCCCGCAACACCGTGTCTTGCAAAAGGGTGTGGCATATATTTTTTCGGTTTTTGACATGATTGACGTGATTTGGAGGGCGAGTGTCCCCACGAGCCGCCGGGACGAGCAATGGAGGGCGAGTGTCCTCACGAGCCGCCGGGACGAGCAATGGAGGGCGAGTGTCCTCACGAGCCGCCTTCCGCTGTGCGGAAGGATGGTTTTTCAGGTTTCAGCGCGGAGCACCGGGAGGGACAAGTGTCACTTGTCCGCGGACGAGCAGACGCTCGTCCCTCCCCAGCGGTGGTCTCGACGCTGTCCCGTAAAAACCTCTGCGCCTCTGCGTCTTACCTCTGCGCCTAAAAAACTTTCAACGCGCAACTTACGCGAGGGCGTGTGATGACAGACGCACCATGGACACCTGAACGCCTGCACGAGGCATTGCGGCAGCATTTCGGATACGAGGCCTTCCGCGACGGACAGGCCGAAGCGATCCTCAATCTGCTGGCGGGCCGCGACGTCGTATTGGTGATGCCGACCGGCTCGGGCAAATCGCTCTGCTATCAATTGACCGCGCTGTTGCTGCCCGACGTGACGGTGGTGGTGTCGCCCTTGATCGCGCTGATGAAAGATCAGGTGGACGCGCTGGAGCGGCAGGGTATCGCCGCGACTTTCCTCAACTCATCGGTGGATAGTGCCGAGATGGCGTACCGGCTCGACGGCGTGCGTACCGGCCGCTACAAGCTCGTGTACGTCGCCCCCGAGCGCTTCCGCAACCGGCGGTTCGCCGATGCGCTGGCGCAGGCTCGCGTGTCGCTTTTCACGGTCGACGAAGCGCACTGCATCAGCCAGTGGGGCCATGACTTCCGGCCCGACTATCTCAATTTGAAACGGGTGCTGGACAAGCTTGGCAGCACACGGGTGCTGGCGGTGACCGCCACCGCAACGCCGGACGTGCGCGAAGATATCGTACGGCAACTGGGGCTGGGCGAACCGCCACGCGAACCGCCCACGGTCTCGGTCACCGGATTCGCGCGTCCAAACCTCTATCTGGCCGTGACGCGCTGCGCAAGACACCATCAGAAATTCTCCCGGCTCATGCAAGCGATAAAAACCTATCGCTGCGGAATCGTCTACTGTTCGACGCGCAAGATGGTCGATCGCGTGGCCGCACGCCTTGCAAGCGAAGGCCTCGCGCCGATCACCTACCACGGCGCAATGACGGACGGCGAACGCACCGCCGCGCAAGATCGTTTCATGGCTGAGGCCACACCATTGGTGGTCGCCACCAACGCCTTCGGCATGGGCGTTGACCGCAGCGATCTCCGCTTCGTCGTGCATTGGGATATCCCCGGTAGTCTGGAAGCGTACTACCAAGAGGTCGGTCGCGCGGGACGCGACGGCGCGAGCGCGTGGTGTGAACTTCTTTTCAATTTTGCCGACGTGCATACGCAGCATTTTTTCATCGACGGCGCGAACCCTTCTTCCGATGCCATTCTCGCGGTCTGGCAGACAGTACGTAACGCATGCGAGGCCGAGCCGGTCACGGCGTCGATCGAGCAATGGTCCGTGCTGGCCGGCATCAGCAACGAGATGCAGGTGCGGACGATTCTAGGCTTGATCGAGCGCGCGCGCCTGATTGATCGCGAAATCCTGCCGGGCAACCGTGCCTATACAACGCGCCTGCTGCCCAACCCCGACCCCGACCTCAAAGAACTCAAGCGCCTGGCGGCGGGACTTGATGAGAAACGCCAACGCGACGAACGCAAGCTGGAAACGCTGTTGCGCTTCGTTGATCATCCGGGCTGCCGCCACGCCTTCATGCTCAACTATTTCGGAGATCAGTCATCGTCTGCATCCTGCTCCGCCTGCGACCGCTGTCAGTACCGTGCGCCGCACCCGCCGACCGAGTTGACCGAAGAACAATGGATCGAGGTCCAGAAGGTTCTGAGTTGCGTGACCCGCATGAAGGGACGCTTCGGCGCACAACGCATCGCTCAAGTCCTGCGCGGTGAAAACAACGAGGCGTTGACGCGGCACGCACTAGACCAGCTTTCAACCTACGGTCTGATGCCCGACAAGAGCGTGGCGCAAATCCGCGCAATGCTCGACGCCCTGCATGGCGCAGGATGCGTGGCGGTCACGCCCGACGCCTACCGGATGGTTTCCATCACGCCCAAAGGACGCGAAGTGATGATGCGCCGCCTTGAAGGGTTCCGCATCGCCTGGCCGCAAAAGCGCCAACGCGCTTCAGGATTCAGGCGCTTCCGCAGAAACGTTTGAGTGGAAAACATCGTCCATGTCCGCTAAAGTAGTCTCCTACGTTGGTTTAAGGCGACGTTGGTCCAAACGAGGAGGGCGACACGATGCAACGGATGACACGCAGAATGGCGATCAAGACGGGTGTGGCGGGGGTTTGGGTGGCGGCGTTTCCGTCGATCATCCCGGCGCGAGTGCTGGGACAAGAGGCACCGAGCAAGACGATCCAAGTGGGACAGATCGGTTTTGGGCGAATCGCCAAGGGCATGGATGTGCCGGGGATTCTGACTTGTCGTGGCGTGCGGATTGTCGCGCTCTCTGATCTGGACACGAAGCGGATGGCGCTGGGCAAGGCGTATCTAGACCAACATTACGCCAGCAAAGGCACCTCTGTTGACGTGGGACTGCACCGGGACTATCGCGAGTTGATCGCGCGCAAAGACATCGATGCGGTGTCGATCTCGACGCCTGACCATTGGCACAGTCAGCCCGCCGTGGAAGCGGCGTTCGCAGGTAAAGACGTGTTCATGCAGAAGCCTGCTTCGCTGACCATCACCGAGGGACGGCTCTTCAGTGACGCGATCCGCCTGAACCGGCGCGTCTTTTTGCTCGGCTCGCAGCAGCGCTCTTCGTCGCAGTTTCATCGCGCATGCGAGTTGGTGCGCAATGGGCGTCTCGGCACGATCAAAACCATTGAGATCGGTCTGCCCGGCGATCCGGGCGGTGGTCGGACGGAAACCATGCCGGTGCCGAAGAATCTGGACTACGACATGTGGCTGGGCTCCACGCCGCAGGTGCCCTACACCGAAGACCGCGTCCACAAGCAGGACGACCCGAAGCTTACCTCGCGTCCGGGCTGGCTGCGCTGCGAGCAGTTCGGCGCGGGCATGATCACGGGCTGGGGCTCGCACCACCTCGACATCGCGCACTGGGCAATGGGCTGGGAAGCGACCGGACCGGTGGCGATCGAAGGCAAAGGTGTTTTTCATACCGGCGGACTGTGGGACGTGCATGGCGATTATGATGTGACACTGACCTACGCTGACGGCACGTCGATGCGCGTCTGGGACAAGTTCCCGAACGGCATACGCTTCATCGGCGAGAAGGGATGGATCTTCGTGAGCCGCGGCTCGCAGAAGGTCACCGCTTCCGATCCTGGTTCATCAGGCCGCACCCTGAAACCGCTCGACGCGAGCGATCCGAAACTGCTGGAAGGCGAGATCGGTGACAACGACGTGAAGCTTTACCGCCACCGTGGCCAGCACCACCAGAACTGGATCGATTGTATCCGATCGCGCGCCGAGTCGCTGGTGCCGGCCGAGACGGCACACCGCTCGTGCAGCGCTTGCCTGCTGGCGCACATCGGCATGAAGTTGGGACGCAAGTTGACATGGGATCCCAAGGCCGAGCGTTTCGTGAACGATGATGCGGCGAATGCCATGCTGGCCCGCGCGGAGCGTGCGCCGTACGGCACACGCCGGGCGTACGAACGGCTTTCGAGGAGTGGCGTATGACTCAGCTTCAGTGGGAGATGCTGTTGGCGGTGGTGCAAGGAGCACGGCTTGAGCAACCGCTGTGCGGATTCATCGCGGACAGTCCATGGTTGCCGGGGTGGAGCGGCCAAGCGACGGTCCTCGACTATTTCGCCTCGGAGCAGGTCTGGCTGGGAACCAACCTGAAGGCGATCCGTACGTTTCCGGAGGCGATATTCATACCGGGGTTCTGGTCGGAATACGGGATGTGTACCGAGCCGTCCGCGTTCGGTACTCGCCTGATCTGGTACGAGAACGAACTGCCCTTCGCGGAACCGATCGCGCGCTGTAGCGAATCGGCACCGGTACTGGAAAAACCGGACCCGAACGCTGCGGGATTGCTGCCGTTCGTGCTGCGCCGTCTGGTGCGGGCGCAGCCCGCGATTGAGGCCGAGGGCCACGCGATCCGTTTCGCGGTGGCGCGCGGCCCGCTGAACATCGCCTCGTTCTTGATGGGCACAACCGAGTTCCTGATGGCCATGCAACTCGACCCTGATGGGACGCACGCCATGCTGGACACGATCACAGCGTTCTTGGAAGACTGGATCAAGCTACAGGCCGCGACGTTCCCCACGATCCGCGGGGTCATGCTGCTTGACGACATCGTGGGGTTCATCGGCCCAGATGATGTGGCTTCGTTCGCGGCACCGTACCTCAAGCGGGGCTTCGACGCCATCGACAGCGATGTCCGCCTGTTCCACAACGATGCCAATGGCTTGAGTTGCGCGCCGCAACTGGCCGCCATCGGCGTGAACCTCTTTAACTTCAGCTTTGAACACGCCTTCGCAGAGATCCGCTCGCTGGCGGGGCCCGAAGTGGCACTGCTGGGCAACATTCCGCCGCGCGATGTCCTCGCAGCCGGAACGCCCGACATGGTGCGCGAGCATGTCGCAGCGATGAAGACGGCAGCGGCGGATGATACGCGCGTGATCTTCTCCTGCGGCGGCGGCCTGCCGCCGGGCGTGTCGACTGCGAACCTCCGCGCATTCTTGGACGAGGTGCTCTCAGGAAGTTAGGAATCAGACATCTGGCAAGAGAGCCCGAAAACGTGTAACCTTGTGCTGTTTTTGAGTTTGGAAGCGTGTTGTGAAAACGGGCGAGAACATAAAGCACCCCCATCCGTACACTGTTGCCCTTGGAGGGACAGATAACGAACCGGTGGACCGGAGCGCGTTGATTGATGCAATCCTCTCGGATATCGGCGTGCCGGAATGCCTGCTGCCGACTGATCCGTCAACACGAGCAGTGCGGGAGTCTCTCGGTGACTCGCGTCTATTTGACAGCCCTGCCTGCCATATCGTCGCCGGCGCGAACGGCTCAGGAAAATCCACGTTCGCATTGCATTTTTTACCACGCTATGCGGCGTGTCTGGAGTTTGTCAACCCCGACCTGATCGCACTGGGCCTCTCTCCTTTTGATGCGACACGGGCTGCTGTCAGGGCTGGGCGTCTTGTTCTGGAACGGATCGCCTCCCTGTCGGCAGCGAAAAAGGATTTCGGATTTGAGACCACCCTCTCCGGCCTCGGCTATTTGGAATTGCTGAAAAACCTGCGCTCAACCGGTTACCGGTTGTACCTGTACTATCTCTGGACCCCCAGTTGCGAGTTGCTCCTCTCCCGTATCCGACAACGCATTGCGACGGGAGGACACGCGGTTCCCGATCAGGATGTGAGGCGGCGGTATGATCGGTCGCTGAAGAATCTAAAGACCTATACCGCCATCATGGACAAAATCCGCATCTTCGATAATTCGGGAATGAAGCCCGTCTTGGTCTATGAGAAAAACGATGAGGCCATCGTGTACGATACCGTGCGCTTCGCCCAAATGAAACTGGAGATTGCCCTATGGCGACACCCGTGATGTCAGAAGAAACCCGGCTGGTCGTGCAAGCGATGGACGAGGCTACCTGGAAAGCGATCGAGGGATACCGCCAGACCGGCCTCCCCGTGCCGTGCTGGCGCGACGGCAAGGTGGTTTACCTTACCGTGGATGAAGCGCTCGCCAGCCGTTCCGACTATCAAGAACGCATGGGCAAGCCGCCGCCTTCGGAGGAGAAGTGATGACAAAAAGAACCGTTCTGGCCGGAATGATCGCATTGACGGGGGTTGCGGTTTGCGCGTCCGCTGAAGAAAACCCTCTCTCCGGCGTGGACACGTGGGGCTATCGCAAGGCGCTGCCGGCGGTGGTGAATCCTGCTGTGCGGTCGTCGCTGCAGAGCGTGGTGTCGCTGCGCGGCGAATGGGAGTTCGTCGCGCAACCCACCAATGTCCGCCCGCGCCGTCATCCGGGATGGGATCGTTTTTTCAACCGGCCGTGGCCGGATGCCAGAACCATTCAAGTGCCCGGATGTTGGGAGGCGCAGGGCGTGGGCGAACCCGGCATGGGCAACTCGTGGGACTGCAAGTGGGATCACTGCGCCAAGCCGCTGCGCAACATCTTCGAAGGCGAAGGATGGTATCGCAAAACGGTCGAGATTCCCGCCGCCTGGCAAGGCAAGCGGATCTGGCTCAAGGTCGGCGGCGTACGCTCGCAGGGCTGGTTCTGGGTCAACCACACGCCTGTCGCTTGGGTGGACAACTACTGCGGCACCTACAAGTATGACATCACCGATCTCGTCCAGGCCGGCACACAAGCCGTCGTGGTGGCTTCGGCCAACAACGTGCTGCCGAGCCGCAAAGGATTGGCCAGTTCAGTCCACCGGTTCGGCGGGCTCTACCGCGATGTCGAGATCGAGGCCACGCCCGATACGCGTATCGACGACGCCTGGGTGCGCGGGGATTTTGACAAGCAGACGGCTGAGGTGCATGCGACGATTGCAACTGCCACGGAAGCGGGCAGATTGAAGAACCCCGTGTTGCGCGTGACGATTCAATCGGCAACCGGCAATCAGCAGTCGGCAGTTGGCAAGGAAGTGGTCACATTTACTGACGGCAAAAAGAGCGCGGATGTCGTTTGCCGCGTGAAGCTCGACCCCTTTATGCCGTGGTCGCCTGAATCACCGAATCTCTATGTGGCGGAGATCACACTGTGCGAAGGTGAGACGCCGGTGCACGGCTGGACGGAGCGCTTCGGCGTGCGCAAGATCGAGGTGCGCGGCGACCGTTTCTTCTTGAACAACAAGCCGTTTTTCGTGCGCGGCTACGGCGACGATTGCGTGTATCCGCTCACACTGGTCTCGCCGGCTTCAAAAGAGACGCATCTCAAACACCTCAAGATCGCGCGGGCCGCCGGGTTCAACTATGTGCGCCTGCACACGCATTGCGAGTTGCCCGAGTACTTCGAGGCCGCGGACGAGGCAGGGATCATGGTCCAGCCCGAACTGCCCTACTACGGCGACTACCCGACCGAGGCATTTACCTTCGATCCGATGCGCGATTTGAAAGAACTCTACACGCATTACCGCCGTTACGTATCGTTCACCACATACTGCACGGGGAACGAAGGGCTTCTCGGCAGTCCGCTGGACAAGGAACTCTACAAACTGGCCAAGCGGTTAGACCCAGACCGCCTCATGCTCCATCAGGACGGAACCTTCAACACGGCCGAGAACTCCGATTTCCGCAACGGCCCCATCAACGTCTGGAAGCCGGGGAGCGTCACTTGCGACGCGCCTTTTGTCGCGCACGAATACCTGAACCTGAGTGTCAAACAGGACCCGCGCTTGGAAGAACGTTTTTCAGGATCGTGGTTGCCGCCCGTGCCGATGGCGAAGCGGGACGAATGGCTCAACACTGCCGGTCTGGATCGGCGCTGGGGCGACGCCTGTCAGGACGCGCAGCACGCCCTACAGCGGTATTATCAGAAGCGCGGCGTCGAAGCCGCGCGGCTGGACCCGGCGTGTGACGGCTATAGTTTCTGGACCATCGTCGATGTGGTCGTCCAGCAAGGAGACACCTACAGCGCACAGGGCTTGTTCGATCCGTTCTGGGGCGTGAAGCGCAACGGCTCGACACCGGAGGATTTCCGCCAGTTCAATAGTGCGACCGCGCTGCTGCTCAAGACTGATCCCGAAACCCGCATCGCTGTGTCCGGCGATGCGGTGAAGGCAACGTTCTGGATCACGCATTACGGCGAAGCGCCGCTGGCCGGGGCGCGCGTCAAGTGGGCCTTGCGCTCGGGAGACGCCGTGCTTGCGCAAGGCGAGTGCGACGGCGGCGACGTCGAACTCGGCAGCACGCGGCTGTTTGCCGAAACGTCCATAACCATGCCCAATGTCGCTAAGCCGTCGCATGCCGTCCTTGAGGTCGCCGTAGCCAACGCCCCGGATCCTGTGCGCAACACCTGGGACTTTTGGGTGTTCCCCAAACGGGAAAAGCAGGATGGCGCGGGCATCGCCGTTTCGCCGGAACTGCTGCCCGCGTTGGAAAAGATGTATGCGGGACTTGCCGTGTCCGGGACGCCTGAAGCGGAGAAAGCCGGACTTCTGATATCGCGCTTCGGGGCGCCGGATGTCGGCGCGGCGCTGGCGGCAGGTCGGCGTGTGATTCTGATCAACGGCACAAAAGGTCCGCCGAACGTGAGTCTGGGATGGTGGTGGATGGGGAATCAGGTGGGGACGGCCTTCGCGCGGCATCCGGCGCTCGGCGATTTCCCGCATGATGGGACGCTCTCACCGTTGTCGTTCCGCATCTTGAAGCAAGGCTGGCCGTTGCCGTTTGCGGGTCTGCTGCCGGATGAGATGATCGTGGTCGGCGAAGGCGGCAAAGGTTACTTCCTGTACGCCGCCGAAACGCGCATAGAGGCGGGACGTGTGTTGATGACATTCGGGCTGGACGTGCTGTCCGGCACACCGGAGGGCACCTGTCTGCTGGACGGAATGATCCGTTACGCGCGTTCTGACGCATTCAATCCCAAAGGCACCGTGAAGATATCGACCGGGGTTCAAAACGGCTGGCAAGAGACTGTCAAGGCGGGCGACAGCGGGTATGACAATCTGCCGCTAGGCACGTATCAGCTTGATGTGGCCAGAGCCATAACGGGCAAGAACGAGTTGATCTGGAAAACGCGGAAGATGCCCGCCGACGTGCGCTCAAAACCGCAAGCCGTTGTGACGTGGCAAGGCGGCATGGGCTACTTCGCGGAACCGCAGGGACGTTTCACCCTCTACGTCGGCGACAGCAAGCTCATCGACATTCCGGCGATCAGCCAACACGACGCCGAGTGGACCAGCGCCGACAAATCCGCGGCGCTCGCATACGTGCGCGACACCGCGACCGCCGAATACGGAACGTTCACCCTGACGCTATCCTCCACGATGGTGACACCGGGCGAGCCGTTGCTGTTGAGAGTCGTCGGTAGCGAATCAAACAGCCGCCGCTGGTTCGGCGTCTTTCGGACGTGGTGATGCGCTTACTTCGCGGCTTCGAGCGAAGCTCTATTCTCTCTCCCGATCCCCCCATACCGTTCCTCTTGTTCTCGGACTGCGAGATCACGTTCACGTTCAATCTCACGGCGTAGCTCCTCTTCGGTCGGCAACACCAGCCGGTACTGGGAGGCGAAAAGCTGTTTGCTCTCGCTCAGCACAGAGTATTTGACCACGGTTGCGTCTTTGTCGGTACAGAGAATGAGGCCGACGGTTGGATTGTCCCCCGGATTCTTATGCCGGTCTTCGTATAGGCGAACATACATGTCCATCTGGCCGATATCTTGATGCGTGAGTTCACCGGCCTTGAGGTCGATCAGCACGAAACACTTGAGCAGATAATTGTAGAACACGAGATCGATGAAAAAATCCTTGGTCTCCGTGGGGATACGCTGTTGTCGCGCTACAAAGGCAAACCCTTTGCCCAACTCCAGCAGGAATGCCTGAAGCTTGTCGATGATCGCCTGCTCCAACTCGGACTCACGGAACGCATGAGCATCAGGAATGCCCAGAAATTCGAGCACGTATGGGTCTTTGATGAGGTCTTCTGGCGCTGTTGCGACCTCTGCGGCTTTTTGCCGGGCCTCGGACATGACCTCATCTCCTTTGCCCCGGCTCATCAATAGCCGTTCGTAGTAGAGCGATCTGACCTGTCGCTCCAGAGCACGAACCGACCAGTTTTGTTCCATGGCCTCCTGCAGATACCAAGTACGGGCTTCCGCCGTTTCTAGCCGTAATACCGCCTTGAAATGGGACCAAGATAAAAGGTGCCACGCTGCGGCACCTTTTGGAAACAGAACATAAAATTGCCGCATCCGTTTCAGATTCGTCACATCGAACCCCCGTCCCAGCTCTTCCCTGAGCTTGGCCGAAAGCCGATCAATGAGGAATTCACCGTAGGCGGCGCGCATTTTGCCCGATTGCTCCTCCTCGACAATCTTCTTCCCCACATTCCAATACGCTTCGACCATCATAAAATTCGCAGCGCGATGTGCATGAACCCGGGCCGTCTTCAAAATCTCGGCAACTTCACGATAGAAGCCCTGGCGCACGGAATCTTCGTCGGCCACCTTGTCATAAAGCCTCTGCGATGGATCGGCATGACCGTCCTTCATGGTCTTTTCTTCGCGTCTCTGCAGCCTTGCATGATCCTCTTTCGCCTTCCGTTTAGTCATACCAATCCTGCTCCAAAACCATTCTCGCCAAACACCCTCTTCCTTTTGACGCCATTGTTACCGACACCATACCGTTACCC
>Ga0208824_1001250_pt1 | contig 23280 bp, 13 predicted proteins | sample AD_JPNTR3_MetaG_FD_184447 | JGI IMG/M metagenome (GOLD analysis project Ga0208824, IMG submission 184447) | Active sludge microbial communities of municipal wastewater-treating anaerobic digesters from Japan - AD_JPNTR3_MetaG (SPAdes) (version 2) | ecosystem: Engineered > Bioreactor > Anaerobic...
CAACCAGCACTCCATGTATGGCGGGGTCGAAACACGGCTCAACGAGTTGGATTGCTTCCTGTAAATATCCGTTGTTGCCCAAGTCGCCGCTCATCTGCATCAGCATGTCCGCAGGCACCGGTGTCTTAACTTTTGCCAGTGCTTCGTCGTACAGGGCCATCGCAGCGGAGATCTCTTTACGCTGCAACGCATCCCGCGCCAACCAAAGCTGGGCACGCCAACTTTGAGGCAGTTTGGCCACGCGTCGATAAGCGTCAAGCGCTTCGGCCTCGCCACCGCGATCCCGACAGATTGCTGCATACCAATCAAGTCCGTTGTCTTGATTGGGGTCAAGCTCCAACCCGCGCCAAAGCGTGGATTCAGCGCGACTGTCGTCTCCCCGCCGACTGTAGATCTTTGCCAAATTGGTAAGGACCACGCCATTATCGCCATGCTTGGACAAGAAGTCCGTGAGCGTCTTCTCTGCTTCATCTAGTCGATTGTTTTCCATATAAACAATCGCGAGGAGGGTCGTTCCCCTGTAAGGGACGGGGTCTGTACGATGCAAGTGTTCCGCAAAGGCGACTATGTCTGCTGCAAATCCATCCTGTAACGCTCCGACAAGCATCCCGTAGAGTTGATCCGGATCATCGCGATGCTTCTTGAGATTATCGAGGAGTATGCCGTCCCGCCACTGCTGTTTGGTAATGAACATCTCGCGGCCATAGCCATCATAGACTTTGATCATGTTTGGGGCATCAGCAAGATCAGCGGCAGACGGCTGATCTTCTCCGGTGGCCGAGGTCGCTTGCGAGGCGTGATTGGAACCTCTTTGTCTTTTACGTCGACGAGCCGCGACGGCGTCAAATCCAAATAAAAGTGCCACGACAAGACCAAACAATGCCCACACAAGGATCTCGCTGCTGACAATGTCCATACGCTCCTCCACCATCACGTGTCAAATTGATCTGTAGCACGCGGTTATGCACGTTAAGGTGCGTCGCCGGGCTGACGTTTTTTCGTCCGTGTGATGCGCCACACGAACACGGAAAGGAAAAGAACACAACCATCACAAGCCAATCTCTGCATCAATTGACGCGTCACGAATATCTCTTTGTGCAATGTCTGCGGGGGTGGCAGTCCTACGAAAAAATCTTCAACCGTCTGATGGAGCCGACTTGGGTCATCCGCTAGCACCATCAATCGAAACCCCAAACGGCGCTCAACCGTTGTGGCAAAATGTATGCCCGCAATCGCATCTAAAACATAGAAGCTTGCGGCAAGAATGGCAACCCAAGCAGCAAGCGTATGGATGATTTTTATTGCTTTCATCTTTGCACCAGCTCAACAGGGCCTTTGACAAGAACCTCCAGCCGCACGCCCCCATCCTGCCGCGTGACGTTGAGGACCGACGCCTTGTCGAACGTGACGTGTTCGGCAAGACCGGCGGGCAGTATGACGGTCCGCCGCTGCTCGCGCGAGGGATCGCCCGGCAGTAGCGCCAGCCGTGCAAGACGGCCGTCCTTGACCTCTGCCTCCACGGTCAGATTGCCGTGGCAAGCGAGTTTGAAGGCGTAATCCCGCCACGCCGCAGGTACGCCGCGCGCAAGCAGGATGCGCCCTTCGCGGTTTTGTACCAGCATCTGGTTGAGCGCGTAGACGACGTTACCGGAGGCCGTGGAAAACCAGGGACAACGACGCACCTTCTCCTCGTTGATTTCAAACATCTCACCGAAGCATCCCGCGCCATTCGCCGCTTCCCGCAACATGCGCGCCGGCTCGACCGTATCGCCCAGTTCAGCCAGCGCCGCCGCCATCCAACCCAGATACCACGCGCACACGGAGGAGCCCACCTGATACATGTTGCCGAACGCTCGGCCGTGCTGCACAAAATGGTAGGCCGCGTTTCGTTGCAACTCGTTCGTCTCGTCGAAGAGCGGATACGGGAAGAGTCCGCCCATCGAGGCCACGCTCTCTTCCGCACACCCTTTGTAGGGTACATAACGTCCGTTCTCGTGCGGCAGGCTTTCACGCAACTTTAACGCGGCATGACGCCAAGACGCGGCCTCATCAGAATCGAGCTTGAGCAGTTCGGCCCCGGCCGCCGCCGACTCCAGCGTATAGATCGCGCCACAGGAGGTAAGGAAGGGATTGAGGCGCGATGTACCCAGCCTCTCCAAGTCGGTGCACTTGCCAATAATCATCGAGCCGTCGGGCCATTCGTAGATCATGTTCGCCAAGAAGAAGCGCGCGCACTCTTTGATGACCGGATAGCCGACTTTCGACAGGTAGTCGGCGTCTCCCGTGTAAAGATAGTGATGCCAAGCCGATAGGGCGATGTTGGACATGTGAAAGATGTGATCGGCCCAAAACCCATAAGGCGGCGCGCCCTCGGCACCGTCTTCCAGTGCTTCCCACGGATAATGTGCGCCGAACAGACCGGGACGCCCGTAGTGCGCTTTGCGGTACAGCGCTTTTTTCAACCCCTTGAAACGAAACTCAGGACAGCGGCGTGCCAGATCAGGCCGGTTGCTGCTTTCCAGCGCTTGATAGCAGAACATTTCATCCCAACCGAAATAACGTCCGGCCCAGTGCGTGTTGAAGAGACCGACCGGAAACGACCACCGGGTGGCATTGGCACGCAGGTGGTATTGCGCGGTGGTATACATACGCATCAGCGCGGCTTCGGGCAGTCGCACAAATGAGCGCTCCCAATACGCGGCCCACGCCGCCCGTTGTTCAGCCAAGAGCGCGTCGTATCCCAGTGCAAGTATTTCGGCCCGCATCTTTTGCTCGCGCGCTTCAACATCCTTGCCGTCGAGCGAGTCGGTAAAAATCAGGTAGATGGTCTGCACGAGCGATTGTCCTTCACTCACGCTGCCCTCGAAAGCCAGTTCAACCCGCGCACCATCGGCTTTGACTGTGACTGGCGTATCGGCGGCGAGCGTCACGATCCCGGAACTGGCCGGATAACCGTCGGCCTGATACGTGATGCGCGCACAACGCGCGGACTCATCCCCAACACTTGTGCCGGTCACGCGCCGCGGAAAGCCCTCGCTCTTGCGCGGCTCGGAAAACGCGTATGCAAACGCCGCGCGCACACGGTGCGGTTGTCCATCGGCAGAACGGTAGCTGCGCTGCAGCACAATCAGATCGCGTCCCAGCGGCGTGAAAACGGTCGTCTCCACCTCCACGCCCTGCCCGAAATGACTGCGGCAACCCACGACCCCGGCGCGCGTATCCAGCGTCTGCGACCACGCCGCCGGCACCGGACACGGCTGGCCATCGGCTTCGAGCCACCAGTCAAAATGGCCGAACGGGACCAGGCGCGAAGCTGGCGGATCGTAACGACGTCCTGCCCAGAAGATCGTGGGCACCATATTGACGTAGGCCTGCTGCAATTGGCCGCCGGTCTGGTCGACCTGCAAGCAGAGGCTGCCGTTACTGACCAGCGGCGGCACATAACCGGGCGGAACCGCGTTCGAAACCCCGTTCACCGTGTTGACCCCATCAACCGAGTATGCGCACGCGGCCGCACTCACATAGAGCAAGCAGATCGCTGACAACCGCACCAAACGAATTCCCCATGTGTTCATTGCCACACCTCTACTTTTGTTGTGCGACCGGCGTGCGCGATGTCGCCGGTTTAGATCAGGGCCTGCTTGCAGTACTGCACGCACTTGGCCACTTCCTGCACGGCGTCCGAACCTTGCGGTATCGGGTACTCCAGTTCAATGTCGGCGTAGATGCGCCACTTGTTTTTCTTGAGCAATTGCAGCGCCTCGATGATCGGCGTGTCGCCTTGACCGAACGGCATGTTGGTGCCCTTGTTCGCCTTGCGCTTGCGGTCCTTGAGATGCAGGCTGAAGATACGGTCGTGGTATTTCTTAATGACCGCCAGCACGCAATCGTCGTTCGCCGCCACATAGTGGCCGATATCGAGATTGATCGCGAGGTTCTTGCCATACGACAGGATCGGTCCGTCATAGGTTGTCGCGTTGATCTGCGTATGGTTGTGGAACGCCACCTTCACGCCGTGCTGGTCCGCCATCGGACCGACACGCTTAGCCGCCTCTTCCGAGATTTCGCGCGTGATGGCTTTGGCCCCCAGTGCCTTGGCTACGTTGAAGTAATAAGCGATTCGTTCGTCCGTGCAATTCTTGTCACCGATATTGCCGAACTTGACGATATGAATGCCGACCCCGGCATCCGCATACATCTTACGCAGATCCGCGACCTTTTCCAGCGACGAGCCGGCGTACTTCTCAACCACGTCCCCCATCAACTCGATCGAATTGATGCCACTGTCCACAACCTGCTTCAACACCGCCTCGGCACTCTTGTCGGGCATCGAACGATAGCTGTAGGTAATCACGCCGACCTGCACCCCGCCAAACTTCGAGCACGGCCCCTTGCCCGCACACATCGAACGGCACCCCGGCAAGAGCGGCACCGCGCCTGCGGCTGCCAAGCCTCCCATGAAAGAACGACGTGAAAAAACTGTTCCCTGCATACTCATGTTGTCTCTCCCAGTTTCATGATTTTGACACTCCCCGCCGTCCGTCCATTGTGACGGAACGCGAACGGGTCGATTTAAGGATAGGACAACTCCGGCCGTTTTTCAATACCCGTCACACCAAAACAAGTAATCGGTTAGTGACAGAGGGTACGCGAAGATCATTTGTTTCCCGCACGAAACCGAACCTCTCCTGCCAGATCTCCCGCGTGGGTAGAAATCATCCAGGTAAGCGCTTTTTCAGGCAGACAGGCTTCGCATATTAGGCCGCGGTTCCCTGCCTGCCGGACTTCCCATTCCACCCGATCTGCATAGACACGGAAAACCCGGTACATGCAGGGCCACTCAGCGAAAGCGGCGTTTTGAATGCATTGGATGTCTCCATGCGACGCCAGTTCATTCCAGTGCGTATGGCCGTTCAGTGTCGCAACGACATTAGGTGCCTTGCTCAAAAGTTCCATGACTTTGGGGCCTACAGAGGCCGGGGGAGTTTTCGCGAGATTAAATCCAGCAGAGGAGACGTCATTGTTAACCTTAAACGCATAATGCGAGACAATCACCGTCGGGGTGGTTACATCGCTGGCCAGAGCCCATTGCAGCCACTCAATCTGCTCGGGTTTCATCCCGATGCCAACGGATTGTTTCTTGTCATAAAAGTCATGGAATTTTCCGTCTTTGTGCTTCCAGAAGGAACCGTCCAACACGATAAAACGGAGAGGCCGCTTGTAAAGGATATAGTCGGTTGCCACTCCCGGAAACATTCCCGGTAAAAGTTCGAGCTGATCTGGCCGGGACGTTTTATGGTAGGCATCGTGATTGCCAACGCAGCCATAGCACGGCATCTTGGATTCATCTAAAACATCTGCGAGCTGTTGGAACTGATCGCGGGTCGCGCTGTTGGTCATGTCACCGGCAAACATGGCAAAATCGACACCCTCCTCCCGAAGAGCTTTAAACGTGGCGGCCAACTCTTTCGCAATGCTGGGCTCAGTCATGATCACGTTTGTCCACTTATACCGCTTCCCCAGGCTCAAGTGGGAATCAGCCACAAGGGCGAACTGATACTGCGGATTCTCCACGTTGTTGTTGAGTGCGGTGATCTCCAAGCGCTTGAAAGTCCCGCCGGGACGGAAATGTGGTCCGGCGACAGTGATGTAATGTCGGCCCTTGGAGAGGAACCATTTCACCAACGGCACGGCATCAGGGGGGTTCGTCCCTCTGCAGTCGGGCGCGGGGCCGGTCCCAGCATTGCCGACGCCCACCCAGGCAGGCGCAGCAACCATGGGCGCGGCAACGACTGTGTCATCGGACAGCACGTAGAAGCGCAGCCCCGGGCGCAAGTCACCGTCGGGCACGACAGATGCGGTGCCGGTCACGTACAACGGTTCAGCGACATCCAGCGCAAACGTAAGAAAGCCCTCGGACGGAATAACTGCGGTCTTGTCGCCGACAGACTGAACCGACACGCTCCTGATGTCGGGAGCCAGCACACCGTTGGCGGCATCAAGAGTTATTTGTGAACCCGGCGTTAACTTGACGACCTTCTTGTCCGCCTCGGCACAAAGCTTAGGTTTAAGCTTGGGCCAGATATCAATGGGCAGGTTGGAAGATTTGGTCTCTCCACCGGTTCCCGCCCTAAGATTCAACCCCGCCGTCAACAGGCCCGTTAATTGGGCTGTCCCCACCATAAAACTGCGTCGGCTTGTCATTTTCATTACGCACTCCTGTTCTCTTTTTTGAGCCAAAAAGCCGCACGTGCGGCCAACTTTCTTTTTGATCGCATATCACCCTCCTTTACTGTTAATCGTGCAATACGCATACTTGACGAACGGCGGCAACTCCCAGACGCCGGGCGAAACCTCGCGTGGTGGATCGGTTGCGGCGGGATCGTCAAGCGGAGCGAAGAATACGGGCTTCTTACCCGCCGGAAGACGCAGCCGCACACCTTTTACCGGATGCAGAAACTCGTAGTTAACGAAGTGCACCGAAGCGACGTCGGTCCCGGCGACCTTGAATTGAGCGAACACCGTCTCCGGCGCGGCGACAACCTCCACGGACGGCTTCCAGCCGGTTTTGGCGAGGTCGGCGAGAAACGGCGCGGACCCCTCCACGGGGCGGTATATCGCGTACTTGATGTGCGTCAGGTATTTCATCTTGGCGGAATCGGCTTTATCGCGCCATGCGACATTCGGCAACTTCGCAACTGCGGCTTTGAGCGGGTTCGTGTGGCGCTGGCGGTTCCACTCGTCATAACGCCCCGACTCGCCGGTGCAGACGAGGCGTCCCCCTTTCTTCGCATAGGAAACAAGCGCAGCGACCTGCGCATCCGAGAGGCATGTCTGATTCGCCACAACGATCACCGCGGCATCCTCCGCATGCGGCAACGGATTCGCCTCGGTAGAGATCGAATAGCCGAACGGTACATGCCCTCTCAACGCCGCGCCCTCAGCAGCCAGAAGCGACTCATGCGAAAGCTGAGAATGGAGCATCGACGGTCCCGACACGAGCAAACGCACAGGCATCCAGTCCTTCGCGGCGAACAACGCACGATTCGCCTTCACAAACTTCTGGAACGCGACAAGCTGGGGCCGACGCCGCGCGAGACGCTGTCGATTGATGAACCCCCCGTCCGGATCGGCATAGGGGGCCATGATCGTGCGGTCAGCCGGCACGCCGCCGAAAACAACGTCCTCAACCATCGGCAGCAGATACGTCTCTTCAATTTCGTTCTGGCTGTCGCCTGCGGCACCGTCGCACGAGGCGAAGTAGGTGGCCGGAAACTCCCGCGCATATTTCAGATCGCGCACGCGGTTGACGATCACATCGCCTTCGAGGTGCGGATACATGTTGGCCTGCCCCATCACGAGGTCAAAGCACTTCGGAAGCTCCGTCATGTCCACAGACTTGTTGCCTACGGTATTGGGGGCACGGTAAGGACAGATGTTTGCGGCGACCACGCAGTCACGTTTCACCGAATGAGCATAGTCGTAGAAGCGCTTGAAGAGCGCCGTCATACGCTTCGTGCGCCACACGTTGAACTCCTGCAAGAGCGGCTCGCGCACTTCGCCCCAAGGCAGCGCCGCGTACTCCGGCATCCCGAAACAGTCTAACGAATCGAAGCCAAAGCGGTCCGCCGGATTTTTGATCGTCATCAGGTGTTCGTGGAACAGCTTCTGGCAACGGCTACAGAAGCACGGCTTCATATAGGCGTTGTCAAAGAAGATGCCGTCGAAGCCGCCCTCGGTAAGCGCGATGCGGATCACCTTCTTGAGATACTCCTCGAAGGCGGGCTCATTGAAGCAAGGCTCCCAGCGGAAATATCTGGAGTAGTAATAGATTTGTCCATCGCTGCGTCGCGCGGCCCACTCCTCCAGGTTGGGGATTTCACGCTTCATCGTCTCGGGGTAGATTGTCGAGAACTGCACGTAGGCGACCGCCTTCACCCCGTGCTTATGACAATTCTCCACGAAGCGCTTGACGTTCGGGAAATCCTTTTTCTCCTCCTCCCATCCCATGCCCTTGTAGAAGCGGCATAAAAGCCAGTTGAGCCCAAGTTCTTCCATCAGTTTCGGGCACTCCTCCGAATCCCACCACTTGAACCACTCGGGCAGCCAATGGCAGTTTCCGTGGATACCGCCAGTGGACCTCACGCCCATGCGCCGGTACATCGTATAAGGCTCGTGCGCCCCGAACGTCCACCACATGTCGAGCGGATCAGGCGCGGTGTAAACCGGGGGCGCACTCTCTCCAACGACCGCAGCCGTACACTCCTGCGCAACAAAGACGCCCCAAATGGTGAGCATGGTAACCAGTCCACCACCCCACCCCAACATCTTTATCTTCCCGTACGAGACCGCTGTTTTTTGTATCGTCATGCCGTCCTTTCGTGCTGGTTTTTCCTAGGCCGAGCTAGATCAATGGATCATATCGACTTTCTTTTCCTTGTCAATTGGCAGTCTTGCGTAATCGGTTGGTGACAGGGGTGTGCGAAGATTGTACGTCTCCGGTGAAAAGGAGAGCAGTGAGTCGGGCGCGGGCGTCCTCGCCCGCAACAACGTGTCTTGCAAAAGGCTGATGCGCACACTTCCCTTGGTTTCGGGTTTCTTTTTTTGACATGAAAAACAGGGGCATCTTGGCGTTTTTGGCAGTCCTAGAAAACGCTCAAGTAAGTGCGAAAATTTGGAGTGCGGTGGCAAGAGCCGCGTTGTGCGCGGCTCGCGGCACCGCTTTTGCACACCGCCCTGCCGCTGCGCGGCGAAAAAGCAGGACAGCGCTTTTACTCTCACGGCTGCGAGCCACTGCGTGGCCGCAACAAGAGAGGTTGACCCGCGACGTTCGACGCGCGACCTGCGGCTGGAGTAGCACCCTCCGAAAAAAACCTCTGTTTGAAAAAACTGAGCCATGCCAAAGCAAACTAATGCACTAATGAACTAACGCACTAATGAACTTCCCCGCGCAAGTCCGGGTAGGAAAGCGAGGTGCCGAGAGCGCCGAAAAACCGCATGAGTCTCGGTGATGCGAGAAAGGACACGAGGCCACCGTATTTTCTGTAGCAAAGATTGAAGAGCAGGTATGGCACACGGCCGCCGTCATATTTTGGCATTCGCGCGAAAATGCTGCGCAGGGAGTAAAAATGTTTGTACGCGTCCAAGTATCCAGATTCGAGTTCCTTCGCGGTCATTTTCGCCGGGCGGAAGACAGCGCGGGACGTGTTGTAGTGTGTGAAATCATGATCGAAAATCCGGCCTTCACTCAGCAACCGCGTGTACAACGCCGTTCCGGGATACGGGGTGAGAATATGCGCTGTCATCGTTTCGATCCTCTGGGAGATGAGCCAGTCGGTTGTTTGTTCAAACACCTCCGGACCATCCTCATCAAACCCAAAGACCACACTTGCGTTGACCATCATCCCGCGACCGTGAATCTTACGCACAAGGTCTTCGTATTTTTCACGCTTGTTTTGCAACTTGTTGGCCGTGCGCAGATTTGCGGGATTCAAGCTCTCAAATCCGATGAAGAGACTGCGGCACCCCGTCTCCACCATCAGGTCGAGGATGTCGTCATGCTGACCGATATCCGCGCTGACCGCCGTATGCCACGTCAAGTGCAGGGGACGGAACGCCTGAAGCAGTTGGCGCGCGTATGCGGGATCGGCAATAAAGTTGTCGTCAATGAACATAACGTGGCGAGAGTTGAGCGACGCGATCTCAGCCAGTACATTTTCGATAGGCTTCGCACGGTACCCCTTGGGCAGGTTGGGAGAGCTGTTGTAGCAGAAGGAGCAGTGCCACGGGCAGCCTCTACCGATCGTCAATGTGTTGGTAAAAAGGTAACGTTTCTTGTCGATCAGTTCCCATCGCGGTATCGGAGTCTGATCCAGCGAAATCGGCGTGGCGCTGCCGTACGACGGCCTCAACTTCCCGGCCTGTGCGTCCGCCAGAACGTCCGCCCACACCGGCTCGGCTTCACCGATAACAATGGCATCCGCATGGGGCGCACTCTCCTCCGGGCACGCGGTCGGGTGAATACCGCCAATGACAACAGGAATACCCTTCGCGCGATAGGCTTGCGCAATATCCCATGATCGATCAGCGGTGTCGGCTTTGACCGTGATGCCGACGAGATCGGGAGGGTCGCGCAGATCTAGACGCTCGACATTTTCGTCGCAGACCGTAACCTTGTGTTGACGCGGGGTCAGCGCGCCCAGAACGAGCAACGCCAAGGATGGCGACATCTGCATTTTGAACGCGGAGTCCATAGGACGCATCGTGACTTTGGGTGAAATCAGTTTGATCCACATTTTTGTCCTCCGCGTCCTTATCAGTCGCCAACAGCCTCCGTCGCGGCCAAACGCATGGACATCCGCCGCCTCACCCTGCTAAAACACGCTTCAAAGACATCATGTCCGCATCGTTCAGTTAAAAAGCTTTCTCGGAATTCGAGTGCCTTGCGCTCTGCGGCCAGTCGTAAAGCTGTGTTGTAATGAAAGCCGCACGGCAGCCATCCTACCTGAATCAGGATGAAATCCGCCAGAGATTTGACCTGCGCGTAATCAATGCTAACTCCGGCGGCAACCGCCTGTAAAACATCCGGTGAAGGTGGCCCATCCATCCGCAACTCCCACGCCATCTCAGGATTGCGGTTCAACATCCCGTCCGCTACGGCCGTCTCAAATACGCGTAAAATGTCCAGCTTGTCCGCATCCCGTACCAAGTGCGCCTGTGCGGCAGTCTTAGCGTCGAGCCCATCCGGCAACTCTTTGCGGTTGTGTACCGCGACTGCCGCAAGCACCATCTTGCGCTCTGCCGCCGTCAAGCCGGAGAGCCAGCCTTCCCGCGTGATGACCTCGACGCCCCGCTGCGCATGATCGACCGACTTCGAGTCTTGAAATGTTCCGAACTCTTGCCACTGTGAATACCGCCCCGTGTCGTGCAGCAGCGCACCCGCCCGCCCCATGAAAGCGTCTTCAGAAGACCACCCCTCCCCTTCCGCTATCAAGGCGGCATTATCAACCACACCGCGCGTATGCCGCAACTTAAGCCCGATCATTTCCGGCAAAACGCCGTCGGCGTTCCGGAATGACTCAACGTAGCTTGTGTATAAGCGCTCAAGTCCTGCAAAAAAGTCCGCTGTCATACATCACCAAGCCTACGTCCTCTTATCCTGTCCATCATGTTGAACATTGAGAGTTGAAGTTGAGCGTTCACAAAAGCGGTGGCTGAGCCGCCGCCGGACAAGCAGACGCTTGTCCCTCCCAGCGCACAGCGAGATTAGTTATTCGTTATTCACTATTCACTCTCTCATGCGTCCGGCCAGAGCTGTGCGGCCAATTCGCGCAGCTTGTATTTCTGGATCTTGCCGCTGGCGGTCTGCGGGTAGCTCTCCAAGAAGTGGATGTGCTTCGGGATTTTGAACCAGGCGATCTTGTTGCGGCAATAATCCTCGACATCCTGCTCGGTAATCTCCGCGTCCGGCATGGGGATGACAAAAGCACCGGGCTGCTCGCCATATTTTTTGCTGGGGACACCCACAATCTGCACGTCCTGCACCCCCGGCATGTGGCCGATGAAATCCTCGACCTCTTTGGGCGAGATGTTTTCGCCACCACGGATAATCAGGTCTTTCAGACGTCCAGTGATGAAGTAGTAACCCTGTTCGTCCATGTGGCCGATGTCGCCCGAGTGCGCCCAGCCGTTGGCATCGATACATTTGGCGGTCATTTCCGGTTCTTTGTAGTAGCCGGCCATCACGTTGTAGCCACGGCAGCAGATCTCGCCCGGCTCGTTGATGGCGCAGAGTTCGCCGGTCTCGGGATTGATGATTGCGACCTCGATGCCGGGCAGCGCCTGACCGATGGTCGTACACTTGCGCTCGAGACTCGGCTCGAAATAACGGGTCTGCGTCATCACCGGGCCGGTCTCGGTCAGCCCGTACGGAATCGAGACTTCGCGCATGTACATCTGATCCACACACTGCTGCATGCGCTTGACCGGACAGGGCGAGCCGGACATCAAGCCGGTACGCAAGGTGGAAAAATCAAACTTATCGAAGAGCGGGTGGTCGAGTATGGCAATGTACATGGTCGGCACCCCGTACACAGCGGTACAGCGCTCTTTTTCGACCGACATCATGACGTTGACGGGATCGTATTTTTCCACCAGCACCATGGTCGCGCCATGGTTGACGCAAGCCATCACACCCAACACGCAGCCGAAACAGTGGAAGAGCGGCACAGGAATACACACGCGATCCACCGCCGAGAGATTCTGGCACGCACCGATCCAGAAACCGTCGTTCGCAATGTTGTAGTGCGTGAGCTGCACCCCCTTGGGAAAACCGGTGGTGCCGGAAGTATACTGCATGTTCACGACATCATGGCAGCTTACTTCACGTTGGCGGGCCTCATATTCGGCCTGCGGCGTCTGCACGGCCAGCGCGAAAACTTCATTGACCGAGTACATGCCGCGGTGCTTTTCTGGACCCAAGAAAAAGACGCGCTTCAGACACGGGTAGTTCTTGGACACAAGTTGGCCGCGCGGCTGCTCCCGCAGTTCAGGAATCAAGTCATAAAGCGTCTGTACGTAGTCCGTGTCGCGAAACCCGTTGATCAGAAAGAGGTTTTCGGTGTCCGACTGCTTGAGCGCGAAGTCAATCTCCGCCGACTTGTAGTTCGTATTGAGCGGCAGCAGAATGGCGCCGATCTTGGCGGTCGCAAACATCAGCGGGATCCAGTGCGGGACGTTGGTGGCCCACAGCGCGACCTTCTCGCCGCGCTTGACGCCCAGCGTCATCAGGCCGCGGGCCAGCCGGTCGACCTCTTCGCCGAACTCGTACCACGTCAAGCGGAAGTCGCGGTCGGCATAGACCAAGGCATCCTGCGGACCGCAGCGCGCAATCGTCTGATCGAGCAACTGCCCCAGTGTGTAGTCCCGCGTGATCGGCAGGTTATTCCACGGCACTCCAGTTGAGACCGACTGCTTGAAGGGCGGTCGGCTCGGCGCACTGCCAAAGGGATCGGTCAACTTAAACAAATCTTTCTCCATTATACGGCTCCGCGCATTAGAACGGCATAAAGATCACCGCGTAGATCGTGGCCGGCTGGCCATTCGCGGCAGAGACCCGGTGTTGCACGACTGAGTTGTAGTAAGCCGAATCGCCGGACTTGAGCAGATGCGTCTCTTCGCCATAAACCAGCTCGATCTCGCCTTCCATGACGATGATAAACTCCTCACCTTCGTGCGATGAGAAATGCGCTTGGGCATCCCCGGCAATCTGGATATAGAACGGCTCCATGTGGCGGTCGGTCTTGCCGCGCCCTAGCGGCATGTAGACGAACCCGCCGGACGCCTGCGCCTTATGCGAGACCTGCTCGCCGGAACGTTCGCCGGCGCGGACGATCAATGGGTCGTCCTTGTACTGGTCGTCCATGAAGGTTCCGAGGCGCTGGCCCAGCGCCCGCGAAAGTTTGACCAGCACCCCCAACGCGGGGTAGACCTCACCGGCTTCGACCGCCGTGATCACCTCTGCGCTGACCCCGGACTTTTCGGCCAGGGTTTCGATCGTCATCGACAAGCGCTCACGGTAATTCCGCACGCGCTCCGCCACCTTGCTTCCTTCAGCCATAAAACCTCCTAATGCGGGCGAAGCCCGCAACCCAAGTTAATTAGTTAATTAGTGCATGAGTGCATTAGTTTGTCCGGGAGCGCGTTACCCCCAAAAAACCTCTGCGCCTCTGCGCCTCTGCGTTAAACAAACAACTTGTTTTTTATCGTGCCCGTCGAGCCGCAAGGCACTAACGGAAGATGATGTACAGGATCGCCGTTGCGATCACCACTGCGATGCCGCCCCACTTGGCGCCCTTCGAACTTTCCAGATTGATCTGCGTGTTGGATTGGAACACCACCGGCTTGGGCAGCCGGGTCACAAACCCCATCACTGTCATGACCGCCAGCACGATGATCATGCAGAGCGCCATGCGGTTGAGGAAGTCGAGTTGCGGCAGATAACGCTTGAAGAGGTAGTAGAGCACCGGGTTCAGCAACAGCCCCGTCACACCGGTCGCACCGCTTGCTGTCCGGTTGAGCAGGCCGAAAATAAAGACCGCCAGAACGCCAGGCGAGACATAGCCTTGGAACTCTTGGATGTAGGTGAAGATGCCGCCGAACTTCGGATCGTCCAGCAACGGCGCCACCACGCAACCGATGACCACGAAGACACCCACGCTGATGCGACCGATCGCAACGAGCTGCTTTTGCGAAGCCTGCTTGTTGATGTACTCGCTGTAGATGTCGATCGCGAAGATCGTGGAGGCCGCATTGAGCACGGCGGCGAGCGACGAGACAATCGCACCCAGCAGTGCCGCGATGATGAACCCGAAGAGCCCCTTCTTGCCCATGCACAGCTTGGCGATCAGCAGGCCCAGCGCGGTATCGCTCTTGTACGCGACGGTCGTGCTCTTCTGCGCAGCGGCGGCCTTGGCGGTCACCTCCGCGTTGTAGGCCGTCACGATCGGCATCTTGTCCGCATTTTTCGCCTGCCACGCTTCGGAGGGTGCGAGCACGGTGAAACCGAGATCCTTTTTGACGCCCGCCTCGTGCGCAACTACATAGTCGGCAACCGCGCTGTCCGCCATGTCCTTGTCAAACAGGTTGAAAGCAATGATGCCGGGGAAAACGATGATGAAGGGGATCAGCAGTTTCAGCGCCGCCGCGAAAACAATACCCTTCTGGCCCTCAGCCAGCGAGGCCGAACCGAGCGTGCGCTGCGTGATGTACTGGTTCAAGCCCCAGTAGTAGATGTTGGGAATCCAGAGCCCCAGGCAGAGCGCCGTCCACGGAATGATGGTATCGGTCTTGGGCAGGAACATGTGAAGCTTGTCGGCATTGAGCGTAAAGAAGCGCTGGAACGCCCCCATCTCAGCCGTCACCACTGGCGGCACCGCGTTGGGCGCGGTGGTCGCGCCGACCCCGTGCGCCAGTTCGGCAACGTTGGCGACACCCAACGCCTGAAACGCGAAAAAGGCGATCAACGCGCCGCCAAGGGTCAACGCCGTGCCCTGCATCAGGTCGGCCCACGCGCAGGCTTTGAGGCCGCCTGCCGCCACATAACCGGCGGCCAGCACGCCCATGATCCAGCAACAGGCCACCAGCGACACCTTCACTCCCGCGTGCGCCAGCAGGTCACGCATCGGCAACGCGCCGGCATAGATCACACCGCACAGCGACACGCCGACCAAGATCACCATCATGAAGAGGGCCATGATCGAGCGCGCATGTTTGTTATAGCGGTGCTCAAGAAAACCAGGAATCGTGTAGATCCCCGTCCTCAAGAAATAGGGCAAAAAGGCGAACGCCACAAAGACCAGCGTAACCGCCGCCATCCACTCGTAACTGGCGATTGCGATGCCCAGATAGGATGCGGCTTGACCGGACATACCGACAAACTGCTCCGCCGAAATGTTGGCCGCGATCAGCGAGATGCCGATCAACCACCAGGTCAGCCCACGTCCCGCCAGAAAGTAATCTGCAGCGTCGCTATCTTGACTCTGCGCACTCTTGCTCTTCCAGAGACCGACGCCGATCACCGCCGCGATGAATCCCACAAAAATGACAATGTCTAGGATACCCATTGTTCTCTCCTTGCTTTCGCTTACCTGACGCCGAAGCGGTACTCAGTCGTTGATTTATAGACCGCGCCGGGGCGCAGGATCGTCGACGGGAACGCCGGCTGATTAGGCGAGTCGGGCGAGTGCTGCGTCTCAAGTGCCAAGCCGCCGCGGTAACAGAGGTTCTTGCCCGGCTTTTTGCTGGGCACCTGATCAGTCAGGAAGTTGCCACAGTAGAACTGGATCGCGGGCTCGGTGGTCCACACCTCCATGTAACGCCCTGTGGTCTTCTCATAGAGCGCGGCGGCTGGCGCGAGTTTGCCGCTCTGGTTGTTCAGCACCCAGTTGTGGTCGTAGCCGCCGCCGAAGCGAAGCTGTTCGTTATCAGCCTTGATACGCGCGCCGATCGGCCAAGGCGTCGTGAAATCAAACGGCGTGCCTTTGACCGGCACCACCTCGCCGGTGGGGATCAGGCCTTTGTTGACCGGCGTCATGCGGTCCGCCATGAGCGTCAATTCATGATCCAGGATCGTGCCTTCAGCCTCGCCCTTGAAGTTGAAATAGAGGTGCTGGGTCAGGTTGACCGGCGTCGCCTTGTCGGTCACCGCCTCATACTCGATGCGCCACACATTCTCCGGCGTGAGCCAGTAGCGCACGGTCACGTCCAGATTGCCAGGATAACCTTGGTCACCGTCGGGGCTGCGCATCTTGAACTGCACGCCCACGGTCCGACCGTCAGAAAGCGGCTCGCTGTCCCACACATAGGCATCGAAGCCCCGCTTGCCGCCGTGCAACGAACAGGGCATCCCGCCCGGATCGTTGTTGGTCGGCAGGGTATAGGTCTTGCCGTCCAGAACAAACTTGCCGTTCGCGATACGGTTGCCGTAGCGTCCGATCAGCGAACCGAAATAAGGGTCGTGCGTCTCATAGCCCGCGACATCATTAAAGCCCAGCGTAATGTCGGTCTTGGCGCCCGTGCGATCCGGCGTGAACAGACGCACAACCTTGCCGCCGTAATCGATCACATCCATCACCACGCCGCCCGCGCCGGTCAACGTGTACTGCTGCACCAACTGGCCGTCCTTGGTCTTGCCAAAAGGTTTAACTACTACCGAAGGCTCACATCCCTTACTCATTTTCTTGCACGCTCCTTTATCTGTCATACACCCTGTCACAGCCGCAACCGCGACACCCGCCAACACAGCTCTACACATCATACGTTTCATGTTGAACTCCTACTGGGCGCCCACCGCAAACGCGGCAATGCCCTTGCCGCGACGCAGATACAGAACGCCATCCGAAATCACTGGCGAGGACCAGTGCGGCCCGTTGCCATAATCGATCTTGAACGAGGCAATCACCCGATAGCTGTCAGCCCCGACTTCCACCAACATCACCGTCCCGCCGCGCTCGTCATACGTGATCATGCCGACGGGTGTGATACAGAAAGATGTTTTTTTCGCGCCCTCCACGTTGTACACCACGCGTCCGTCCGCCGGATCGAAGCAGGTGAGTCGCCCGCCGCCCGACGAAAAGATACGGCCCTTGTAGAACGCCACGCCCTGAAAGTGGTTGTCGGAGGACTTATCGGTCCAGACCTGCTTGACCGTGCCACCCGCGATCTCCAGAATCTCAGAACCGAGGGCGTAACCCGAAGAGATGAAAATGCGATCCTTACCGCACAGCACCGGTGTGTTGGGATGAACCGCGTGTTTGTTACGGTGCGGGTGCTTCCAGAGCGGCTCGCCGCTCTGTGCGTCGAGTCCCACCACATGATCCTCCAACATGGTGACCACCTGACGCCGCCCGTTGAGCGTCAGCAGGGCCGGCGAACAGTAGGCGCTGCGCTCGCTCAACCCCTTGCTCTTCCACACCGGCCGACCGGTTTTGATATCGAGCGCCACCACGGCGGCATCCGGGCCGCCCGGCTGACAGATCACCTTACCGTCGTAAATCAGCGGATTGTCGGCGATGCCCCACGTGATGTTGCGCCCGCCGAACTCTGCATGGCTATCGACGCGCCATACGATATCGCCCTTTTTCGCATCAATGCACACCACATGCCCGAGCCCGCCGACCAAGTAGAGACGCCCTTCGTGAAACGTCGGCGAGGTACGCGCGAACTCATACGAGGCCCCCCACTCCGGCCCGTACTCCACCTGCCAGCGGATCGCGCCGCTTTTCGGGTCGAGCGCGAACAGGTGCCCCACGCGGCTCTTCTTATCACCGGTACTACCGGTAACAAACAACGTGCCTTGCGCCACGATCGGCTCGGAATACCCTTCGCCCGGCAACTCGGCCAGCCACAGCCGTTTAGGACCGCCCTCCGGCCAGGTCGCGGCCAGTTTTTCCCCCGTAACGATCAAATCACGGTTGCTACCGCGCCACTGCGTCCAATCGGCAGCCCGCATTTGCAACGCCATGCAACCGGCCAACGCCGCCCATACAAAAAATGATCCGCGCATACCCCTCCCGTGTTGCTGTACATGATTCATGACGAATGCGTGTAGTGTATTGAATCTCCGCCGGGATACCAAGTCGAAATTCGTGATTGTCGCGCCTGTGCGACTCCTCTAAACTGTTCTACATGCGTTGTGTTTTCCATCCGGTCGCCACTGTCGGCGCGTGTTTGCTGGCCCTGAGTCCATGTGCACGGTCAGCCGAAACGCTCACGCGCGTGTTTCACTTCGCGCCACCGACCGTCATCACGCTTGCGGACAACACCTCCCGGGTGACGGTGGAGGGGTGCGCGCCGGATGTCCGGTCGGCGCTGCCGGTGCTGCCGGTGCGGGGCGCCACCTTCACGCTTCCCGACGGCTTTGAGGTTGAGACCGTAACGATCAAGCCGTTGGTCGAGAACGAGTTGCCACTTCCCGGCCCACTGGAGTGGGGGCAGCCGCCGCGCATCCCCGGCGCACCGCCTGCCCCGGCCATCGGCCCCGACGCAGCCGTCTACGCCCAGACCGACCCCTACCCCGACCTTACGCTTACTACCTGGCGCGTTGATCGCTGCCGCGACGCCGCGCTGCTCAGTGTCCCGCTCTATCCGGTGCGCTACCTGCCTGCCGCCCGCCGTCTGCTCGCGGCGGAAAGCCTCGCCGTCACCGTGTCCCTCCGCCCTGCCCCCCCGCTCCCGCCCGCACCGCCGCCGCGTCTCGCGCAGGCGCTGGGCGGCACGCGCCGCGCCATGACGCCGCCCGCCGCGTTTGAACTTTCGCCGGAGACGCCCTGTACCTATCTGGTGCTCTCCACCTCGAACCTGATTCATCACGCCCCAGGTCCCTGGAACCTGCAAGCCCTCTGCGAGGCGCGCGCACGCTCCGGCTACGCGCCCGGCCTCGTGACCGTCGAATGGGTCGCCGCGCAGTACGACGGCCCTGACCTCCCCGCCAAAATCCGCGCCTTCCTGCAAGAAGCCTACGCGCAATGGGGCATCCGCGACCTGTTGATCGTCGGCACGTTCGACCTCATCCCGGCGCGCAAGTTGTATATCTCGGTTACCGACATCCTCTCCACGGTGACCGCCGAGATTCCCTCCGATGCCATCTACTACGGTTGCCTCGACGGCCCCTTCGATGGCAACGGCAACGGTCGCTACGGGGAGATTACCGATGGTCTCAACGGCAAAGATGTTGATCTGATCGCTGAGATCATGGTCGGTCGCTTCCCGGTGGCCACGACGGACGAACTCGCCCATATGGTGCGTAAAACACTGCGCCATGAAAGCGCGACAGCCGCCGAACTCGCGCCCAACGCCTTTCTGGCCGAAAAGGTGAACTTTGGATCGGTCGTTTACGCCACCGGCTTTATGGAAGAGCTGCGATGGGGAACCAACACTTACGCCCTCGTTTCCATGGGTTATGAGAACTCGCCCTACGCCGATGTCTTCGACACGTCACATACGCTCTACGATTCGGATCTCGGCCTATGGGACACCACAGACGCACTGAACCACCTCAACCGCGACTACTTCTCGATCAATCACCTCGGTCACGGCAGCGCCACGACCTGCATGAAAATACCACTTTCAAAAACCAACCATCAGGCCACCGTTGCCGCCTTCACCAACTCGCTCCCCTACTTCATCTACTCGCAAGCCTGTGACTGTGGCGCCTTCGACAGGCCGGACTGCTTCGCCGAACAGATCGTCACGGTCAGCAACGCCGCCTGCGCCGCTGTCATGAATGCGCGGGCGGGCTGGGAATTCGTCGGCGTGATCGGCGGCCATTCCCATCGCTTTCACCGCAGCTTCCTGGATGCCGCCCTGCGCGGCACGGCCACACGTCTGGGCGCCATCAACGAAGCATCGCGTCGCGCCAATCTGCACATGCTGGTTCCGTATGCCGCGAACCACTGGCGCTGGGTCTACTACGAACTTAACCTTTTCGGTGACCCCGCGCTCTCCTTCGCGCCAGCCCTCAACATCGTGCCGCCCGTCATCACGCACGAACCGCTCATCAACACGTACGACACGCAGACTGCGTACCGCGTCACCTGTACACTCGAACCACTCGGGCTCTATGACCCCGAATCCGTCAGGCTGCTGTGGCAGACCGACCGCGCCCCCGGTGTGATCCACACGCAGCAGATGACGCAGCTCTCCGGCAATCTCTTTGAAGGCGCAATCGCCCCGCAACCTGCCCGCACGCGCGTCACCTACCGCCTCACGGCCGCGAACCACGCCGGCTACGAGGGCGGCTGGCCCGCCGATGCTGACAACGCAAGTTTTCATGTTACCGACCGCCTCAATCTGGAAGTCCGCGGCTCGCCTTTCGATATCGGCACCGTCGCGCCTGACTACGGCACCACTTATTTCGCCTCCGGCCTCGTCGCCACCGCTACCGCGCCGCCGTTGGTGCCGGTCACTGATTCAACACGCTACGCTGCCACCGGTTTTTTTGGCACCGGTAGCACCCCGCAAAGCGGCACGAACCTAACCGTGTCGTTCCCCGTCGCCACGCACTCCATGCTGGTCTGGCTCTGGCAACGCCAACACCGCCTCACGCTCACTTCCGCGCACCCGGCCTTCCCCGCCCAGCATCTTTGGGGTGCTGAAGGCCAGCCCCTCGCCGTCCCCCCAGCCCCCGCCACGCTCACCAACGACCCCGTGCCCCACGTCTTCACCGAGTGGCGCCTTGACGGCGCACGCTCGCCCTCCGCACCCGCTGCCTGCGCACCTGCTTATGGCACGCTCTCCATGGACACCCCGCACACCCTCGAGGCGATCTACCTGCCTGCCGACCTCGACGCTGACGACAACGGACTCGCCGATTGGTGGGAGATCCGGTACACCGGCACCAACGGACTCGACTCCGCCGCTGACGACGACCTCGACGGCTTCACCAACGCCGAAGAGTTCGCCGACCGAACCAACCCGCTCGACGCCGCCTCCGTCCCGGCCCCGCCCGTCATCACGCACGAACCGCTTGATGAGTTCCAGACGCGTCCCGGCCCCTTTACCATCACGGCGCTCATCACCGACACCCACGCCGTCACCGCCGCAGTCGAATGGCGTCGCCGCACCGACCCTTGGCAAACCACTGTCATGACTCCACTTTCCAACGACCTCTTCACCGCCGCGATCCTCGACCCCTCGACGCCGGGCGACGATGTTGAATACCGCATCACCGCAGTCGATCCCGATGGCCGCGTCAGCGTAACTGAAACCTTCTTCTTTTTCGTCTACCATCCCGTGGCGGACACCTCGCGCTTCCATGACATCGCGCACGTCGCGCTGCCCACGCAAGCCCCCTTCTCCGCCGCCATGAATCTCCACAACACCGGTAACGCGCCCCTCGAATGGTCGTTGCGCTTCGCGCGCGACGAATCCATCACAACCACCAACCTGCTCCATTGGGACTGGCGTTCGCTCGGCCAAGCTTGGCAGGTCTCCACCAACCGCTCCGTCTCGCCGCCCTACGCGCTCCACGCCGTCTTGGTCTCGCGCCGCCTGCCCAACACGCCCGAACGCGCCACCATCACCCTGCCGCCTTCTCTGATCGGTGCCAACGCCCGCTTTTCATTCAACTACTGGATCCACTCCGAAGTCGAATCCCGCCACTCGACGCGCACCTTCGATGGCGGCATCGTCGAAATCTCCGCCGACGGCGGTACAACCTTCGAACAGCTCCGCGGCACCTACACCCACACGATCTACGGCTGGGCCTGCTCGCCCTGGCCCGACGGCACACCCTGCTTCGCCGGCAACGGCACCGAGGGCTGGCGTACCGCCACCTTCGACCTCGCCGCCCTCTACCCCGAACAGAACGGCTTCGCCGGGCGCACGCTCCTCTTCCGCTTCCACTACGGCGGCGACAACAACACCGACCGCGAAGGCTGGTACATCGACGATATCACGCTCACGCCGCTGCTCGCGCATCCCGCCTTCGCGCCCGATGTCGCCATCAACACCCCCTACTCCACCTCTGGCGGTTATCTCGCGCGCATCAACTGGGGCACCTTCCCCGCCGGCATGACGCTACGCGACGATACCATCAGAGTGTTCATCGATTCCAACGACCCCGTCACGCCGCACGCATTTTTCGACTGGCAACTCGCCATCCGCGACTTCCCGCGCCTGACCGCCTTCACCGCCGCGCAGTCTACCGACGGTGACGGCCTTGTGTACCTCGCCGCGAATGTCGCCGATGACGACGGCGAGCCGGTCAGCCTCGCCTTCCAATGGTCAGCCGACGGCGGCGCGCACTGGCAAACCGCCGCGCTCACCAATCTGACCGCCGACTTCGGCGCTCCCCTGCCCTTCGTTCCCGACGATGCCGTGCCCGGCCTGCCGACCGCCACCAACCGCGTCAACGTCACCAACACCCTCGCCGCAGTTTGGCCCACGCACGATGTCCTGCCGCCGCCCGCCGTCACAACCCAGGCGCTGTTGCGCGTCACCGCCGACAACGGCTACTTCCAGTCCGCCTTCACCTCGGCATGGTTCACAGTCGACAACGCGCCGCCATCCTTCCTGCCCGGCGTACTCGCGTTCGCGCCGCTCAGCGCCATCGGCACCTATGCGATCACGACCAATGACCTGACCGTGAGTTGGCCAGCCGCCGTCGACAATCCCGCCACCAACCTCACCTATCAGCTCAGTTGCGCCGCTGCAACTGCCGAAGTCACCACAGTCTCCGCGACGCTCTGCCTCACGAACGCGCTCGACCGCGAACACCTCTTCCGCGTTGTTGCGATCGATCCGGCCGGCAACCGCAGCCAGCCGCTCGAAGCGTTCTTGCTGGTACTCGACGCCGACGGCGACATCGACGCGGACGGTATGACCTCCGCCGATGAAGAGATCGCAGGCACCGATGCCACCGACCCGACCGACCGTCTTGCGGTCTCGTTCTCGCGCACACCGCAAGGCACGCTCGTGCTCGTGTGGAACGGCGTGGCCGGTCGCCTCTACACGGTCGAAACCTCACCCACGTTGCAACCGCCCGCATGGCAACCCCTGCCGGGCTGCATCGACATGCCGGGCACCGGCGCGCCGCTCGTCGTTGATCCGCCGGTCGATGCGCCCTCCGCATTTTTCCGCATCAAGGTTCGTGTGCCATGAAGAATAACCGGTTGGCAACAGGGATCGTGCGAGCCGAGCGCGTGATATTTGGTTTCTGGTTTCTGGTTTCTGGTTTCATACATTGCTCAGCCTTTATTCACACGAAGGCACGAAGGACAC
>Ga0208824_1001255_pt1 | contig 23204 bp, 15 predicted proteins | sample AD_JPNTR3_MetaG_FD_184447 | JGI IMG/M metagenome (GOLD analysis project Ga0208824, IMG submission 184447) | Active sludge microbial communities of municipal wastewater-treating anaerobic digesters from Japan - AD_JPNTR3_MetaG (SPAdes) (version 2) | ecosystem: Engineered > Bioreactor > Anaerobic...
GAAGAAAGTTTCGACACCGTTACTCCGCTGAAAACGTGCCAACACATCAGCGAGAATAGTCGTATAAGCGTGACCGATATGTGGCTTGTCGTTGACGTAATAGATGGGAGTCGTAACAAAGAAATGTTCTTGATTATTCATAGTTTGGTGAAAATTATTGGACTGTAGTTATTTTTTGATTGAAATCAGTTAATGGAAAGTCTTCGGCAGTATTGTCGTCGTAGCGAATAGTGAGAGTTTGGGCGAAAATATCAATTTTTTCGAGAACGCCGGTTTTATCGGCGACTTTGACCTTAGTGCCATAAGCAGGATAATTTTTTAATACTTCTTCGTAAAAGTCATGTTCGTAGCGGTAACAGCACTTCAATTTGCCGCAACAGCCAGAAATTTTGGCGGGATTCATTGGCAAATTTTGTTCCTTAGCGAATTGAGTACTGATTGGATCGAAATCATCAATGAAACTGGCACAGCATAATCTCAAGCCGCAGAGCCCGACTCCGTCAGTACGTTTCATTTCTTCGCGACTGCTAATCTGGCGCATTTCGATGCGAGTTTTAAATTCAGCCGCTAAGAGCTTTACTAATTCACGGAAATCAATTCGTTCATCTGCCGTGAAATTAAATACAATTTTACGCCGGTCAAGACGCACATCAACGTCAATTAATTTCATTGGCAGATTTAGTTCGCTAATTTTAGCGATACAGAATTCCAGAGCCATTTTTTCTTGTAAACGATTTTCGTTGCTCTGCGATAGGTCTTGCGGGGTGGCTTTACGCAAGAGAGAGGGAATTTCACCCAATTCTTCCGGTAAATTTTTAGGTGAGCCCGATGATAGGGCACAACCGAGTTCTTCGCCCCGATCGGCGGATACGACCATTTTGTCATTCGGCTGAACTGGAAAGTCGAGCGGGTTCTGACATAACTGACGATTACCGCCTTTGAATTTTATTTTGATGAGTTTGTTGCTGGTATTCATTGTTATTTAGAATTATTAAGTTGCTTTTTCAGTTTAAAGAACATCTCAATTAAGGCGAGGTTAATATAGACATTCTTATTAATGAAATCAATACAATTCTCGACGGAAGCCTTCATATTTTGGGCGTCGAAATCCGGAATATTTTTAACAAAATTAGTCAGTCTTTCGGCATAATCGAGATGGATAATATCATCAATTGGCTGTCCCTGGCGAATCAATTCGGCATCGCGAATCCAGAAAATCAGGGATTGCATCAGTTGTGCGAATTTTTCAGGGTCTTGGCGATAGATAGTCGCCATTTTTTGAATATGATTATATAAATTAGAAACTTTCCAGGCGGCTATATCCAGGAAAATTGCCAGGGTCAATTCTTTAATATCTGGTAAATCGTGTTCAATCAGTTGAGTAAGCTGGCTGACATTGCCGCCTGAGAGACGAATAGCCAACCGGATATTTTCAAGTGGATACCCTTTTTTTATGAGAAATTCTTTCAGTTCAGCTTCTGGCAAAGGCGGGAAGTATAGCCACTGACAGCGTGATTGAACGGTTGGTAGGAGCTGATCGGGATAAGCGGTGGAGAGGATTATAGTAGAATTGTCGGGTGGTTCTTCGAGGATTTTCAGGAAAGCGTTAGCGGCTTCATCGTTCATTAAATGCGCATCAAAAATGACTACGACTTTCTGTCCGCCATTCTGAGGAGCGAGATAGATATGGCGTTTAATTTCACGGATAAAATTGATGGGAATGACGAGCGCCTTTTTGACTATAATTTTATCGTAGGGATTACGACTTTTATTCTGAATAATTTGCCGGATTTCGTCCATTTCCCCTTCTTTGAACTTTTTGAAAGGCGAATCGCCTGGTTTAGAGTCTGGTGAACCCGGAATCGGGAAAACCAGGGTTAGGTTAGGATGTTCGAGGGTTTTCATCTGTTTACAAGACTGACAGATACCACATGGTCGTTCACTTTTTGAAGAGCAGTTCAGCATTGCCGCAAATTCAAGGGCGAAGCCTTCTGTTCCGCTACCTTCGGGACCATAGAATAGGTAGGTGTTTGCTACTCTGCCAGTGGCGACGATGTTGCGTAATAGATTTCGGTTTTCGGTCTGATTAATAAGGGGGAATAGTGTCATCTTTTATTCAGCCATTCTTCGGGATTGAGTTTTGTTTTGTTACGCCAGATTTCAAAATGCAACATTGGGCCGCTCAGCGAGCCGGACTGACCAACCTCGGCGATGACTGAATTGGCTGTAACATAATCATTTTCAGCGACGCGAATATTTTCGACATGGGAATAAACCGAATAAAAACCGGAGCCGTGATCAATGATGATTGTATTCCCAAAGCCGCGAATATAAGTAATAGTTGTGATAACTCCGTCTAGAACGGAAACCACCGGCGTTCCGAGTTTTACTTTTATGTCAATACCGGGATTATCCGTGATTGTTTTTAATGTAGGATGCTTTTGAATGCCAAAGCGCGAGACGATTTCACCTTTGGCTGGCCAGATTAGTTCGCCCTGACTGGCGAGAAATGGATTGTCTTCCGCCACGCCCGATAGAGCGCGCTGACGTTCGAGCTCTTTGTTGCGTTTTTCGCGCTCCTTGTCCAGATTAGCAATCAATTTGGAAATCTCGGCGGCGTTTTTTTCTTTTTCTTTAATTTGGGCGGCGATATTTGATTTATTCTGACGGGCTTTTGTGAGCTGAACATTATGGCGACGCTTTTGCTGTTGAAGATTAGCCATCAGGTCTTTTTTTTCATTGATAATTTTTTCTTTATTTTTTATTTCTTTATTTAGTTGTTGTTTTTTTTGATTTATAGTATTGATATCTTTCCGGATAAGGTTACAGGTACGGCGGTCAATATCAGCCAGGATGCGCAGATATTTATAGCGATAAAAAGCCTGATTGATGGATTTAGCGGTTAAGATCAATTCCAGGTCGTTGTATTTACCATTTTTATAAAGATAAACAAGGCGCTTGGCAAAATCGTTTTTAAGAGTATTTAAGTCGGATTCCAATTGCTTAATTGAACGCTCTATTTGCTCGATTTCGCGCTCTTTTTGAATCTGTTCGCGATTAAGTTGGGCAATGAGTTTCTCGGTCAGGCTGATACTGCGTTCGGTTTCATCAATTTGAGTTAGAATCGATTTCTCCTTAGACTCGGCTTTTTTAAGATCACTTTTATAATTGCGGATTTCTTTGCGGATTTTTTCCAGTTGTTCCGATTGATATTCGATGCTTTGCTCCAGGTCTTTTTCCTGCGAGTCAACCTGAATCGGGCAAAGGAACAGTAAAACTATAATTATCAGTAAGTTTTTAACTAATAGCATCATACTCATAATAAACAGCTTAAAATAAGTATTGTCAAGTTGAATAGCAAGTTGCTTGTTGCGGGACATCAACCAATTTTTGGAAGGTTTAACCTCTTCGAGTTAATATTTTTTAGTGAATAAATTGTGATGGAGAAAAATTGTATTTTTGCTTTATTACCTTTGAACATCAATAATTAGGGGGCAAAGGATAGAAAATGTTGGGGAAGTCTTGAATTATTGAAATTGTTTGTATAAATAAATTGTTTGTATATTATCCCGATATTATTGGAAAATGAAGTAAAAGGAATAGATAAAATGAATCATCCATTATGGGACCCAATATCAGCCAAAAATAAATCGGAAATGAGCGATATAATGCAAATTCTGGCTAAAGTGCCCATCTTTTCTGATCTGGATTCTAAGGAGTTAAAAGAGGTGGAAAAAATAATTTACCATCGTAAATATAAAAAAGGCGAGCCGATATTCCGAATGGGTGACCCGGGGCTCGGAATGTATATTATCATTAATGGAGCGGTGGAAATTGTCGAAGAACCAGAAAATGGAATCCGGACGAAATTAGCGGAGCTTGAAAAAGGCGCTTTTTTTGGTGACCTGGCTTTACTCGATGAAAAACCGCGTTCGGCCTCGGCAATCGCGATGGTTGATTCTGATATAATTGGTTTTTTCCGACCGGATTTAGTGGATTTGTTGTATCGCAAACCCCGTATGGGAATCAAAATCCTCTGGGCTTTATCCCAAGTAGTTGGTGAGCGTTTACGAAAAACAGATGAACAATTGACTAATCTGCAACGTGAAATGAAAGCGAAGCGCCATGAATAATACATCTGCTACTCCAACAAGCCAGTTAAGTAAAACTATCTGGCGGATTTTTTTAATTATAATGGGAGTGGCGTTTATATTTTTAATTTTTCCTTATATTAAAACTGTATTATTAATGTTGGTAATCGCCTGGCTTATTTCAGTGATTCTCAATCCCTTAGTAGATTATTTTGAAAGTATAGGATTTAATCGAGCCTTGGCGATTCTTACTATAATGGCTATTATTCTTGGTGGAATAATTGCTTTAATTATCGGCATTATTCCGACCGTAATAAAAGCGGTGGAATCCATCTCGGCTACTTTACAAAGTGATTTAATTAGTAACCTGACTGTTCAACTTGAGCAATTTTTTCAAGAAAAGTTCAATAATCCCGATCTGGCGCGCGATCTAATGACCAAAATAGGCCAGATCGGAAGCCAAATACTTGTGAAGGTCGCCAGTTTTTTGAAAAACGTCGGGTCTTATATAGCATTCGTTGGAATTGTACCAATTATAACCTTTTTTTTGATCAAGGATCGACGATTATTTAAGAGGGCACTGGTCAGTCAGGTCCCAAATCGTTATTTCGAATTATTTTTAAATGTCTTGCACAAAGTTGATTATCAGGTTACGAAATATATTCAGGGGCAGGCGATAGACGCTTTGATCGTCGGCTTATTGTCGGTAATTGGTTTATTTATTATCAATTTAATATTTGATAATCCAGTGCCCTACTTTGTCATTATTGGAATGGTCGCTGGAGTTGCCAATCTTATTCCTTATCTCGGGCCATATGTCGGTGCCGTTCCTGCCATTGTTCTGACCATCTTGAATAATCCGAACAATGTCGGCTATATAATTTTCTGGATTATCGTGGTATTTGTCCTTGTTCAACTTATTGATAATAACCTTGTTTCGCCTATGGTAGTTTCTAAAAGCGTCAATATGCATCCCATAACTGTTGTAATTGCGGTTGTCATTGGCGGTAATATTGCCGGAGTATTCGGGATGCTCTTTGCGGTTCCATTTTGGGGAATTATTAAAGTTACAATGAGAGAAGTAAGCTGGGGTTTAAGAAGTTACAAACTCAAATAACTCAGCAATCTATAAATCAACGTAAATCTTAAGAAAATAGCCAACCGCAGAGTGCGCTAAGCAATTAAGTTCATTTAAGCGCGCTTAAGTGCTTATAATAAATTAAATTATCTTTGCGACAAAATGTAATTCTAAACATCCGTACAATCAGTCAGTCATGCGTTAATACTTAAAAACAACCTTATGGCAGAAATTTTCTTATAGAAATTTAAAGCACTTAAAAGTACTTAAAATAAGATATTCAGGATTATTTCCGGTTATTGCCGAAATGTTTTGCGATATATTTTTTAAGTAGTTCGGTGGCTTCTTCCTGACATTGACCGCAAACCGTGCCGAGTTTAGTGCGTTCCTGTAATTCTTGATAGGTGCGGGCACCCTCCAGAACCGCCTCTTCGATTTCATGATCGGTAACGTTCATACATTGACAGATAACGCGGGCTTCTTCGTGCTTGATTTTTTCGTTCATACCGTTACGCCGATAATAATCGTCAATAGCGGCGCGCAGAGCTTTGTCGCCCAGCACTGAGCAGTGGATTTTGTGTTCCGGTAAACTGCCGAGATTTTTCACAACATCTTTGGGAGTTATACGATAAGCATCTTCGAGTTTCATACCTTTGACCATTTCCGAGAGAACGGAAGTGCTGGCGATGGCACTGGCACAACCGTAAGTTCGCCAGCGGCAATCTGTTATAACACCTTTTTGCTTGTCAACCTGGATGAGAAACTGCATCTCATCACCGCATTTGATATTGCCGGTAATACCGACCCCATCGGCGACAAAGTTCTCGTCATCCCTTAGAATATTACGAGGATTCATAAAATGATCTTTAACTATTTCGGAATATAGCCAGCCAGATTGATTGCTCATACCAATTTACTCTTATAAGTTGTTGACATATCACGCACCTTTTTTACCACGCGTTCCAGAGCTGAAACAGTATAATAAATATCGTCAGCAGTATTCTCACGCCCCATACTAATGCGAATCGAGCCGTGCGCCAGTTCCGCGCCAACGCCTGTGGCGAGGATTACGTGCGAAGGCTCAAGCGAACCGGAGGCACAGGCAGAGCCGGTTGAAACCCCGATTCCTTCGAGGTCTAAGTAGAGTAAAATTGATTCGCCTTCCGCCCCAGCAAAGGAGATATTCAGTGTTCCGGGCAAAGTATCGGTGGGATGACCATTGAATTGCACATCTGGAATTTTAGACTTAATTCCGTCAATTAGTATTTTTTTTAAACGGCGCAGGCGCTCGGCTTCGTCGGACATTTCTTGTTTACGCATCTCAATGGCTTTGGCAAAAGCCATAATGCCGATCGTGTTTTCAGTTCCAGCACGGCGGCCGCGTTCTTGATGACCGCCGCGAATTAAGGGACAGAAGGGAGTCCCACGTTTGACATAAAGTGCACCGACCCCTTTCGGGCCATAGATTTTGTGGGCAGAAAATGCTAAGAAATCAACGTCGAGGTCTTGAACGTTAACGGGAATTTTACCGACGGCTTGAACTGCGTCGGTATGGAAAAAAGCGCCTTGAGCGTGAGCTATTTTCGCAATAGCTTTTATATCTTGAATAGTGCCGATTTCATTATTGGCATACATAACCGAAACCAATGCGGTTTTTTCTGTCAGTAATTCCTTAAGCACATCGAGTTTAACCTTTCCGGTAGTATCCACTGGTATATAATTAACAGTTATGCCGCGTTCTCGCAGACATTTGGAAGTTTCCAGAACGCAAGGATGTTCGATAGAGGTTGTGATGATTTCATCGCGCAGATTGCGTTCAAGGCGACAAACCTGCGAAGGGCAGGAGAGACTATTAAGGACGGAATTGTTGGCTTCACTGCCGCTTCCGACGAAGATAATTTCATCGGGCGCGGCGCCGATGAAATTTGCGACAATTTCACGGGCTTGTTCGATTTTTTGGCGTGCGATTCGACCGACGGTATGAAGACTGGAGGGATTACCATAAATATCGAACATTTCAGTAATAGTATTTTTGACTTCTGGGTGTAATGGAGTCGTAGCGTTGTGATCTAAATAAATAAACCTATTTGGCATTTTATCCTTTATGAAATGGATTCTTTTTTTCAATTACTCAATTGCAAAATTACTACGACCTCATTTATTAAAAAAGGGCAAACTACTAAAAGATTGCCCTTCTTAGAGATAAAGAGAAGGATGATCGTTACACTAATTTTTTACCACGTGGCGTATAGTAAGTATGCAAGAGTTTATGACTTTTATGGCCACAGGGTCCATCAACGAGAAATTCATTGTATAGCCTGACCACGGCTGGATTTTCATAGGATTTACGAACCTCGCTGGCTTCATCCTCAGCATAGATAGCCTGCGCTCGAGCGGCTCGAATTTCTTCGTTGGTCGGAATCGGCATTCCACCGCCACCCAGACAACCACCTGGGCAAGCCATAAATTCGATGAAGTGGCATTCACTTAATTTGCCGCCGGATTTAATATTATCCAGCACCTTCTTGGCGTTAGCAGTTCCATGTGCTACCGCTACTTTCAGAGTTGCACCTCTCAGCCAATCCCAATTAGGAATCAAATGCTTTAGTAAGTCCGGCACCGGACCGACTTTAGCAATGGGAAGTTCAGCGTAACGGATGCCTTCGAAACCACGCACGGGCATTATGCGAGCCCGTTCGAATAGGTTATCAATGCGATCACCGGTGATTAATTCATAGACAGTCCGAATAGCTGATTCCATAACGCCACCGGTTGCACCGAAAATGACGCCCGAGCCGGTGCGAGTTCCGAACGGTTCGTCAAAATCTGATTTAGGCATATTAGGTAAATCAATTCCGGCTTCCTGGAACATCCCGGCCAATTCGCGCGTCGTCAAGCCGTAATCAATATCTTTAAAACCGGATGAATTCATCTCAGGACGATTGCATTCGAATTTCTTGGCCGTACAGGGCATCAGCGCAACGGTAACAATATCGGCTGGATCGATGTTATTAAGCTCAGCATAATAGGTTTTGATGACGGCGCCGAACATCTGTTGGGGACTCTTGGCCGATGACAGGTGCGATAGCATTTCCGGGTAAAAATGCTCGATATATTTTACCCATCCAGGCGAACAGGAAGTAAACAGCGGCAGAGACACGGGTTCTTTCTTTACTAAAGCCTTATAAAGCCGCAAAATTAGTTCGGTACCCTCTTCAATAATGGTTAAATCGGCGGAAAAGTTAGTATCGAAAACTTTATCGAAACCGCAGTAACGCATAGCGGTATTCATTTCAAAAGTCAGGGGGGTGCCAGCAGGTAAACCGAAACATTCGCCAATGGCGGAACGCGGCGCCGGAGCGGTCTGAATCACGACATGTTTAGTCGGATCATCAATAGCAGCCCAGATAGCATCACTTGGGTCGTTGGCATGCAAAGCGCCGGTCGGACAACGGTTAATACATTGTCCGCAATTGATGCAAATCAGTTCCGCCATAGGATTATCCATGAAAGTACCAATGCGGGTTTGGTTGCCACGTTCAAAGGCTTCGTAAACTCCAACTTCCTGAAGGTCAATACAGGTGCGGACGCAACGCCGACAGAGAATACATTTATCCATATCACGCACAATTGCATAGCTGGAGTTATCGCGACCATAAGTCGGTTTATCAACATGGCCAAAACGATAGAAATCAACACCATATTCGTGGGCTAATTGTTGTAATTCGCAGTTATTATTGCGGACGCAGGAATAACATTCGCCATAATGACGCGCAAGCAAAAGGTCAACAACATGACGTCGCGCCTGGCGAACTTTGCGGGTGTGAGTATGAACTACAATCGGCTGGCTGATTGGATAGGCACAGGAAGCCTGGAGAGTGCGCATACCTTCGACCTCTACTACGCAAATACGGCAAACACCGCTGATACACAAGTCGTTATGATGACATAAAGTTGGAATATTGATGCCGAGCATGCGAGCGGCATTCAGAATCGTGGTCCCCATCGGAACGCGAATCTCTTTTCCATCAATTGTGACTTTGATAGTCGCACCAATCGCACTGATATCTTCGGGAGCTTTAATGGTGGATGGCGTAGTACTTTTGGGTGCGCGAACCGTGGACTCAGTCATTACTTTTTCGTTATCTTCCATAAATATCCTCTTTAAGCTTTTTCAGGCACACGGCCTAAAATTTCTGATTTAAAATTTTCAATAATTGAGACAAAGGCATTCGGACTGGATTGACCCAAACCGCATTTGGAAGCTAGTTGAATTGTTTCCGCCAGACGCATCAGTTCATTTAAATAGGAAGCTGAACAGCGTCCCTCCTCAAGCAGTTTTAAACCCTCGAGCAGTTTGACATTGCCTTCACGGCAGGGGGTACATTGGCCACAGGATTCTTCTACGAAGAATTCCATAAAATTGATGGCGACCTCGAGCATATCAACTTGCGGTCCGAAAACAATAATAGAGCCGCCGGACGAAATATCCTCGAAGGCAATAGTCCGGTTGAAATCCTTACGAGCTACACAACGACCGGAAGCGCCGCCAATTTGCACCGCCTTTGCATTTTCGCCTTTGACTTCTTTTAACAATTGTTCGATGGTAATACCGAACGGCAATTCGTAGATACCAGGTTGTTCGCAGTCACCAGAAACACTGAAAAGTTTTGTGCCGCTGGATTTTTCAGTGCCGTGTTCATTGAACCATTTAGCGCCTTTGACACAAATGAGAGCCGCATCCAGAAAAGTCTCGACGTTATTGACAATAGTTGGATGATTTTGAAACCCGGTATCAACCGGAAAAGGCGGGCGGTTTCGCGGCTCACCGCGATAGCCTTCCAGTGATTCGATCAAGGCGGTTTCTTCGCCACAGACATAAGCGCCGGAACCCATTCTAATCTCGATGTCGAAATTGAAACCTTCCTTGCCGAGGATGTTTTCACCGAGTAGGTTATTCTGGCGGCGTTTTTCGAGTACTTCCTGGAGATATTGCTTTAAATAGAGATATTCACCTCGTAAATAAACAAAACCTTTCATAGCGCCAATGGCATAAGCGGCGATCGTCATACCATCGAAAATCATTTCGGTGTGCTGAAAAAGTAAATAGCGATCTTTGAAGGTTCCCGGTTCACCTTCATCGGCATTACAGACTACAAATTTTTTATCGCTTTGCGCCGCTCCCGCCAGTTGCCACTTGACCGCCGTTGGGAAACCGGCGCCGCCGCGACCTTTCAGTCCGGATTCGCGAATTAGGCTAATTACACCGGAACGGGTGTTTTTCAAGGCGGCTTTTAGACCTTCTCCTGGCTTTAAATCATGGGACAGAATAGGACCACTTTTTCTGACATCGGATGGTACTACTTTCGGAAAGGCGGATTTGATAAAATCACGCCGACAGTCGGCAATGATTTGAGGCACTTTTTCAGGTGTTACTCTGGCAAATAAACGATCGTTGATTAGCAAAGCCGGTCCCTGATCACACATTCCGAGGCAGTTAGTATATTCGAGAGTGAACATTCCGTCTTTGGTAGTTTCACCGAATTTGATACCGAGTTCATTCTCCAGTTGGCGCGCAACTTTGGCTTTTCCACTTAAATCGCAGGAAATCGTCTGGCAGAGGCGTAGAACGTATTTTCCCTGTTTTTCTTTGCGATGGAAAAAACTATAAAAGCTGGCAACGCTTTCAACTTCGACAGGATGAATGCCCAAAGCATGGGCTGTTTCCTGCATTACTAAATTCGGCAAATAACCGTATTTTTCCTGTAAATCTTGTAAGATTGGAAGCAGGGCAGAGCGATCTTCTCCGTAGATTTTTTTCAAGTCGGAAATCTCTTGATTAATTTTAACGCGATCCAATACTTGCATTGGTTTTTCCTTTTTTATTGCAATAATTGATTAATTTTTTCCAGCAGAACAGATGGTTTTATCGGTTTTGATTCAAATGCATCCACCGGCACCATTTCGGAATCTTTATCGAAGTCCAGACCGGTAACCTGTCCAACGTTGGTCAGCATCAAAATCGGAACACGGGCTTTGGCTTTTAATTCCTGCGCCATTACAAAACCGTCATCCGGTTCTTGCATCATAACATCCAGAATAACTATGTCCGGCTTTTCTTTAGCGAATACTTGCATTCCTTCTTGGCGGGAATAGGCTTTAGATACTATATGCCCGGCACTTTCGAGGACAATCGTGACGGCTGATACGAAATCCGGATCGTCATCAACGATTAAAACTTTTGCCATAAATAATTCCTCCGTTTATATAATAAATCAAGTTGATCAGATAATATCCGCAAAATGGACAAACTAATGGATGAATTAGGTTGTAATACAAATCTCCCTCAGGATTGGAGCGGTTCGGCTGTAGATTCATACGGTTTTTACGACTCTCGATATTTGATAATATTAGCTATTCTGTATCGTTTTTCTAATTTTCTATCTTGCCAAAAAAGCGCCCAAAGTTAGGTAAAATTATTTAATTTTTCACGTGAAATTTTGAGGATTTATTAAAAATATTGCAAAGATAAATTGCATTATCCTGGCCGCCTAGCGGTGGAACCAATTCCAAAGACCATTTACTTTGAAATAGAATGTAGATCTTAGAGTATTTTAGAAATTATCTCTATCATAAAAATACTACTTCGTTGAGGTTAAATAATCCAAAGATATTAAGGTCAGCCCGGCTGTAATTGTTTGCCTTTTTATTTGAATTATACTATCTTACAAATGATTTTATATTGTGAGCATTGATTTTTTCATAGGGAGTTAATGAAAAAGGAACTCAAGAGTTATAATAGTAAGATTTATGGTAATTGGTTTCTTATTTATTTTAAATTAAATAAATATAATAGGGGGGAATAATTATGAAAATCGTTCATCTCCTTACTCTTATGATTTTATCATTAAATTTTGCATATGCCGATTGGAATCAAACTAGTGGGCCCTGTGGCCTAAAAATTCAGTCTTTTTATGTTAAAGATGATCGTCTTTTTGCTATTACTGATAAAAGTATTTATTTATCCATGGATAAAGGCTCAAGTTGGTCAAGAATTTATGAGGAACCGACCACTAAATTGAGTATTAGTGCTTTTACAGCAGTAGGTCAGCACTTGTTCGTGCGTGTCTTTTCTACCATAATTCATTCAAACGACAACGGTGAAAGTTGGGTGGAATATCCTAATGATATATCTGGTTATCCGATATCGAATTTTAATTCTTATGATACCGTTCTATTCGCCACAACGTACGAAGCAGGGATTTTTAGATCAATCGATTGTGGCAGCTCTTGGGAACCTATTAATAATGGTTTAGAAGATTTAACGATTAATTATTTTACTATAAAAGACTCATTACTCTTCGCAAGAAATGGAGATGGAATTTTTATATCAACCGATCTAGGAAATTCATGGTCTTTATTTCCAACACCCAGTCGGAACTTAGGTAGTCTTAACATTACTGGTAATAATATATATATGTTTAATTCCTATCGAATAATTCATTCTGTTGACTGGGGAAACACATGGATTAGTTTGGAAAATATGCCTGATATGGATTATAATGTTATGAGAGCAGCTGGTTCGTATATTTTTCTTGGGGCAGCCGATGTTAGTTTTATAGGATTTTGTTATTCTCCGGATTATGGTGAGAATTGGATAATTCCTGATAATAATGGACTAACTAATAGATATATATCAGCAATGGCAATAATTGACTCAAACATAATAGTAGGGACAGATGGTGGAGGTGTGTATATATCTTCTGATTACGGAGTGAATTGGATTGAATCTAACGTTGGTTTTAAAGGTACTTCTCCAGTCTGTGTTTTAAGTCTTGCCGCGATTGATAATAATATTATCGCTGGAACGTGGGGTGGAGGTATTTTTCTTTCCCGCGATAAGGGGGCCAATTGGAGTGAAATTAATGTTGGTCTTAGAGAAAAAAATATTTTATCTATAGCTATAGTTAAGAATAGAATATTTGCGGCGACCGCACATTGTGGCATATATTGTTCTGAAAACGGTGGTGCTACCTGGTACGCGGTTAATAATGGCATACCAAATACTGGGAAAAGTAGTTTTCAAATTTCCTTTGCTGTTCGGGACACGATTTTATTTACAGGAATTTGGGAAACTGGTATTTATCGTACTAATGATTATGGCCAAAACTGGGTATCAGTTGGCGATGGTTTGTCACAAGAGGTAATTAACTCAATCTATTGTCTTGCCGCCGATAGTCAAAGCATATATATCGGCGGGTATGGTATCTATTATTCCAATGATGATGGACAGAATTGGAAGGCAATGAATGATGGTTTAGACTTGGAAAATCGAAGCTTAATTGTGACTATAATTATTAGAGATACTACTTTTTTTGCGGGAGATATTTCATATGGAGTATTTCGCTCAACCAAAAACAATCCTAAATGGATTCCGGTTAACAATGGTTTACCGATGAGTAGTTTCGGATTTATTTATAGATTTATTAAAAATGATATAACCTGCATGGCTAGTATTGGACAGTATCTTTTAGTTGGGCTGCTCGATCGTGGCATTTTTCTGACTGAGGATAACGGTAATAATTGGATTGAAGTCAGCGAAGAATTATCAAATCCACCTGTTTTTTCAATGCTTATCAATGACTCAGACGTATTCGTAGGGCTTTACGGGAATATTGGCCAATATACCGAAGATAATAATAATGGTGGAATATTGTGTTGCCCAATCGAAGATTTGGCTAAAAAATTAGCTATTTGTAAGGAACAATTGCCCTCAGGTTTTTTATTATATCAAAATTATCCGAATCCGTTTAATCCAATAACCAATATTTCGTTTTCTATTCCAACCGAATCTCAAGTAACCTTGAAAATATTTGATATTATTGGTAAAGAGGTGGCAGTTTTGGTGGCTGGGCTATTCCAGGCGGGGAAATATACGACGCAATGGAATTCCAATGGTTTGCCAAGTGGTATTTATTTTTATCAACTTCAAACCGGAAAATTTTCACAAACTAATAAATTATTATTATTAAAGTAAATATTGATAAAATTAGGTGCTTTATTTTTATTCATATTTGATATTTTAAATCGAGTAAATACTAAAAGCGGGTAATATAAGTTCAATTGGCCGCCGATTGATTTAGCTTTTTGTTACTCAGGACATCCCCTAATTTTTCTTAGTTTAATCTGCTAACTCATTGATAATCCTTGTTTTATTCCTATACAAGTGGCCGCACATTTTTCTCAAACTGAGAGTAGATAAATACTGAGACTTGGCTTAGGACTACACCCAGAAAAATACCTGTCTAAAAAATTGGAGGAAGTTCTATTTTCTTACTTCCTTGATAGATTAGATAAAAATCTTTACATTCCTTTCCGTGAATGAATTAATTGCTATAATAGATGATGAGCCAGACATTCTGCAGCTGGTAGTTTTGCATCTCAAGAAAAATGGTTTCCGAACTGCGGGATTTGCCAATGCCAGTGGATTTTATAGCTTTCTAAATGAAAAATCGCCTGACTTGGTCATTCTCGACCTAATGTTGCCGGACATTGATGGGGTGGAAATCTGTAGACAACTGAGAAGCAATCCTCAAACGGCTAAAATTCCGATTATTATGTTGACTGCTCGCAGTGAAGAATTCGACAAGGTTCTCGGATTGGAAATCGGTGCCGACGATTATGTCACTAAACCATTTTCGACACGAGAATTAGTTGCGCGAGTGAAAGCCGTTTTACGGCGCTCGCAACCGACCTCAAGTGAGAATATTTTGAAAATCACCGACAGTTTAACAATTGATCTGGAGAAATATATCGTTCAGGCTGACGGCAAACCGATTTCATTAACCGCTACTGAGTTTAATCTCCTGAAAATATTGGCGCAAAAACCAGGGCACGTTTTTTCACGGGAGCATCTGCTTGATCAACTTTGGGGTGAAGATAAAATTGTCGTCAACCGCACTATTGACGTTCATATCAAAAACTTGCGGGAAAAGCTGGGCGAATACGGTAGCCTGATCCGCAATTTAAGAGGAGTTGGTTACAAACTCGAAATATGAAAAAATCCTTTTTTTACCGAATATTTTCCGGCTACCTTATTCTGATTGTAGCGCTAACGGTCTTAATTGTAGCACTTTCATATAATTCGCTCCGCAAGCAATTCGTTGAAGCCCAGATCGCTAACCTGCAGGATTTGAATACCAGTTTGTCGGTTTTATTACTATCGGCTAAAAATCAAAGCCATGAGGATTTGGATCATCTGACCAAGTCGCTTGGGAATGAAATCCGGGCTCGCATCACAATTATTGATACCACCGGTAATGTCATTGCCGATTCTGAGTCTGATCCGCGCCTGATGAAAAACCATCGCCAGCGACCGGAAATCAAGCAGGCTTTGAGGGGTAATGTGGCGCATTCTCAACGTTTTAGCACAACGGTTGAAGAAAATATGCTGTATGTCGCTTCACCGCTGGTTCAAGATGGACAGACTGTAGCAGTCGTGCGTACGAGCATTTATTTGAGCCATTTGAACGATATTTTCAAGCAAATTCTCAATCGAATTATCAAAATTGCTATACTTATAATTATAATCGCGTTGAGCGCGGCTTTCTTGCTGGCGCGTTATTATTCCAAACCGGTCAATCAATTGGTCACAGCCGCTCGTCAAATTGGGCAGGGCAAACTCGAAACCCGTGTTAATATTCAGACCAGTGATGAATTTGCCGAACTGGCTGATAGTTTTAATGCGATGGCGATTGAGATTAATCGCCTGCTGGCGGATGTTGCCCGACAACGTGATGAATTGCAAACAATCGTTACGGCGGTGCCTTCTGGTTTACTTGTACTGACTGCCGATGGGCGGGTGGCATTTTATAATCGTGAATTTCAAAAAATTACTGAACGGGAGGAACTACAGGACAGGTTCTACTGGGAAATTTTACGTGAGCCGCAGTTTACCGAGTTTATCAAAGATATACAAGCAAGTCGGGCTAATCGCACCCAGGAAATAGTTATAAATAATAAAACCTATTTGTGTAGTGCTGAGGTGGAGACATCCAGCGCTGAAATCGTTCTGATATTTTCTGATATTTCAGAACTGAAATCCGTTCAACAAATGAAGCGTGACTTCGTGGTCAATGTCTCGCACGAATTGCGCACGCCATTGACAGCCATCAAAGGCTTTGTCGAGACGCTTCAGGAAGAAACAACCGGCAACGAGCATCGCTACCTCACAATTATCGCGCGGCATACCGATCGCTTGATCAATATTGTCAATGACTTGCTGACGCTGGCGGAAATTGAAGAAAAAAGTCAACTGGAATATGAGCTCGTTAATATATCGAACTTGATTAATGATACCGTTAAAATTTTTGAAGAACGCCTGCAAGCGAAAAATCTAAAAATGGTAGTCGAAATCGCGGACGGCTTGAAAACGATTAATGTTGACCCATTCAAATTTCAGCAGGTTTTAATCAATCTTCTGGATAATGCCATAAAATATACCGAGCAGGGACAAATCACTATTCGGGTGCAAAAGAAGGCAGACCAGGTCCAAATTGCCATCCAGGATACCGGTTGCGGTATTCCACCGGAACATCTACCGCGGCTTTTCGAGCGGTTTTACGTGGTGGATAAAGCCCGCTCGCGTCAGATGGGCGGAACCGGTTTGGGATTAACAATTGCCAGACATATTGTTTTACTTCATAATGGTACGATCGAAGTCGAGAGCCAACCGGGTGTCGGTACGACCTTTTTCATTAATATACCAGCGTAGATAATCTTTCGCAAAACCACAAGGGCATGAAGAATATTTTCCTGTCATCCTGAGCTTGTCTATTCCTGTCATCCTGAGCTTGTCGAAGGATGCGCTCGTCGCCTCTTGGCTTCCGTGAGACTTAGGGTAAGCGATACTGTCCCTCTTCGACAGGCTCAGAGTGACAGTATGGTGCAGAGTGACAGTGTGGCTCAGAGTGACAGTGTGGTTCAGAGTGACAGTGTGGTTCAGAGTGACAGTGTGGTTCAGAGTGACAGTGTAGTGCAGAGTGACAGTATGGTTCAGAGTGACATACAATCTGTCATCCTGAGCTTGTCTGTTTCTGTCATCCTGAGCTTGTCGAAGGATGAACTCGTCGCCTCCTGGCTTCCGTGAGACTTAGGATAAGTGATCCTGTCCCTCTTCGACAGGCTCAGAGTGACAGTAGGGCTCAGAGTGACAGTGTGGTTCAGAGTGACAGTATGGCTCTTCTTTTCTCAACCTCTTTACTAATTCCCAATGACTAATGACCAATGACTAATGACCAATGACCAATGACCAATGACTAACCCGCCGACTTAACTCAAGGATTATTATTAGCCAAGTAGGGTGAACTATTTTTAGATTGGATTATTATTTTTTGGGGAAATCTTTATCGTTAGCGTATTTGTCGAGTTTATGATAGAAATTACGACGATCAATGCCATAAATGCGGGCGGCTCTGGTAATATTGCCATGGGCTTTCTCGTATGCATTTTTAATTAATTCCTTTTCAAATTCCCGGGTAAATTCAGCGTAAGCCGTTCGATAATTTGGGTGGCGATTTATATCGTTTTTATATACTGTAAAGAAGCTCTGTTCTGGTTCTTCTGATACCATTTCGGAGTGTAATGAAATATGGGATGGTCTGATCGTATCGGTAGCGAGCAGGGCGGCTTTACGTATAACATTACGCAGTTGGCGGACATTGCCAGGCCAATTATATGAGAGTAATTTAGCCATTGCCTCTTCGGAAATATCAGTGATTTTACTGTTTAATTCAAAATTAGCTTCTGATAAAAATAACGCAGTTAGATGGGGGATATCCTCAAGTCTTTCGCGGAGGGGAGGCATCGTGATAGTATATTCCGAGATTCGATAATATAAATCTTTACGGAATTTATTTTCACTGACTAGCTGAAGTAAATTAGCATTACTGGCGATGATCAGGCGAATATCAACTTTGCTTTCATTGATGGCACCGATCGGGCGAAAAGTCTTGTTTTCGATGACACGGAGAAACGGCCGTTGTTGTGCAAGGGGTAGATTGCCGATTTCATCGAGATAAAGAGTACCTTGATGAGCCAGTTGAAATTTCCCCGGGCGACTTTGGGTGGCACCGGTGAACGCCCCTTTCTCGAAGCCGAAAAATTCGCTTTCGATTAAATTTTCTGGTATGGCGCCACAGTCAATTGCGATAAATGGTTGTTTGGCGCGCTTGCTTTTATTATGCAATAAATGGGCGGCGACCTCCTTACCGGTTCCGGTTTCACCTTGAATCAGGACAGTTAAGTCGGTCTGAGCAACGGAATTGATCTGACTGATAACTTTTTTAATTGCCGGACTATGACCGAGAACCTGTTCGCTGTCCTGATCGGTTCCCAACATCTGGCGTAAGTGGGCAAGTTCTCGCTTGACTTGTTGATTTTCTAAGCCACGTTTAACTACCATTAATAAAACCGCATTCTCAAACGGTTTTTCGAGATAATCGTAAGCCCCCATTTTCATAGCGTTGACAGCCATTGAGACTTCGCCGTAAGCAGTGATGATAATAACGACCAGACCACTTTCGATTTCATTCTGGATCTGTTTCAGAATTTCGTGTCCGGTTGTATCCGGCAGGCGTACATCCAAGATTACGCAATCTGGTGTTTGGGTTTTAATTATCCGAAGAGCGGTTTGACCATTATCGGTAGTTCGAACTTTATAGCCGTTCATAGTTAAAAGTTCGGCAATGTTTTCGCGAGTGTCTTGAGAATCTTCGACAATTAATATAGAATTCATAATAACATCCTGATTTTAAGTTATTTTAAACACTTTACGGGACGGCTGGAATAGTTACTTTAAAAGTGGTGCCACGGTGTAAAATACTATTTACGGAAATTTTGCCATGGTGAAATTCGATAATTTCCTTGGTGAGTGCCAGACCCAGTCCGAAACCTTTGGACTTGGAGCTGTAAAATGACTGAAAAATCTGCGGCAAGTCTTCAGCTGGTATTCCGGAGCCGGTATCAATGAACAAAAATTGGACCTGTCCCTCAGTTTTTAAGGCTTTAACATTGAAAGTGAATCGTCCTTTCTTGGCCATTGCTTCGAACGCATTATTAATGATGTTCTGAAAAGCCTGAGATAATCGGAATTCGTCAATATATATAGCCGGTAAGTTCCGGTCGTAATTCACAGAAAATTTTATATTTGGATTTTCGTTCGCTTTTTGTTCGATAAAATCGCTTATGGACTTGACGAATTTAGCGGTATTTACTTCTTCAAATTGATAATTTATGGCATGCGCATAGGAGAATAGGTCCCGAATGACTTTATTACAAGTATCAACGTTGCGATTGATAATATCCATATGTTTTTCGATTTGAGGATTATGATTGTTATTCATGCTGGCAACTAGCTGGGCAGAGCTTTTGATGCTTGCCAGCGGATTTTTGACTTCATGAGCTAGTTTCATGGTAAATTGGCGCATGCTCTCGTTTTTTTGTTCTTCGGATTCCCGAAGTTCTTGCTGGGCGCGTCGGATTTCGGTAATATCGCGACCGATTCCATGAATTCCGATGACTTGGTTATTTTTTATGATAGGGCGCATTTTTAACCAGATGGGGTGAATTTCACCGGATTTGGTCATAACATTTAGTTCTATACCGGTTGGACCATCTGTAAGAACTTTCAAATAGCAACGAGTTATGCGAAATTGATGTTCGGGATGGATTAAAGTTAATGGATTAATGGCGAGTAATTCTTTTTTAGAGTAGCCGGTTAAGTTTTTAAAGTGGTTGTTAACCGATAGAAGTTTACCGGTTTTATCCATAGTCCAGATGAGATCGTTGGCATTTTGGAATAGGTCGCGGTATTTTTCTTCACTGGTTCGGAGTTTGTTTTCGATTTTTTTACGCGTATTGATTTCTTTGAGGAGTTGTCGGTTGGTATTCTTTAATTCGGCGGTGCGCTGATTGACTTGTTTTTCGAGTTCTGCTCGAGCATTGCGCAGGAAATTTTCCATTTCTCTCTGATCGGTAATATCGCGGATATAGATGGCGATGTTGTTGACCTTCTGGTCCATTCCAATAATAGGATAAAGATGATAGTGAAAAATTCGCCCACGGTTTTCGTCCTCAAATTCCTGAGGCGATTGGGTATTGATACATTTGTCGAGGAATATTTTTCGGCGCTCGAATAAATTTGGAGGTGAAAACTCACTTAGATTATGATTGATTACCTCGTTCTCCGAGGCTTGAAAATGTTTCAAAACCGAATCGTTAGCGGCTAAGATATTACCGTCAGGGTCAATTAACATTGCCAGATCAATAGGAGCATTGAGCAGAACTCGAGCGACTTCTTCACTGCGTTTTAAGGATTCTTCGGCTTTCATCCGAATATTGATTTCGCGGTTTAATTCCACATTGGCTTCGGCGAGTTCCTGGGTTCTTTCCTGGACTTTTTTTTCAAGTTGGTTATGAGCCGCTTCAAGGGCATTGGACTTTTCATTCAAGGCTTGAGTGCGATCAGCCACCTGTTTTTCTAATTCTTTCTTCTGGTGATTGATAACTGCTAAACGCGTATAATATATCAAAACCACCACGCCCAAACCAAGAACCCATATTAGTATTTTGAACCACGCCGTTTCCCAGAAAGGTGGAACAATTTTAATCCTGATAGTGGCTTCATTGCGACTTAAAACGCCATCCGAATTTTCGCCTTTGACTCGGAAAGTATATTGACCGGGTGGGACTTTAGAATAGCTAATGCTATTGGTTTTAACGCTTTTTTTCCAATCTTTATCATATCCTTCTAAAATGTAGTAGTATTTATTTTCAGCGGGGATATAGTAGTCCAGTAAACTAAAACTGATGGTGAAGTAATTCTCATTCCAAGGTAGGTCTAATGTGATTTGGTTAGGAGAATGATTGGAAATTATTTTTTCAGTATAGTCATTTTTAAATTTCGTAATAACGATATTGGGGACATATTTTTTATTAATGCTATCCGGATGAAAATAAGTATAGCCACATTTACCACCAATCATAATCCAGCCGGAACGTAGTCGGCAGTAATTCCTTAAGATATTATTTTTGAGGTAGCTGGGTTCTCTGATGTCGGAAGCTAATCTGTCTTTGTAATAGTAACTTACATTGTCATTGCGATCAAAAAGGGTAAAAGTATTCAATATTGGATTGTGTTTTATAATTCCTTGAGTGGTTCTACACCAGAAAATGCCATTGTGATCTTCAATTACGCCGGTAATTGGGTATTTCCAGATATATCCCGAATCATCGGTGCGATAAATAAATTTCTTTGTCAGCGGATTGTATGAAATCAGGTATGGTAACGACGAGGTCAACCAAATCTGACCATCTTGAGCTTCGTATAAACGGTAAAAACCTTCGTCACTTTCCGGCATAAAAATCAAAGTACTGTCAGAAATTAATTGATGAGTACCGCTATTTCGGTCAAATAAAATGAGTCCGTTGCGAGTCGCCAACCATAAATTATTGTTCCGATCTTCCAGAATGTCGTAAACGATATTTTTGTTCGGGACGTTCTTAGTCGGTTCAGAAATTGAGTAATATTTTCTTTGATTGGTTTGGCGATCGTAGCGGCATAAACCAGCGGCGGTACCCAGCCAAAAATTACCCTGGTGATCTTCATAGATAGCCAGTATATGATTGGCTCTAATCGAATTTTGCTTATTCGGCTGATTTTTAGTAATGTGATTTAAATAGATAAATTCTTGAGAAGATGGGTTGAGTTTGAATAATCCACGAGTAGTACCCACCCAGATTGTATTCTGAATGTCTTCATAAATATGTAATGGGCTCGGGGGTGGGCTTTCTTGATTGGAGAGCTTTAGGGGGAAAATTTTGAAATTCTTAGTTTTCGGATTATAGCGCAGAACCTTTCCTTTTAGACCAAACCAGAGGTTATTTTCGTGATCCTCAAGAACATCGTTCACATTGTCGTTATTAAAATTAATGCTTTCCGATATTGAACGTAAATCCATAAAAGGGCGTGGTAAAGAAAATCTAAACACACCACTATATTGAGTAGCGAGCCAGGCTGAACCGCTTTTATCAATGAAAAAACAGTTAATATTATTAACCGATATTTGATTTTCCTCATAAGGGTCGGTCGAATAATGCCAGAATATTTCTGTTTCCGGATCATATCTAAAAAAGGTCTCGTTCTGATTACATTGGCTTCCAACTACCCATATTTGTCCGCCACTTCCCTCATATAATTGATTGATGGTATAGTAATAGTAATTTTTTATCGGATCCTGGTAGGGATTTATTTCACTGCCGTCCGGTTTGAGCGGCAGTAGATAATATTGCAATGAGCCGTCGGCAATGGAATATTTTGCCAGAAATTTATGGGCGGCTATCCACAGGTTTTGATTACAATCGAGTAATATATCATTAATTCTAAAAGAGTACCGATTGAAGTAATAATTAAGATTCTGGAAGTCGTCTTCGTTAATCCGGCCAGTATTTATATCGTATTCGACTATGCCGTATTGACTTAAACCTAACAATAATTTTCCATCGCCTTTATTTATTATTCGATGAATTACATAATTGGCAGGCAATATAGAATTATCGTCAAACGCTAAAGGACTGATTTTTTTTATCTGGTATGAACCATTTTGATTAAAGGCTTTCAAAATTTGGTTATTTTGTTGTCTGATATCGGTGACCGAGAAATAGAAATTACCCAATCGATCTTCGGCTATATCAATAATGCTGGGAATCGAATCGTTCGGCGATAGGATATGAATGAAACCGTTGGTAAGCGGATCATATTTATCGATACAGCCTTTATGAGGAATGTTGCCAACTGAACCGATAATCCAGAGCCCACCTTTCGAATCAATAAATAATCGCTTAATATTTTGACAGGTGAGAGAAGTGGCTACTGAATCTTCGGGATGATAAGTAACAATCTCGTTCCCATCGTAGCGGCACAACCCATTTTCTCTGGTGGCAAACCACATAAATCCAATTGAATCCTGAACAATGGA
>Ga0208824_1001259_pt1 | contig 23134 bp, 18 predicted proteins | sample AD_JPNTR3_MetaG_FD_184447 | JGI IMG/M metagenome (GOLD analysis project Ga0208824, IMG submission 184447) | Active sludge microbial communities of municipal wastewater-treating anaerobic digesters from Japan - AD_JPNTR3_MetaG (SPAdes) (version 2) | ecosystem: Engineered > Bioreactor > Anaerobic...
TAATGAAAGGGATTGTATATAATCATCCACCGCTCGTTCAAGCTCTCTGGGAAGAACTTTTGCACCCTGTTCAAGATCCAGAGCCCGATACTGTTCAGACCTTCCCTCAGGGAGGGCCACATGGCAAACCTCACCCTCCTGCAAAGCATAGGCAATAAAACAATCAGTACCGAGCCGCAGTTCTATCACCTGGTGTGGATAAAAGGAAAGGCTACCCCATAGAGTGGGGTGCAGGGGTACATTGGGAACATGGGTGAAAATAAACTGAATGGCAAATGAAGGGTACCGAAAAACAGCGTGAAAAACTGAGTCCTGCTCGTTTATATGTTCCTGTTCAGGTATGCCAAATAGGTAACAGAAAAGTGCTAAAAGCTCTTTTATATCCTTCCGGTTGGTAACAGTTCCCTGTATTTGACCGCCCTGCAGAACGCCCCAGGTTTCCTTGTTTAGGTGCCGCCCCAATTCCAGAAACAGCGGATTATACCGCAGGGATAACCGAAGCGGCAACTTCATGTGTAGATCAGACAGCGGTTTTGGAGGCACAGGTCCCAGATTCGGAGCTGCTGCATGTGGAGCAAGCGCTGCTGCCGGAAGCAGACTTGGAACTTCCTTTATCGGTTACATAAAAACCTGAACCTTTGAAAATGATGCCCGTGCCGCCATTAATAAGCCGACGAACCTCTTTGCCGCACTCGGGGCAGGTTTTTAAGACCGGGTCACTCATGTTCTGGAATACCTCAAAGGAGTGACCGCAGGTTTTGCATTCATATTCATAGGTTGGCATACTATGTACCTCTCCGTGTTTATCTAGAGTGTTTTAATTCTATCAAAATATACTAATATGCTTTGTAAAAGTAAAGTAAGCTCAGACTCATCAATCGGTTTGCTCAAAAGGGATACAACCGGCCCCTCTACGGAGGGGCGTTCAGAGAGCAGGAGTGTCCCCAATTGTTTTAGCACAACCTCAGGATTTTCAGGTGTTTCTTCTGGGCTTATGGGTTGATTTAAAAAAACAGTGCCCAGGGAAAGCAGGGCCCCCAGGGCTCTTCCATAGGAAGGGCTGGTTGTAATTAAACGGGCCTCTACAGTATAGGTCTTCGGCATAGAGGAGGGTGACAGTTTCAGCCTTATTTGTTTGAGCGGGATCTGTAATTCCTGCCCCAGAGGGCCAAAGGTTCCCAGGGCGGATTTTACAAGCCTATCGGGTGAATTGAGTATTAGATAGAGATTCGAGTCAGCCAGTTCTTCTCTTGTTATTTCTACTGCTTCTGGAACCTCGCTTGATGAACCAAGATCTGAGGCGGGTATATGGTTACTATCAATATACTGGGGTATCCCATCGGTAAGGGTGACCATCCGGGATGTTAACGTCAGAGAAAGGCCATTCTTGTCTGAACGCCAATAGGATAGGGCCCCGGAACGCTTTTTCTTCCAGTCAGGACTAAGGGTTAAGGAGAGGGCGGTCCGAAAAACAGGAAATTGACCGGAAACTTTGGCATAGAACCTCTGTTTAGAGCCCTCTGTATAGAGGGCACCATAGACCTGTCTGGCATAGCCAATACTTTTTTGAGGGACCCTTTTAAGAGAAGGTATTCCGCCCTTCTGGTACAGGGTGTTTATAATGTTTTGGCTCCGCTGCAAATCCAGATACACATACAGGTCAGCTCCGGGTGGCAGCTCTGCAAAGGGCTTGCTTTGCAGAGCGGTGCCAGGAGTAAGGGCGGCTGGGACGGTGGTACAGGCGGTATAGCCCAACACAAGGAGGGTTCCTAAAAGTAAAAGAGTACCATTGTAGAACATCCGCCAGACCTTCATCAATCTAAGAACTCCCTAAGCCTTTTCCAGGGCTACTTTCCAGGACTCATCCCCCGCTTCCACTTCAGTCATAGTAGGAACTTCTTTCCACTCTATACTGACCGCCAGTGTTTCCTGGGCGATATAGTCCGTAAAGGCCTTAAAGGCTGCCTTAAGCTTTTCTGATCCAAAGAGGGTGAGCTTAATCCGGTCGGTAACTTCGAAGCCGCTTTCTTTCCGTAAATTCTGAATACCCCGAACAAGGTCACGGACATCCCCTTCCTGAGCGAGCTCCTCGGTTACCTCCATATCAAGGCCTACGGTGAGGGTCCCCTCATTAAGCACCTTCACCTGGGCTTTTTCGATTCGGCGGATATCGAGCTTTTCGGCGGTCAGGTCAACGTTTTTACCATTCACCTCGATAGAGAGGGTAGCTCCATCCAGCAGGCCCTGTATTTCCTGTTGACTGAGGGCTTCTATCCGCTCTGCGGCGGCCTTCATATCCTTTCCAAGCTCCTTACCCAGAACCCGGAAATTCGCCTTGGCCTGATATTCCACCAGATCTTCTTCGTTATCCCGGAAGATGACGTTCTTGACATTCAGCTCTTCCCGGATAATTTCTTCCATCTCCAGGAGGACCTTCTTTTCCTCAGGATTCCTCGTTACCAGTTCTACCGACCGCAGGGGCTGACGCACCTTGATGTTGTACTGGTACCGGAGCGCACGTCCCATGGATACCGCATGCTGTACTACGGACATCTTAAATTCCAGACCTTCATCCTTCCGCTTTGTATCGGCTAATGGATAATCGGCCAGATGCACCGATATGGGATCGCTTTCCAGCCGGAGGTTCTGCCAGATGGCTTCGGTGGTATAGGGCATAATCGGAGCCGCCACCAGGCTTATCTTCTTAAGTACACTGTACAGGGTACCATAGGCTTCTGCCTTATCGGAGTCATTTTCACTTCTCCAGAAACGGCGCCGGGAACGACGGATATACCAGTTATTTAACAGATCGATGAATTCCACGATGGGGTCGATTGCCCGGTTCATATCATAACTATCGAGGGCAGCGGAAACCCTTTCGACCATCGATTCAGATACGGAGAGTATCCATTTATCCAGAGGATTGGAGGGATTCTCTGGAGCCATAGTGGGCTTCATGCCGTCTATATTGGCATAGGTTACAAAGAAGCTGTAGGAGTTCCACAGGGGAATGATGATGCTCTTGAGCACATCCTTAACTCCTTCATCACTGTACCGGAGGTCATCGGCTTTTACAACCGCAGAATGCATCAGGAAGATCCGCAGGGCGTCCGCACCGAAGGTGTTTATGACATCCATGGGGTCCGTATAGTTCCGGAGGCTCTTGGACATTTTTTTGCCATCCTCCGCAAGAACAAGACCATTTACCACACAGTTCTTAAAGGCAGGACGATTAAAGAGGGCGGCTCCCAGGATGGTCAAGGTATAGAACCAGCCCCGGGTCTGATCGAGCCCTTCGCTGATAAAATCTGCAGGGAAGTGGGATTCAAAGAACTCCTTATTTTCAAAGGGATAATGGTTCTGGGCGTAGGGCATAGCCCCGGATTCAAACCAGCAGTCCAGTACTTCGGGGATCCGTTGCATGGTTCCGCCGCAGGAACAGGGAATGGTAATCTCATCAACAAAATGTTTATGCAGGTCCTTGACCTCTACGCCGGAAAGGTCCTGCAGTTCCTTGCGGCTTCCGACACAGATCGTCTTACCGCAGTCAGGGCACTTCCAGATAGGGAGGGGATTTCCCCAGTAGCGGTTCCGGCTGATCGCCCAATCCCGAGCACCTTCGAGCCATTTGCCAAAGCGGCCGTCCTTAATATGTTCCGGAACCCAGTGGATCTGCTGATTTGCATCGAGCATCTGCTGTTTAATCTTGGTGACATTGACAAACCAGGAGCTTACCGCCCGGTAGATGAGGGGGCTGGAACAGCGCCAGCAGTGGGGGTAGGCATGGAGAATCTGATCCCGTTTTACCAGTTTTCCCTCCGCCTTAAGCCGATCGATGATTGCCTTGTCCGCATCCTTTACAAAGAGGCCCTTATAATCGGGAACCTCATCGGTGAAACGGCATTCCGCATCGACGGGGCAGATCGTGGGAACTCCGGTGCCTTTTAAGATCCGCTGGTCGTCTTCACCGAATCCGGGGGCAATATGCACAATACCGGTACCATCTTCGGTAGAAACATAGTCACCGGGATAGGTCCGGAAGGCATTCTGTTCCTTCGTTTCTTTAAAATAGGGGAAAAGGGGCTCATAGGTAATACCGACCAGCTCTGCCCCCTTCTTTTTCCAGAGTATCTGATATTCTTCGGGCTTTTTATAATAGGCTGAAAGCCGGGCTTCTGCCAGGATGTACCGTTCATTTCCATCCTGTACAAGGACATAGTCAATATCAGGGCCTACCGCCAGGGCCAGGTTAGAGGGCAATGTCCAGGGAGTGGTGGTCCAGGCGAGGAGGAAGGTGTTTCCATCGGCGAGGTCAGCAAGTTTGGCAGTATCTGCAGCGGTACCAGATACAAGACCGGTTACTTTAAATTTAATGGTAATAGCCGGATCATGGACGTCCTTATAACCACCCAGGTTTAACTCATGGTTGGAAAGAACCGTGGAACAGCGGGGACAATAGGGCAGAATGTAATAGCCCTCATAGAGGAGTCCCTTTTCCCAGAGGGTCTTCATCACCCACCAGATGGATTCCATATAGTCGGGATCCATGGTTTTATAGTCATTGTCAAAATCAACCCAGCGCCCTAGGCGGGTTACAATGCGGCGCCATTCGGATACATAGCGTAATACGGAAGAACGGCAGGCTTCATTAAAATTGGCCACCCCAAACTTTTCGATATCTGTTTTGGAGTTAAGTCCTAATTCTTTCTCGATAAGGTTTTCCACGGGGAGTCCATGGCAGTCCCAGCCAAACCGGCGTTCTACCTTTTTGCCCTTCATGGTCTGGTAGCGAGGAATTATATCTTTTATCGTTCCGGGAACAAAGTGACCGAAGTGGGGTAAGCCGGTAGCAAAGGGAGGACCATCATAGAATACAAATTCGTCTTTACCTTCCCGCTGAGAAATTGATTTTTTAAAAATGTCGTTTTTTTCCCAGAATGCAAGAATTTCCTCTTCCATCTTGGGAAATTCAACCTTGGGATCTACGCTTTTATACACCTTGAGGCCTCCCTCTGAAGCAACAGTAATGATTATATATCAATATTACTATATACACTTAAACAAGTACTTTGTCAAAGTATAACAAAATTAGCATAAATATGCCATATTCTGATAATCCTTTTCCAGTAGGTGAAACCTATTTTCGTGGCGGAAATCAGCGACCTTCTGCGACGCGGCTTTTCCAGTAGGTTAAACCTATTTTGCTTGAAAGTCCAATCTGGCTTTGCTACAATCGGCCCATGCAACGCCAAACCTGGGCTCAATTGGTCTATAAAGTCCTGGAACCCCTATACCCTAATCCAAAACCAGCGCTGAACTTTGAAAGCCCATTCCAGCTTCTGGTGGCCACGGTCCTTTCAGCCCAGTGTACCGATGAGCGGGTCAATCAAGTGACACCGGCCCTTTTTAAACGATTTCCAGATCCCAGATCCTTCGCACAGGCTGATGCAACGGAACTGGAATCACTGATTTATTCAACGGGGTTTTATCATACAAAGGCAAGGGCAATTAAGGAACTGGCGAGCACCATAGTGAGTAAATTTGGGGGACTGGTCCCTGACACCATGGAAGCGCTCACGAGCCTCCGCGGTGTGGGGCGAAAAACCGCCAGCGTGATTCTTTCCGCATGCTACAATAAGCCAGCCCTCATCGTGGATACCCATGTGAGCCGTCTTTGTGTCAGGCTCGGCTTTACTACCAGCCGGGATCCCCAGAAAGCTGAAGCAACCCTGGCTGAACTGTACTCTGAGAACCAGTGGGTTGCCATTGGCCATTGTCTAAATCAGCATGGCAGACAGGTATGTAAAAGCAGAAAACCTGATTGCCCCCATTGCCCTCTAAGAGATCATTGCCCTAAAAGGGGTCTCTAGATTTCATAATAGTCGCGGTACTCTTTTTAATACGCTACAGGTGCAGCACCGCAGTGTCCACCTCAGTGCACCAGGGTTGCAGCACGGCGGTGGCCTCCTAAGAGAGCTGTAGGCGAAGCCTGTGGAGTCATCCTCAGTGCATCAGGGACGCAGCCGCGGGTTCCGGAGTTCGGACAAAACGGCTGGCAATAAAATTAATGACAGCAATACCGGCACCAGCCAAAAACACCCACTGGTAACCAAAATGGTCCCAGAGCAGCCCCGCCATAAGAGCTACCGCAATTGAAAAAATATGATCGATAGAAACCCCCATTGCCAGAGTTGGGGCAATATCTGAAGGTTTTTCAGCAATTTTTTTTATCCACACCGAACGGGCTACCCCAAAGGATAGTAATAATGAATCGGCCACATAACAGAGACACACGATTATAAAGGCTATCAATTCGGGAAACAGAAATTTGGCAAATCCATACAAGAAACAAACAGGAATAAGGAGCATTGCTTCGAGCCCCAGCATAAACTGTTCGCCCCTTGTATCCACCGCTCGGCCGATTAGGGGCTGAAAGAGAACACCCGCAATACCACCGGCAAAGTAGAGGGCCGCCATGATAGAGGTTGGCTTATGATAAATGGATACAATCACCCAGGGGGCAAAGGTAATAAAAAGCTGTTTTCGGGTTCCATAGAGGATAGATAAAATATAAAAAAGGGTGTATCGGCCCTTAAACACAAGTCCCGGCTCATTTCTGTCCCGCGGGGGCTTGCTCATCAAAAAGAGTGCCAGAGCACCAATAAGAAAGATGATTGCAGCAAAGGTAAAGTTACCGCCAAAGGACAGTTTAAATACCCCAAAGGCGATAAAAACAAAGGCTCCGCCTACTATCTGTGCCAGATTCCGCAACGCATTTGCCTTTCCAAGCAGGGCTCCCTCATTTCCTTTGGAAGCCAATTCCAGGGCAATAGATTGCTGAAGGGGAAGAAAAAGGTGCAGCCCCAGGCTGTATATAAAGAGCCAGAGGGTCATGAAGCTGAAGGTAGAGGAAAAGCGGGCAAGCAGAAAAATGCCCAGGGCTTGCAGCAAAAAGGCAAGAGCCCCTATGCGCCGCCCCGGAAGAAAGACCAGCAGGGCTGCCACAAAGGCGTTTAAAAAACCAGGCAATTCCCGGGGAAGTTCCAGACTGCTCCGGGCTAAGCCGCTGATGTCCCAGGTGGCGGCCAGAAAATTATTAAAAGAGGAATCCACCATGGCAACGGCTAAGCCCCCTGCCATGACGGCGAAAAAATAGAAGCGCCGGTCCCAATGTTGGATCTCGGCATTAAAAGATTTAAAAGGGACTACCATGCCAGCCTAATTCCTGAAACTGTGAATCGGCGCAGGGATACGACCGCCCCGGGCAATAAAGGCTTCACTGCTGAAATTATGAACCGGCATAATCGGGGTCCCGCCAAGCAGCCCTCCAAACTCTGCCCAGTCGCCCGCCTTTTTACCCGGAACAGGAATAATGCGAACTGCGGTGGTTTTGCCATTAACCATACCAATCGCCATTTCGTCGGCGATAATTGCTGATATGGTTGCCGCACTGGTATCACCTGGTATGGCGATCATATCGAGCCCCACGGAACATACGGTTGTCATGGCCTCCAGCTTATCCAGAGACAGGGAACCTGAGCGAACCGCCGCAACCATGCCCTCATCTTCTGAAACGGGAATAAAAGCTCCTGAAAGGCCACCCACATGGGTCGAAGCCATCACCCCGCCCTTCTTTACCATATCGGTAAGCATGGCTAAAGCAGCGGTAGTCCCATGGGTTCCAGCTGATTCAAGACCCGTTTCTTCCAGAATACGGGCCACCGAATCACCAACCTCCGGGGTTGGAGCCAGGGACAGATCCAGGATTCCAAAGGGAACGCCCAATCTTTTGGCAGCCTCCATACCTACAAGCTGGCCCATACGGGTTATTTTAAAGGCCGTCTTTTTAATAACATCGGCAATTTCATCAAAACTGGCACCCCTATGGTTTTCCAGGGCTGCCTTAACAACCCCGGGCCCTGAAACCCCCACATTCAGGGTAGATTCCCCCTCACCGGGACCATGAAAAGCCCCGGCCATGAAGGGATTATCCTCAGGGGCATTGCAGAACACCACAAGTTTGGCGCATGCAAGCCCATCTTTCTGGGCTGTCCGCGCCGCTGCATCCTTTATCACCTGCCCCATAAGCCGCACCGCATCCATATTGATGCCGCTCTTTGTAGTGGCCACATTCACGGAACTGCAAACCCGTTCGGTACTCGCAAGGGCCTCGGGAATGGAGGCAATAAGCCGTTCATCTCCCACGGTCAGCCCCTTTTGCACCAGGGCAGAATAGCCGCCTACAAAATCTATACCTAAGTCCCGAGCGACCTCATCTAATGTTTGTGCATAGGCGGTATAATTTTTATCCTCAGAAGCCCCGGCAATCAGTGAAATGGGGGTTACAGAGATACGTTTATTGATGATGGGAATACCATATTCAATTTCAATTTCCTGGCCTACCTTAACGAGGTTTCCCGCAACACGGAGAATTTTGTCCCGCATCCGTCTGCGGGTCTCGGTCCCGGAGGCTGAAACACAGTCCAGTAAAGAAATACCCAGGGTAATGGCTCGGATATCCAGTTTATAACGGAGGAACATGTCCACCGTTTCTTTGATTTCATAGGGTGTAAACAGCATACTTAAATCCGGTGCATGGCGCTGAAAACTTTTTCGTGCATCACACTGATCGATACACCCATCTGTTCCCCAAGGGCATCTAATTCTTCTTTAACTAAGGGAAGCGGTTTAGAACTTTGGGACAGATCCACCATCATCATCATAACAAAGTTGCCAGAAAGAACGGTCTGGCTTATATCCTCTATATTGATGTTCCGTTCTGCAAAAAAGGCACTGACCCGGGCGATTATGCCAACCTTATCGCTGCCCACCACGGTGACTATGGCATTCATTTCGATACTCCTGTGCTGTTAGTCTCATTTCGTTCAGGATTTATTCCATGTTCCACAAAGAAAAGATCCAGAACGGTGAGGAATAATATAACAATCATGGGGCCTAATACCAGACCATTAAGACCAAAAACGCCTACTCCTCCCAGTATGGCAAAGAAAATAATCAGGGGATGCAGGTTAATCCGGTCCTTTAAAAAGAGGGGTCGCAGGAGATTATCCAGGGTAGATATAAGCAGCCCCGAAAGAATCAGGAATACAATACCTCCAATGAGGTCCCCGGTAACAATCTTAAAAATACCAATGGGTCCCCAAATTGCTCCTGCTCCAATGATTGGAATAAAAGTACAAAAGAAAAGGATTATGGAAAATACCAAAGCCCCCTGCACCCGGAAAATTGAAAACAAAATAAAGGCAATGCATGCCTGTACCAGGGCTACCAGGATGTAACCCATAAACAGATTCTGGGTTATCTCCCTGAATTTTGCAGCAAGCTGCATGATGTAGTCCTTTTTAATCGGGATAACCTTGATAAGCAAATTAAACAAATAGGCCCCATCGATAAAAAAGAAAAACAGGGTAAACACAAGGAAAGCCAGGCCCGCAAGAAAGGCCCCCAGGTTATTTAACAAGGACGTTGAATACTGAAGCAGCCGCTGGCTGCTATTGCCAAGAAGACTCAGCACCTGATTTTTAATATTAAGTTTGTCCAAATCAATCTGACCCAGGGTGACTTCTTTTATTAAGGCAGAAAACTGACCAAATTCATCACTTAAAAAATCAGGATGGTTTGCCAGGTACATACGTACATCTTTTATCAGCCCATACATCTGGTGATACAGCTGTATACCGATCCAAACTATAAGAGAAATAATGAGCAGCACCGTAAGTATGGCAAAGAGGGCCGCCACAATGCTCCGCAAGAGAGTGCCAAGTCTGCCATTGGCGGGCAGTTTTTTTATGACGGTAGCGTATAGGGGGCTTACCAGTATGTATAACAAAGTAGCCCAGAGAAATACCGTGAAAAAGGAAGTAAAAATCCGTATTACTCCAACAAAAAGCAGGAGGAACACCAGAAAGAAAAATCCGGTTTGAATATTTTTGCCATCCATTTAAAGTGCCGCCTATAGTCCAGCTAGGATTTTTTCAGCCTCAGCCCTTCGTTCATAGCTGGGGTTCCGCTTTATCAAATCCGAAAGCCGCTGTTTGGCGTTGGCCGAATCCCCCAGACTGGCATAGGTCTTGCCTAATTCAAAGAGGCCATCCCAATTATTAGGTTCCAGTTTGAGCAGTTCAATATAGGTATCCCTCGCCTTGTCCAGTTTGCCAGCTCCCACATAGGCTCTGGCAAGGTTAATTTTAGCTATCCCGTTTTTAGGTTCCACAAGGAGGGCCTTTTCATAATGTTCTATACTTTTATCCCACAATTCCTTGCGGGCATAGGCAGAACCAAGGTTATTATTAACTTCAAATGATTTAGGATCAACCGAATATGCTTCCAGAAGATAATCCAGGGCTTTATCAGGGAAACCTCCTGCCAGATATATGGCTCCCAGATTGATGCGGGGCTTTATATATTTTTTATCTAAGGTTGCCGCCTTAATATAGGCAGTAATTGCTCCATCGGTATCGTTAGTAGCTTCCAAAGCCTGACCTAAGGTATATTGATATATTGCATTGGATTCAGCACCTTCAACGGCCCGTTTTGCATAGGCTAAGGCCTCCCCTGCTTTGTTCAAAGCCAGCTTTACAATGGCCATGTTGTAATTGGTCTGCGGATCCTTGCCGTTAATCACCAGGGCCTTGGCAAAGGATTGTTCCGCCGCTTCATTATTACCCATGGCACTTTGAACAGCGCCTAATTCACGCAAGGAAGCTACATCATCGGGGGTATATTTCAAGGCCATTGAAAAGGCATCGACTGCACCCTTATTATCTCCCTTTTGGGTCAAGATGCGGCCAATTTCACGATACGCAAGGGCATAATCTGGTTTTAAAGCTATTGCCTTACGATAGGCCTGGAGGGCTTCATCTGGTTTACCTAATACTCGTAGAGTGCCTCCGAGATTGTACCAGGCCGGCTCAAAATCATTTTTCAGGGCTGTTGTAGTTTCAAAGGCTTGACGGGCTTCGGCAAATTTACGGGCATTAAAATAGGCCTTTCCCAGTTCAAAAGAATAGAGATAATTTTTAGGATCCAGCCGGTTTGCTTCTTTAAGCTCAGTTACTGCATTGTCCCATTGTTTTAAGTCAGCATTGATTTTCCCCAGAGTAAAGTGGGGCATTGCCTGGCTTGGATCAGCCTTAATAGAATCCCGGGCATATCGGATCGCATCCTTTAGAGCCTGCTGCCCCTCAGCTCCATCACGGTCTTTGGTAAATCCTTCATAATAGGCATCAGCCACCTCAGCCAGCTTTTGAGACTGAAACCGGTTTTCCCCTTCTGGAATGCGGGAAAGGGCATCGGAAAAGACCTGCTGAGCTCCTGTATAGTCCTTTTTCTGTATAGCACTCCGCCCCTGGGCTATCATATCATTAATGAGTCTCAATTTATCCTGCAGTTCCTTAGATTTCTTTGCCAGTTCTTCAGCTTCTGCCTTTTTTCTCGCCGCTTCAGCCTCTTCGGCGGCCTTCTTTTCTGCGGCTGCAGCGGCGGCGGCTTCAGCTTTCGCTTTTTCTGCCTCCGCAGCCTTTCTTCGTTCTTCCTCCGCCTTCGCCGCCGCCGCATCCTGGGCTGGCGGAGCCTTAGTCTGGGAAGCTACCTTGGCCACTGTCTCTACGGCCTTGCTTACCTCTTTAAGGGCAGAAGAAATTTGCTCTGAATCACTACCATCCTTACTATTGCTTGTTTTTACAGACCCATTGCCTGCCTGCTTTAATAATTCCAGAACCCGAACGCGCAACGCCCGAGCATCAGGATCAGAGGCATTCTTTATAAGCAGGGTATCCAATAAATCCAGGGCACGCTGATATTCACCGCCATCAATATAATCCTGGGCAAGAGATAGGGTGTTGCGCCGGGTTTGTTCTGCGGCACCCTTTACAGCAAAGTAGGCTGCGGTTCCCCCTGCGACTAATAATAGAACCGCAATAATCGATATAATTATAAGGTTTCGCTTACGGCTTTTTTTTTCATCATCTTGCATACATGCCTCCAAAACTTTTAGCTACCTGGACTCATTATTCCAAAATAAATTCGCCATCATAGGATTGTACCTGTTCTGATGAGGCTTGCAAGCCCTTTGTTTCCTCGGCCGCAGCCTGCAAGGATGCAGAAACTTCATCTATGAGTCGTTTTCTGCGTTCCTCTTCTGCCTTTGCAGCAGCTTCAGCTTCCATTTTTTTCTGCTCCTCCGCGGCAAATTGGGCGTTAATAAGGGCCATGAGTTGCTCAATCTGCGGACGTTTCGGCGATGCGGGCTCCAGGCTTAAATAGGCAGTATAATCTTGTACCGCTGCTGATAAATTGCCCGTTTTAATTCTTGCATTGGCCCGATTGAGATAGGCAGAGCTGTATGATTCATTCTTTTGTATCGCAAGGGTATAGTATTCTTCTGCAAAGGCAGCACTTCCTTTGGCAAAGTATACATTGCCCAGATTGTATGCGACCTGGGCCACATCCAGGCCCGCACGGTTAAGCAATTTTTTATACAGAGCGATTGCATCGTCCCATCGTTTTACCTGTTGATAGGCAATGCCCAGGTACTGTGCAGCCTTTATATTTGCAGGATCCTCAGATACAACCTTTTCGAGCAAGGGAATTGCTTCCTCCGGTTTATTTCTCATAAAGGTATCCTCAGCTTTAGAAAAGCTCGCCCCTCCATCCTGGGCCTTCACAGAGGGCCAAGGAAGGAACCATAATAAAACAGCGATTGTAAGAAGAAACAAGAGGTTCATCAATCTAAAGTTTTTCAAGACATCCCCCTTTAATCCTGACATGGTTTGACAGGGAAGGCTAAAATAATTACTCTTGTCTATAGATAAGGATACCACAAAGAGGCGGTACAAGTCATGACCATAGTGGTTATTGGCATCATCATTCTTGGTACAGGCATTGGATTTCTCTCATATTTTCTTTTTAAATCAATCTTTATTCCTAAAAAGATTGAATCGATTGATAATCTTATTAAACAAGGAAAGGTACAGACCGCCATCCGGGCTGCAAGAGCATTAATAAATCAGGATCCAAGAAACGCTGACGCCCATTATATGTTAGGAAAGGCCTATTTAGCGGACAATAAAAGCGAACTGGCTCTTATGGAATTTAAGGCAGTTAACCAAATTGGCTTTTTCGGCCCCCATATTCCTGAAAATGAATTCAGAAAAACCATAGCCCAGCTCTTTGTTAAATACAATCAAATCGAAGAGGCACTTAAGGAATACCTGCTGCTCATTAAAATGGAAGCCTACCAGGCTGACCATTATTACTGGGCGGGTAAATTATTTTCTGAGCGCAACCGTTCCGACATGGCCTTAAACTATCTGCGTAAAGCGGTGGAACTTGACCCGCGGCACAGCAAAGCCCACTATGAATTAGGTCTTTTGTTGTATCGTGAAAAAAAACCAATAGAAGCAAAATCAGAACTAGAGGCGGCCCTAAAACTGCAGGGGGACAACCCCCAGGCCTACTATCTCTTAGGAAAACTTCAGAAAGAAGCCCATGACTACGTGGCAGCGCTGCTCTCCTTTGAAAAAGCTCAGCGCGATAATGACCTAAAAGTTAAAGCCCTGGTAGAACGGGGTGGCTGCTATATGAGCATGAATGCCATTGACAAGGCTATTCCGGAACTCGAGCGGGCAATAAAAAGTTCTAGCGATGAATCCAGCCAGGAAACACTTTATGCCCGCTACTTTCTTGCCATGTGTTACGAAAAAAACCGGGAATTAGACAGGGCTATAGAACAGTGGGAAAAAATATATGTCAAAAAACCGAATTTCCGTGATGTGGCAGAAAAGCTATCCCAATATCAGGAATTTCGTACCGACGATAAGATGAAGGATTACCTTACTTCAGGCCAGAATGAGTTTATGGAAATTTGTAAAGCCCTGGTATCCCAGGGCATGAGCCTGCAGGTACGGGATGTAACAGAAATACAGAATGGCTGTGACATTATTGCCGTAGAGGGGGATGCGGCGAAATGGAGAAATGTTCGGAAACTGCCGCGGCTTATCCGGTTCTATCGCAAACCAGAAATGATAGATGACAATCTGGTTCGTATGCTCATGGAACAAATGAAAAAACTTAACATGACCCGGGCAGTGATAGTAACCAGTTCGGGATTTACCCGTTCTGCTCAGGAATTTGCCGATTCCCGGCCCGTAGAACTCATAAACAAGGATCAGCTCCAGGAACTTTTAAATAAAACCGACATTTATGGAAATGCTAAAAAATCATGAAAATCCTCTGCATTTCTGACCAGATTGATCCCCTCATCTACAGCAGTACCATAAAGGAACGGTTTGCTGATATTGATCTAGTTCTGAGTGCAGGAGACTTGCCGCTGGATTATCTAGAGTTTATTGTAACGACCCTTAATAAACCGGTGTTCTTTGTTTTTGGAAATCATAACCTAAAAGAATTGCCCTTTTATAGGCCTTCCTTCGAGGATAGACTTCGTATTCGTTCATTTCAGGAAGAACGGGATGCCCTCAGTTCCGGAGCAGTTCATGTGGGCTCAAAGGTCCAAAAAGAAGGGAATCTCATTATCATGGGGCTAGGGGGCTCACTGCGTTATAACAATGGCCCTAATCAGTTCACGAACAATCAGATGAATTATGAAATCTGGCGGCTTATTCCACGATTACTTATCAATAAACTGATATATGGCCGCTTTCTGGATATACTCCTCACCCATGCTCCGCCTCTGGGTATCCATGACAAGGAAGATCCCTGCCACCGGGGCTTTAAAGCCTTTCTCTGGTTTATGAGGGTGTTCAAGCCCAGATACCTCATACATGGCCATATTCACCTGTATGACCTGCAGGATGTTCGAACAACAACATATCACCAAACCCAGGTAATAAACGCCTATAGTCATTATTTAATCGATACAGGAGCAAACCCATGAGTGATGACATCCATAGCATTCAGGCCTCAGAAGATTTCTCCCGTGCCCGGGGTAAGGCAATTCTCTCCCGAATACAGAATTTTATGAATCCTGACAAGGATAAGCTGCTTTCTTTTAATGATGTAAAGGAAATCCTGAAGCCCCGGAATGAAACCTATAAGGGTATGCAAGTTGTCCCCCTTGAACTCATAGTAGGCAGTGAAGGCAGATATCGGGACTTTAATAAATATTTTCTTCCCCGATCTGAACATTTACGCCAGCGCTGGGAACGGGTTGATATGGCCCGATTAAAGGACATCATACTGCCTCCCATTCAGCTCTATGAGATCGGGGGTGTATATTTTGTCAGAGACGGGAACCACCGGGTTTCTGTTGCCCGGGCCCAGGGAAGCGGCTCCATAGACGCGGAGGTAATCAGCCTCTCCAGTGAAATTAAGATAGATCCTGACATGACCACGGAACAGCTAAAGCAGGCGGTCATAGACTATGAAAAGAAACTCTTTTATGAAAAAACGAACTTTTATGAGCTCACCGGTTGTGATGACCTGGATTTTTCCACCCCCGGCCGCTATGATGTTATCTACAACCATATCTTAGTACATAAATATTATCTCAATGAACATGCCACAAGCGAAATATCCTTTGCCGATGCTCTGGTGTCCTGGTACAACAATGTATACAAACCCATTATTGATATCATTAAAGAAGAGCACCTGGATGCCCGATTCCCCGGCCGAACTCCAAGCGACCTCTATGTCTGGATCGTAAAGCACTGGGACTTCCTGAAAAAGAAATACGGAGTCCATTATTCCATGTCAGATGCGGCCAAGGATTTTGCAAAAAAATATGGCAAAAAACGGCTGACCCTCTGGGACTATATTCAGATAGCCCTTAAGCGTTTTTTTGGTTAAGACTTTCTATCTCTTCCCTGGGGAAATAATAGCGGCTGCCACAGTTATGACAGTGAATTTCCATGGGCCAGGGACCGGTTTCGAGTATATGCTCCAGTTCAGCTTTGCCCATAGCCCCGAGGAATTGTAAAAATCGTTCCCTGGAACAATCACAGTAAAACTGAACAGGACTTTCATGGACATGTTCTATTTCAAAAGCCCTGAACCACTGATCCAGCAAGTCCTGCCTGCTCTTCCCTGAGGCAAACCAGGTCCCCAGGGAAGGCATCTCCCGCATCCGATCCTCCGTATCTTCCATATCAAGGTCCTGCGCTCCCGGGAGGGCCTGAAAAAAGAGCCCCCCTGCACCTGAAACACGGCCTTCCTGATCAAACCGGACACTGACCGCCAAGGCTGTTTTTGTTTGTTCCGAGCGGAGAAAGTATTCCGTAAGGTCCTCCGCAATTCGGCCGTGAACAAGCTGGATATGCCCCGTATAGGGTTCACTCCGTTCATCCTTTCGAATGACGCTTAAGGTTCCGCTCCCGATAAAGGGCTGCAAATCGAAACTGTCTAAGGGTTTGTCGATAAGAATGGAGTCAGTAAACAGATAGCCCCGTACATTGCCGTCCCAGGAGGCCTCAACCGAAAGCCCCTTGAGGGGGCCGGTGCAGTTTATTTGCAGACCAAGCCTGGTGCCCTGTTTTATGGTTGTAGAAAGCAGACCCGCACTTAACAGGGCCTGACCGAGGGCTAAACTTTCGATGATACCCAATTGATGATTTGCCCGTGCCTGGGACACAAGTCTGGTCCCCGATATGAGGGCACCCTTTACACTCCCCTGCAGCATGGTGAAACGGGTAATCCCATCCGGAGCAATATTTGTCAAATGATCCACAGAAACAGGATCCGTGATCGGTGCATTAATCATGCCCAATGGATACCCTTTCCATCCTATTCAGTCAAGCAGGAGACTAAAGGGCTGCGGGCTACCCCTTTCTATTGCTGTAGAATATTCCGATAAAAACCTATGATGGATATAACAGAACAACGATTTTTCCACCAATTTACTGAAATTAACGCCCATCGTTTTAACATATTATGGGAATATCTAGAAGGTTCTGCCCTTTCACCAAAAATCATTACGCTTAACCAAACCCAGCATATACTCCTTGGTCCCAAACAAGCGCCGCACCGAAGGGAACAGCAGAAGGTCCTTATCGCCCATTATGATTGTGTGTCCGGAAGCCCCGGCGCTAATGATAATGGTGCGGCGGTGCTGCAATTAATCATGGCAGCAAAAAGATTACTTAAGGAACATATACCAAACTGGTACATTCTCTTTACCGATAAGGAAGAGAGAAAAGCAGGATCCAGCATTAGTTCCCAGGGTTCCTATTTTTTAGCCCAGGGCTTTAAAACGATAGGATTTGAATCTGCCCATTGCTATATCTTTGATGCCTGCGGTAGGGGCAACACCCTCATTGTATCAACAGCCCTGGAAGAACTGGCCAGAAATGCAATGACGGACCCCATGGCAGACCGGATTCTGCAGACAAGAAAGCTGCGCAGTTATGCCTTAGAAACTGCACGATTACTTTTGTTACGGAAGGTTCTGCTCCTCCCCACCCCATTCTCAGATGATTTAGGCTTTCTATCAGCGGGGCTCACAGCCCAGACCATAACCATGTTACCGGAAGAAGAGGCCCAGAACCTATTGCAACACCACCGAGGGGGTCTCCCTGTGCCATCCATACCTACCTGGCAGTATATGAATACCCCCTTAGACCGGCTGGAGACCCTCACCGCGGAAGGCTTCTCCATCATTCCAGACTTTGCCTATGCACTCTGTGCCAATTCCCGCTGATGCTGATACCGGCACCTGAGCTTACCGCTTTACTACTAAAGCCTTTTCAGCAACATCTTGTTCGGTGATAAAGAAGGATATCTCCTCTTCAAGCTGCCGTGAATGGGCAGATAATTGTTCTGCCATAGAGGCTAATTCCTCAGAAGCGGCTGCATTGTGCTGGATAACCTGATCCAGCTGCAATATGGCCTTGTTAATCTGTTCAATGCCGCTGTTCTGTTCCCGGCTCGAAGCACTGATTTCTTGTACCAATTCAGCGGTCTTCCGGATATCAGGCACGATCCTGCTGATAACCGCCCCCGCTTCATCGGCGGTAGCCACACTCTTCTGAGAAAGGGCACTGATTTCCGAAGCTGCCTGTTGGCTGCGTTCAGCTAATTTCCGCACCTCGCCGGCTACTACCGCAAAGCCCTTGCCCGATTCGCCAGCCCGGGCTGCCTCTATGGCTGCATTCAGAGCCAAGAGATTAGTCTGCCTGGCTATTTCTTCAATGATCCCAATCTTTTCGGCAATCTGTTTCATAGCCTGTACAGTCCGCTGGACCGCCTCACCACCATTCTGAGCATCCTGAGCAGTACGCTGGGCGATTGCCTCGGTCTGCATGGAATTATCCGCATTTTGCCGTACCGTAGAATTCATCTCCTCCATAGAAGAAGAGATTTCTTCTGCGCTGGAAGCCTGTTCGGTCGCCCCCTGACTTAGGACCTGGGCTGTGTTGCTGATTTCGCCGCTGCCGGAAGCAACCTGCTGGGTGGATTCCCTGATACCGGCGATAATCCGAACTAAGTTTTCCTTCATCGTTTCCATGGAACGGGCCAGATCGCCGATTTCATCACCCCGACGCAGAGATTCTTTATTTATAGTGATATACAGATGGCCCTGTGCAATCTGGGAAGCAAATTCAGCTGCCTTTAGAATTGGTTTTGTAAAAGAGCGGGCAATAAGGAGCGTTAAAATAAAGGAAATTGCTAAACCCAGGACACTCACAAGAATAAGCAGCAAAGAAAATTGAGTTAAAATGGAGTAAATATCCGAGAGGGGTCCGTAACTGACTATTTTCCAGGATGTGCCAGGAACGATTCGAGAGGTTAGGTAATAACCGCTTTTTTGATTCAGTCCATACCATTCATCCTTAGATAACACATTTTGTTTAAAAGAAGCGACTGCGGGAAGATCAAATATATTGCTTTTCAGAACCTTTTCACTATCCTCGTTGGTAATGAAAATACCCGTGTTATTTACCAGATAGCTCTTTCCCCCATTAGATATTTTTTTTGAACCGATAATAGTGGACACCTGGTCAATGATCATATCAAGGCCAATGACTCCCAGGTCCTTTCCATTGGTTTGTTTAATTTTTAACGCAGCAGTAACAAAAAGCTTGCCTGTAATCAAATCAATATATGGTTCAGTAAAAATAACATCGGTGGATGCATTTGCCTGCTGGAACCAGGGTCGCGAGGATTGATCATAATCTGCTGGGGGTTTCCAACCTGTGGCTTCATAGATAAAACCACCATTTTTAAAGGGAACCATATCCATCAGATATATTGATGAAAGGTCAGGGTCAGCCTTTTCTAATGCCCCAAGCATAGACACCGCAGCAGGTTCATTCAGATTGGCATGGGCAAAGACTGGACCAAGATTCCTTAATAGGGCCCGTTTGCCCTCCATCCAGGTATTTATTTCCTGTTCAATGAGCCTTATAGTCAGAAGAGACTTGTCTTGTAATTCATTATCAAGATTATTCTTAAACAGCACATACACCATCGATGAAATTGACAAGATAGTAAGCACCAATAAGAGCACAATTAAACCGATTAACCTGACAGCAATGCTTATCCGGCGATTATTCTTCATGGTATACCTCTGGTGCCTTAAATATAATTCAGGACAAGAGGATATGCAAAAAAAGACAATCCTCCGATAGGGAAGGATTGTCTTCAGGTATCCCTCTGCTAAGGGCCGGTGTTAATGGTTTGTTAAATAGAAAGCAGCTCCGCGTAGGCTTCCAGCGCACTGTCTCCGGAATTCTTAGCAAGGACCTGTTTTGTAAGGACCTTACCCAGCTGGACCCCTTCCTGGTCAAAACTGTTAAGATTCCAGACAAAGCCTTGGAACATGACCTTGTTTTCAAAATGAGCCAGGAGGGCTCCAAGCGCTTCTGGTGTCAGGATCCTGCCATAAATAAGACTGGAGGGCCTTCCTCCGGGGAATTCCTTGTTTTTATTCGAGTCATCCTTACCCTTTGCAAAGGCCACAATCTGGGCAATCAGGTTAGCCTTCAGTTTGGTCTGGCTCGTAGAGCCTTCAACCTCTACATCGTCCTTGCGCTGGCTTTCCAGGAACCCAATGAACTGCAGGGGTACGATATCGGTTCCCTGATGCAGGAGCTGATAGAATGAATGCTGCCCGTTTGTACCCGGTTCTCCGAAAACCACCGGACCTGTAGCATAGTTCAGCACTTCGCCAAAGCGGTTTACCCGCTTGCCATTAGATTCCATATCAAGCTGCTGCAGGTGGGCAGGGAACCGAGAAAGGGCCTGGCTGTAGGGCAGAATAGCAGTCGTGGGATAACCAAGAACATTCCGCTCCCATACACCAATAAGGGCATCGAGCAGGGCCGGATTTTTTCGTATATCCCGTTCCAGAGCCGTCCTGTCTGCCTCGTGGGCTCCTTTAAGAATTTCCTTAAAGGTTTCTGGCCCAAAAGCAAGTGAAAGAATTACCCCGCCGACCGCAGAGGTGGAAGAATAACGGCCGCCGATAAAATCATCGATATAAAAAGAATCGAGATAGTCGCTGTTATGTGCCAGGGGGCTGGTTTCGCTCGTGACGGCGACCATGTGCCTGGCGGGGTCAAGCCCTGCCGAGCGCAGGTGGGCCTTAACAAAAAGCTCATTGGCCAGTGTTTCCTGGGTAACTCCGCTCTTTGAGACAAGCACAAAGAGGGTGCGTTCCAGATTCAATCCTGACAAAACCTGGGCCCCATCATCGGGATCCACATTGGAAATAAAGGCAGCCTTCATTTTCCGTCTGCCATTTCGGTCCGCCCAATTCTCAAGGGCAAGGTACAAGGCCCGGGGACCCAGATCAGAACCGCCGATTCCTATTTGCACAACCGTATCAAAAGCAGTGCCTTTACTGCCACGATAATGCCCCCCATGCACTTTATCAGCAAATTCACAGAACCGTTTCAGTTCCTGTGCATAAAAGGCTCCGAGATCCTTACCTTCATGGAGTACGGCCTTTCCAAGCTGGCCCCGGACAAGATGGTGCAGGACCTTCCGTTTCTCTCCCGTATTCATTACTTCCCCATCGAGCAGCAGGTTATATTTAGCAATCAGGTCCTGTTCATCCGCCAGTTCCTGAAGAACCCTCAGAATCGATTCATCCACCGATTTTGCAGCATAGGAATAGGTAAGTCCCCCTGCCATGGGCACCTGGTAGGACCTGACCCGTTCTGCCTGAAGTTCCTTTTTAAAATTAAAGGCCTTTCCATGGGGCGCCAACGCCAGCAGTTTTTTATATGCCTCGGTGGCATCAAGATTAACAAACTGTACCATAACCACTCCTAACGTCGATTAATCTGAAGCTATTGTAAAACTCTTTAAATAGCTGAATACACTTAATCCTCTAATTCGGGAATTTTTTCTCTCATTTGAGCCATAAAATCTTCGCCGGTAACCCCTTCGCGAAGGCAGACGAACACCGTATTATCCCGTCCGGCGATGGTCCCTAACACATCATCCAGAGCCAGATTATCGACCGCCAGTGCTACCGAATCGGAGTGACCGCTATAGGTACGGATCACGACCATATTGCCAGACCAATCTATAGAGACATAGCCCCTGAGAAAATCATGAACATAGGTACGTTCATGTTCCTGACGATCATCTTCGCCGGGCAGGGTGTACACATAACCATTATGTCCATCGGAGATTTTACCAACCTTTAGAAGTTTCAGGTCCCTGGATAGGGTTGCCTGGGTTACCATAAAACCTTCTTTCTGAAGATGTCCAAGAAGTATTTCCTGAGATTCAATTCGATAGGTTTTTATCAATTTTCGAATTGCTTTTAGACGGGCCAGTCGTTCTTTCACCGATTTCTCCGCTTCGTTACCGAATAATTATGCCAATTCTTTGTATAAAGATACAATGTTGTCTATAAATGTGCAAGCCCTTTCAAAAAGGTTTATATTTTAAGTAACAATACTGCCTGATAATGCCGAAAGAATAAATAATACAACCCATGGAACAGGAAGGCGATACTAACAAAACAACAGAAAAATCTCAAGTGGCCCCTCAGCAGACCATAATTACGGGCCAGCATGAGAATGATGGCAAAATTGTAATTACTATTGATGAAAATAAACTCACCGCCCGGGCAGATTTTTATCCCCCCCTTGGAAAGGGGAAACCACTAAGCCCTGATTATATTGCTTCCATGCTTGATACATTGCAAATAAGCTACGGCGTAGCCTGGGATGTGATTCAGGAAGCAGCCCTGGAATGTAATCTGAACCACAGGGTAATAAAAGATGTCATCATTGCAAAGGGAGACCAGCCTGTCGCCGAAGTTCCAGAATATTTTGAACTGGAAGCATCCCTATCCAGCGCAAAACAGTCAATCGACAGGAATGCGCAAAGGATAGATTATCGAAGTATTGCATCCTACATAGTTGTTAAAAAAAACCAGATCCTGGCCCATCGGAAGGAGCGTATTCCCGGAACGGAGGGAAAAACCATACAGGGACAGGTCATACCCGCCCCGGTCCAAAGGCAAGAAACCTGTAGGGCTGGTAAGAATACGGTAAAAACAGCGGATGCAATCCTTGCAGCCTGTGACGGCCGGCTTATAATCCTGGATAACGAATTATCAATTGATGAAATTCTTGAGGTCAAGGGTTCGGTTGGCTACGGTACAGGCCACATCATTTTTCCCGGGGATGTGATTCTGGATGGTAATGTGGCGGACGGCTTCAAGGTCTATTCTGGAGCATCTATAATCGCCAAACAGACCTTTGATGCCACCGATGTGATTGCAAAGAAAGATCTTATTGTGGCCGGCGGTATCATCGGGAGAGGTCAAAATACCATAAAGGTAGGCGGGACCGTTAAGGCAAAATTTATTCAAAACTGCCGTCTTGCATCCCGGGGACCAATTCAGGTAAGCAGTGCAATTGTTAATTCGACCATTTATACACTGGACAGTCTGGACCTGGGAGACAAGGGAAGAATAATAGGTGGCGAGTTTTTTACCATCCATGGTTTGCGGGCTGCAAGCATCGGTTCAGAAACTGGCAAAACAACAAAAATACATTGCGGAGTTGATTTTACGGTTCAGCAGGAAATCGATAAGCTCAATGAACAATTCAGGGTCTTGAGCCAGAAAAAACAGAAAGTACTGGAGCTTCTGCGAACCCCAGCCCTGGAGGCAACAAAAAAGGCAGCTCTGGAG
>Ga0208824_1001261_pt1 | contig 23101 bp, 32 predicted proteins | sample AD_JPNTR3_MetaG_FD_184447 | JGI IMG/M metagenome (GOLD analysis project Ga0208824, IMG submission 184447) | Active sludge microbial communities of municipal wastewater-treating anaerobic digesters from Japan - AD_JPNTR3_MetaG (SPAdes) (version 2) | ecosystem: Engineered > Bioreactor > Anaerobic...
ATGGTTAAGAAGAACTGAAAAGAGAATAAAGAAAGTCCAAAGGGATTTATCAAGAAAACAAAAACATGGTAAGAATTATGAAAAAACAAGGTTACACCTTGCGAAACTACATGAGAAAATAGCAAATCAAAGGAAAGATTTTTTACACAAGTTATCCTCTAAAATTATAAACGAAAACCAAGTTATAGTTTTAGAGGACTTAAAGGTAAAGAATATGCAACAAAATAAACATTTAGCAAAAGCAATAAGTGAAGTTTCATGGTCAGAATTTAGAAAGATGTTAGAATACAAAGCTAACTGGTATGGTAGAGAAATAATAATAGCACCACAAAATTATGCATCAAGTCAAATATGTAGTGAATGTGGATATAAAAATGTAGAAGTAAAGAATTTAGCATTAAGAGAATGGAAGTGCCCAAACTGTGGTACTATCCATGATAGAGATATAAATGCATCAAAGAACTTACTAAAATTAGCCATGTAGGTGGTAAAACTGGGGAAGGAACAGCCCCTTGAGCGTGGGTAATCTGGTAGCAAAAGCTACCTTGACCACGAAGCCACCACCTCTATAGGTGGGGGTAGTTCACTCCGTATGAATCTATTACTTTTTGTGTAATTTATTTACGTTCTTTATATGAATATTTTGGGGATTGGTATTCTGCAATTGCTTCTTATAATGCAGGAGTAACTAGGATTAAAAATAATCAATTCTCAAAAAGAACTATACAGTATGCTAATTTTATTTTATATGGGGATACTCTTAAACTAATTGATTTCTTATAATAACTATTATAGATATACTATATTATTTTTATATTTAGGAGAATAGGCATGAATACTATTGATACAGAAGGGTTATCAAGTAATGTAATTGATATAATTGATTTTATATGTAATGATATGATGGAAAAATTTCCTAATATTGATTTTTCCATTAAAAAATGGGTATATAACTCTGATGCTATTCTGTTTGAAATACATGATGATGTATTCTTTTCTTTTGAATTTCAAGACTATATGGAAAATCTTTATAAAAATGTTATTTTTCCTAAAAAAGTATTAAATATTATCTTTGATTACAAAGATAAAAAGGATATTTTCTAAAAGGATATTATAATGAAAAATTTTTTAGATAATATGATTGATACAATTGAAATTGAATATGATGATGTTATTGAATATCAACTAGATACTTTTTTATTTTTATTTTATTCTAAAAATCAAAATAAATTTTTTATTAAATATCTTAATTCAGAATTAGATGAGGAAATTATTGAGGTAACTGAACAGGATTTTCCTGTAATTATCAATAATTTTGTTATTACTAAAGAGGATTTTGACAGGTTACTATCTTATATATAACTATATAGTATTATGGAACAAAAAAATTTTAATAAAAAATTAGTAGCAATTAAAGTATCTTATAATGAAGATGATGAAACATGGTCTTTTCATCCAGAACATTTAAAACCTATGTATTTTAAAGCTGATGAGACAAAAATAAAGCGATTATTACGGAGAATTAAAGCGAAGGATTCTTTAACAGAACCTCGCTCAAAAAAAGGTGTAACCTATCAAACAATGGTAGATGAAATCAATTCTACGGGAGAATCAACTATTTATACATGGAAATCCCATTGTCCTATATCAAGGGATGTATTATTAGCGTTATTAAGGGAGTAATATACTATAATGACAATTGATGAAGTTACAAATTATCCTGTACAGGTACTATTACACCAAAAAAGTCCTTGGGGGGAATCTATCAATGTAAGTAAGTTTACATTATCTAAAACTTCCCCGGTTATTATTACGAATGAAGAGGACTTAAAAAAATTAAAAGCTATAGAAAAATACTTAGTTATTAAACAAGAAGGAAAGAATACCCCTTTAAAAAAACGGGGTAAAAGAAAAAGTAAAGAAAATACACAAAACATTGAAAATATAACAGTTGAAACTGTAAGTGATACCAATAATTAAAAGAGGTAGAATTATGGATATTAAAAAATTTGCTAAAAAGTATGATTGTACAGTTAATGATTTAGATGCTATTTATTACAATGCTTTTAATAATGCAAAAAAGTTTAATGATTATTTTGAAGATGTATTCCTTAAATATTTATATGATAGTTTTGAACAATTATATTTTAGCCCGTCCGATATAGAAAGTCTTGTATCCCATTATTATACTGTTATGGTGGATTACTTACAATCAAAAGAAAAAGAGAATCTATCTGATACTCCTATTGAAGAGGAGGATGGAATATCTTATAGTTCGGTTGACAGTGCGACTGAAGGACGTAGGAAAAAAGGGTATAAAGTAGTTCTAGTAAATGAATAACTTTTATATGTTTTATCACTATAATGGTAATAACGAAAGCTACATATGTGAGGTTCAGTATGGTGATGCTGCAAATGGCTGAATTAACTATTCTGACACGAACCAAGCTGCCAGAAAGGATTCTATCATGAGAAAGTGGAGCATTATTCTATTGGTTCTCGCTATCGGGATTATCGTATGGACTCAATGCACTTCATTGGCGTACTGGTTTCAAAACCCTGCCAAATCGCAAATTCAGGTCTTTTTTCATATCCCCAAAAGCTTCGTTCTCGATTTTTCTGACGGCGTCGAACAACAGGTTCCACCTGACTCGGCTACGCCTCGCAGGTGAACCAAATGTTATTAAGGTTGTGGATGGGGTAGATACCGATATTGTGTTCCGTGGTATAAAATCAGAAGCGGATAAAAAAGCAGAGTATCTTAACGCTTGCCTGAATCCGGCATACCTTGCAGATTTTATGGTAACCTATAAAGTAGAAAAAGGCGATTATATTTTTAATAGGGCAATTTTATACTTAAAATAAATTAGTTATTTTTTATTGATAAAATGACTTTATTATTATAGTATATACATATATGAAAACATTAGATAATAATATTGATGTAATTTCTTTATTAACTCAATATAATATTGATTACAAAGTATCTGGAAAAGACCAAATACTTTGTAATTGTCTAAATCCTTATCATGATGATTCCTCTCCATCGATGTCTATTAGAATTAGTGATGGAGTATTTCATTGTTTTGGGTGCGGGATTAAAGGTGGTTATGCAAAATTATATAATCTTATAACCAATAAGCCTTATCAATACAATGATACTGATGTATGGAAAAAACCTTTATTCAAAAAAACAAAAAATATTATTACTCAAAAAAATGTACATATTAAAATTTTTGGTACATTAAAAGACCCTTTGAAAAATAAGGTAATTAGAGACAAGTTATTTACTATGGGAATTTTATCGGATTCTTTTATAAAGGAAAATGAAATTACCTATTCTGAATATACAGAGATGATAGCTGAACATTTATTAGAAAATACTGATATTTCCTATACTAAGATGGTAAACCGTATTTGTATACCTATTTACAATGAAAATGGAGATTTAGTAAATGTAGAAGGACGAACATATAAAAATAAAGAGGACTTACATGAAAAAGAACGAAAAGTTTTATATGTTACTGGAGGTATTACTGATGTATTATATAATTGGAAAAAAATTGATACTTCTGCGGATATAGTAGTGGTAGAAGGTATTAAAGATTATTGGAAAGTATGGAATGTATATAATAATACTGTTCCTTTATTGGGTAATATTCTTAAAGACTATCAAGCACAATTATTAAATTCAGTTACGGGAAATATTATATTATTTTTAGATAATGATGAAGGAGGATTTGGAAAATATGATGATAAAGGGAACTTAAAAGTAAAAGGAATGCTACAGTATTTTAAAGAAAAATTAAATAAAGATTTTAAGATATGTTATAATCCTATTTATGGAAAAGACCCCAATGATACAGATATATCACAAATTAAATTTTTATTAAAAAATGCAAAGTATGAACAAGAAGTAGAAATAAATAGACTTTTTGTAACGAAAAGAAAAATTGTATGGTAGTATATTATTTTTAACTATGCTATTTTTAATACTTTTTAGTATTGAATATATATTATTATAAGGAGTAGAACATGAAACAATTAACACCTAGTGAGGTAGAGGAATTAACTTTAAGATTTAAGGGCATTTTTGAGGTAGATAACAAAATTGAGGGATTAAAAGAAAATATTAAAAATTATAATTCCTCAAAAAAAGAAATGATTAAGATGATAGCTCAAAAATTGGAAATTAAACAAAAGGAAGTTAAAAAGGGGTATGAAACTTATATTAAAAAGTTACAAAATCCTGAAGAGGTTGAAGCGGAAGAGGAGGTTTTTGTACTTATCAAAGAATTTAATCTATTAGGAAAAGAAGTTAAAAAATAATAAGATACACCATATATATTTTTTAAAAGACTACTTTAATGGTAGTCTTCTTTTTATTTACAGAAAATCGGCAAGAAAGATGCCACCCTTTAGGGTGGCTTATGAATTGCCGTGAAAATAACACTTGCAATCATAACTATTAACTATTATAATAAAGTCAAGATTACTAAGAATTAACTATTTTTAGTAAGAGGAACGAATGACAAAGAACGAGCAGATTAAACAGATATTAAAATGTAAAATTGTTTGGTTCGACTAAAAGAACTGAGTGCTTGGAACAAGCCTCCGCTGAGGCATCGGTCACTACACAATCAATTGTTAGTCGATTGGTTATGCAAATTGAGCCGTTGAAGCGAAAACAAGAAGCCACCGCTCTTTAGAGTGGTGTGTAGTTCACAACTATATACAATATGACAGAAGCGGAATATTGTACTATAATTAAAAATAGTTTAGAACATATTACAGAAGTAGGCTATAAAATACCCGACCCTACCAATTCTTTTAATACCACCATTAAAAGACCCTTTGATATGATTGGTAGTTTTAAAGGAAAAGCATTATATATTGAAGTTAAAGCAATGAACGGTTTACATAGTTTTAATTTAAAAAAAATACAAGACCATCAGATACAAAATTTACTTTTGTATCATACTCATGTTACTGATTCTTTATGTTGGATTGCTTTAGGTTGTTATATATCTAGGGGGGATAATAGGTTATATATATTTAATAATATTGATATAATCGCTGAACGAAGGAATAATAAAAAAAATATTCTAAAAAAGGAATTAGAAAAACTTCCATATTATGAAATACATAATAAAAGAATCGATTTAACCATTGATAATTTTATTAGTCTTATATAGTATATAAAAGATGTTAGTATAGTATATATAACAATAAAAGTTACTATGGAGGATATGTTATGAAAAAAAATATAAGTAAAACACTAGGTAAGAGAAAAGTTATAAAGTGTTGGTCTTGTAAAAAAGTTTTAGAAAATAGGGATTCATCTTATAATTATCATTGTCCTTATTGTAATGCAGAATATGCTAATAAACCAAAAAATGAAGCTCTTCTATCAGTGTTACAAGATAAATACCTTACTACAAGAGATGAAAAATATCTTAATAGTATGATGGTAATTTTAAATGATATTACTTATAATTTAATATGTTCCAGATTAAAATCCTCTGGAAAATTTCTTGATGAGGATTCTATTATGGATAAGGTACAATGGACGTTATTAAAAATGACTTATTATTATAGGAAACCTGAATTCAAAATAACTTCGTCTTTTATTGAGTATATAAAACAAGTTATTTTATATCCTCTCTATAATTATAAACAAAAACAATTAGATGATACAGAAATTTCTTTATTTACTCCTATAAGTGGGGAAGACAATGAAAATAAAACACTTATGGATAAACTATCTAATATGTCATATCTTGATGGAAAAAATGATATTGAAAATAAACTATTTTCAAATATTGAAAAAGATAATCTTATTATAACAGTAAATGATTTTATTAAATCTTTAGTTAATCAAGCATACAAATATAAAGATTTTAATACTGCATTAAAACTCATGGTTCTTTATAAACATTATTTTAATAAAGCTACTGATAGATTTTTAGGGAATTGGTGGACTATTGAAGGCATTGAATTAAAAGATTATTTTGAAAAATCACAGACTATATTAAAAGATGTCATTTATAATAATATGAAATAATAAATAAAAAGAGGGGTTTATAAAAACTCCTCTTTATTATAATTCTGGAAATTCATCGGTAAAGTAATAATAATCTTTATTTTTTTTCTTAAAATCCATATAATCTTTATAAGAAATAATTTTATAGTAATCTTCTAATCCTGATATATTTTCAGGTTTTATTTTATAAGCTACTACTCTATATCTATTTTTAGGACGTTTCCAATCTTCTACTGTAAGGATATACATATAATTATCTTTTGGTTGATTAAGAGCTTTTTTAATTATTTCAGAATCGTCTTGTTCAGGGTCAATTCTATAATCAGGTTCATTTCTATAAAGAATATCTCCAGAGTTATCAATAAAAGATGATTTTGGTGGATGGTTTGAAATTCGTATGATAACTTCTTTATTATTTAAAAATCCTGTCCAATATTCAGTTCCTGTTTTAGCATAATAAACAGAAAAACCATGTTTTCTTAATAAATTTTGAATTTTCATAAAAAATATCCTCTGAAGATATAGTTATTTTTATAAGAAAATAATGTTTAATATAATATAACTACTATATATATGGATGGGAGTTAGTATAATGAATACAAAAGATATAATTACAAAAAAAGAAATTAAATCCCATTGGGAAAATCAAATCAATTCTATTTTTGAAAAACAAAAAAATACTGATATGGATATTTTTTTGTCCCTTGTTTCTCTTATTTTATATGAAAGATTTGATGATACAATTGCAGAATTATATTCCATTATAAATAATACTGAATTATTTACTGAAATAATCAATAAATTTTCTGGTATGACAATAAAGATTCCAGAAAGGGATAATTTTAAAACTGCTATATCCATTGCATTAGCTTATTATTATAAACATATTAAAAAAATGAAATGGGAAGATATAAAAAAAGAATTACCTTATGGGGATGATATACCATTAAAAACAGGAAAAGGAATTGCAAAATTACAAAAAGTTATTAAAGAAAGATTAGAGGAACTACTAAAAGAGGAAATTACTGATAATAACCTTATTGAATAACTATATATGCATATATGGATATTATATTTATATATAAAAGGGTAGATTTATGGAAAGTATTGAAAATATTTTAAAAGAATCAAAAGAACTCTTACAAAAAATACATGAGAGAGAGGATATTTCAACACAAGTTACTGGTAATTCTATTGATATATTTAGAACAAAATTACTTAATTTTATTGAAAACCAGTTAGAGCCAATCCGTAGAACACAGGATTTACTTAATTTAATTGATGCTTCCATTATAAGAAAATTAGCCTATGAAGAGTATGATAAAAATGAATTGATTGCTTTACGAAGAGAATTAGTAAATTCTATGAATACAAAAACTGCGGTATTATTGGAACCATTTAAACCTACTAATGGGGGTAGTAATACACTTATAACACCTCCTACAGAAAAAGATATTGGAGAAGAGAATATTCTTAAAAATATAAAACCAGAGGAACGAATTGCACTAGAAAAATTATATGCTATCCTTGCAATGAAAGAGAGAGAAAAACAAAAAAAATTAAAAGATAATGATATTATTGATACAGAAATTGATAATGAGGAGGATTAAAGTATGATATATAATTTTATTTGCCCTGTATGTCATAAACATACAGATATAGAAATACCAATGGGAAATGATTTACCAAAAGATAAAGTATGCGAATTTTGTCATACGGGAATATTGTATCATAATTTTAGTGATAAGGTAAAATCTTTAACTATTGATATACCACAACACATGATGGCAACTTCTCGTTATGCTCCCCGGATGAAATATCCAAAGGATGCGTTATCTGAAAAACTAATGAATGAACCTTTATAAAAGAGAATAATTAAAATATAATGTAATATAATATGTTTATAACCTAAATTGTATATTATATGCAGTTTAGGTTTTTTTTTAACTATATACATATTGGTATTTTTAATTAAAGGAATGTATGTATGGCAACAAATCAAAATAAGAATATAAATAGATTACTTAATTTTTTTGGGCTTGCTTTAAAATCAGATAATAACAATAACACAAAATCATTAGTACCGGGAAAACCATCTAAAAAGCAAGATACATTTTCAAATCCTACACCTATTGATTTTCCATCCGATATACAAAAAGCATTAGAATATTTTATTGCTAATTATGATATGTCTTCAAATTCTGAACGATTTAATCGATATAATCAATTACTATTTATGGTTCGTAGTAGTGGAATTATGTCTTCTGCTTCACAGATTTATACAGAGGAGACTTTTGAATCAAAAAAGGGTGAACGTCCCATTCAAATTAAAGCTAAAGATAAGGAAATTGAAACATTATTTTATACATGGCTAGATTCTATTGGATTTAATCTTAATGTATTAAGAGAAATATCTTGGAATTTAACTGTTTTTGGGGATGCTTTTTGGGTTAATTCTATTGATTTAGATAATGGTATTATTGGTGTTAATGTTATTGACCCATTTTTAGTTAAAGATAAATTAGAGTTCAGCCTTAATAATTTAGGGCAAACAAAAAATTGGAAATCCTCAGTTACTAATTTAACAAATCGTTATAAATCATTATCAAAACTTGCACAATTGATTGATAGTGGAAATATTGAAGATGAGGATTATGCTTTATATTATCAATCTTATATTTTAGGTTATGAAATTAGAACCTCTGTAGCTCAAGATTCCGATAGTAAAGTACTTCCCCCATGGGCAATAACTCATTTTAGGCATTTTAGTACACAGAGTGAATTTTTTCCCTTTGGTAGACCTCTTTTTATAAATAGCATTGCTCGATTTAAATCTTACATGACTACCGAGATGTTAATTGATTTATTGCGGGTTGCTTCATTTCCAAAAGAAAAAATAACCGTTAAAGGTGGTGATACTCTATCTCCATTAGATAGACGGATTAAATTACAAGAAGTAAAACAAATGATAGAAAATATGACCCCAAAAACGGAAGCTAAGGATAATTTAACTATTGGGGACCGTATTTATGATATGGATGATTTATATGAATATGACATTTTGGACCCCGGAGTTGATATTGATAGTTTAGGGGACCTTGAAATGAAATTAGATGATTTAATTTTAACTATTGGTATTCCTGATTCTTATTTAATTCCTTCTAAGGGTTCTGGTATGGGGGGTGAAAATGCAACGGCTTTATTATATAATAATAAGATATTTCAACGAAGAGTTATTGGTAATAAATCTGCAATCCTAGAGGGAATTACTCATACTTTTAGGATGCACATTGATATTATTCAAAAGTTTGATGGAGCTGAAACAGAGTTTGAATTATTTATGCCAACTAACATAGAATCATTTTCTGATGACGAAATATCTTTTAATAGTGATTCTCTTAAATTAGCTAGTGATATGATAGAAACAATTGGTTCCGTATTAGGACTTGATAGAGGAGAACAATTACCTATTTCAGTAGTAAAAGATATACTATATCAATATATTCCTATAGATTCTAAAATTATTGATAAATGGGTAAACGCTATTATGAAACAAAAAAATGCTGAAAATGAAAATGATACTAATAGTCAAGATGCCCCGGAAGGTACCAATAAGTTTCCATTTAATAAAAAAGAAAAAACAGAATCAATCAAAATTAAAAAAATAACAGAAGCCTATAAAGAGGGTAAACTAGATAATTTATTAAGAGAAACTTATTTTAAAATTAAAAATGAAATTGGCATAACTAATGGTTTAATTGGTACTAAAGTATATTATAATAATTCTCGACAGTTAAAAGAAAATAAAAATAAAGTAGGATATCAATATAGTGTATACCGTTTATTAAGTAATCAAAAGTTAAATAAAAAATTACAAGAAAAAAAAGTAGAGGTAGAAAGTAATGAATAGATTATTAGAAAAATCTATTTTATCAGAATTACAGTATTTTAAAGAATATGAACTCTTTGACGATGAAGATTATACCGATTTAGCTTATATGCTTTGGAATAACTATGCTTTTGCAATGAGAAAACGAAGACCTGATTCTGAATTACCTTTTGAACGATTTATTATATATCTATTAAATGATGATACTGTATATTATAAATATGGTAATTCTTATGTTATAGGGAAAATAAATCATGATAATTTTATTCCTACTCATTTTTCCCGGCTGGATTAAAAGAAAGTATTGATTTAATTAAACAATTAAGAACTTTTGAAAATGTAGTATTTGTAGTAACAGAGGATTTAAAAAATATGCTTGTAAAACTAGGATTTACTGTAATGCCAGTAAAAATTATGAAAAATTTTAGAGATGTAGAAATAGAAAAATTTATAGTAATGTCTAATTGGTTATATGGGTCTTAAAAATGAAATTTTTAATAGTTTAAAAGATAAAACGGATGAAGCAATTATGTTTATTATTAAAAATTATAAAAATGCTAAATATTCTATTGAAAAATTGATTGATATATTTAAAAAAACATTATCTAAAAATGAATATATTGATGAACAAGAATTGATGATAGATATAGATACAATTTATAAAAATGGATAATCTTAATTTAACTATATAACATATAATAACCTAGTGAGGACCTATGAATAAATATTTAGAAGGATGTAAAAAATTACCTGATGGAAGATACAGACTAATAGAAAAATTAGTTATTTCTAAAGATACTATTGTTAAGAAGATACCTTTACAAGAAAAAACTACTACTCGTCTTTTAGAACATGAATTACCTGTATTTAATACTTATACTATTAAATTATGGGCAAAAAATTCTAAAAATAAGAATGATAGAAATTATTCTTTAGTCTTTGATTCTGTTATTAAAGAAAATAAAGTTACCATTGGTTTTATGGACCATCCAGAAGATGGTGCAGAAAGTTATAAAGATATTGTATTAGTAGGTAAAAATCCTCGAATACTTTTTGATGAAGAAACACAAGAAGATTGGCTTTGTGTCGATATTACTTTTGTAGGAAAACCACATGGAGAAAATTGTGAGGCAGTACTTGAAGCTGGTGGATTTATTGAATTTAGTTCCTCTGCTCTAGGGGATGTCGATGAGGATGGATATGTTTTAGCAGATGGATTTTTCCTTGAAAGATACGCTGATGTAGTAGTTAATAGTTCCAATGGGCAATTATTTTATAAGACTAAAGAGGAGCCCCGGAGTGTTCCTACAAAAGATACTGATTTACTTTATGATAATAATAAAGTAACAGAAAAAAAGAATATAACTATATATAAAGATACTATTAAAGAGAGTATCCAAACAGGAGAAAAAACAATGAATGAGAAACTTAATGAAAAAGCTCTTGAATTAAATATTAAATCCTTAATTCGGGATGCAGAAAAAGTTGAAAATCTTTTTGAAAAGAAAAAACAACTAGAGGTAGCAAAAGAATATGCAATGAATTTAACCGAAGCTACTCTAGCTAACCAAATTTCTGAAATGATTACTACTATTGATAATTCTATTTCAGAATTAGCGGAAAAAGGAAAAGATGTTCATTCTTTGAATGAAACTATTGAAAATCTAAATAAAGAAAAACAATCTTTAACTGAAGATATTGAAACTCTTAAAAAAGAAAAAGATAAAATACAAGAAAACTATGAAGCTCTTATTAAACTGTATGAAGATAAACAGTATGAATCTTCTGAAAATGAAATGAAAATAAATAAGATGCTCAATCTTAAAATAAAAACTCTTAAAGGATTGCTTGAAAAGAAAAATAAAGAAATTCTTAAAGAAAAAGAAAAGAAATCATATTTTGAAGCTCTTGCCAATTCTAAAGTTGATACTAATGAATTTATTAAATTAAAAAATACAGTTAAGGCTTTACAGGAAAAATTAAATGAAAGTAATTCTAAAAATGTATCATTACGAAAACAAAATTCTGAATTGTTAGAAACCATACAGGAATTACGAAAAAAGAATATTAAAGAAAAAAGGTTTAACCGTGTAGAACCTCGATTTAAAACATTAGCAGAAAAAACACAGTATAATCGTTTAATAAAAGAAGATGAATCTATTGACGATGATTATGATATAGAGACTATTCTTAAAAATAAAAAAGAAAGTCTTAAAGAATCTACACAAGATAAGCCTGTTTATACTGAAAAAGAACCTCAAAATAATGGGGATGATAATGTAGTAGAGAATATCCTAGCTCAAAAAGGATTTATTTAATTAACTATATAAATATATAATAGGAGAAATTATTATGAAAGTAAGACCTACCAACGGTGTTAGCTATGGTGTTAAACATACTGTTACTGCAAGTGAAGCCACTGCTAAAGTTGTGGATTTTGATTTTAGGATTGGAGATACTTATCATTTTGATTTAGTAGCTACTGTTCAGATTGTTGATGCTACTGGAGTAATTACTATGCCCTCAGACCTAGCAGTTACTTATCCTGAAAAAGGAGTAGTACGGGTTGCGGGGACTCTTGTCGCTGATACAGTAATCCACCTAGTAGCTCAAGCAGTACAATTGTAATAACAAAGTAGCTATTCTTGTTAGCACATATAGATACTAATATATGTGCTACATGGAATATCTATTTTAACTATATAAAATAGATAATAAATACAATTGTTATATAAAGCATATAATTATATATGCTTTTTATGGTTAATTAAAATATATAACAATTATTAGTGTTTATAAATAAAGAATTTCTATTATAAAATATGAAATTTATAAACACAATAAAAAGCAGGATTTACTTTATAATATAATATGATTGCTTAACAGTATGTATTTCTCAAACAAAAAAAATTAGATAGTAATATCTAAATTAAAAAACTTAAAATTTATGGAGAATAAAATTATGCAACGTCTTAATAAAGTTCGTTCTGTCCGAAAGCCCGGTGGATTTGGCCGGGTAATGGTTGGACTTACTGAAAAAGAAGCTCGTGAAGAGTTTAATAAACACCTTACTGAACGTGAGAAACATATCAATCGCCTACGGGAAAAGTTTGAAAAGGAAGAGGGTCTTGCTCTATCAAAGGGTAAGCTCGATAAACTTTTTAGCACTAATCCCCGCAAGGCAGAAAATCTTCTACTTTTCCTTGAAAACACTGAAAAAGATGCTTTTTCAAATCGTGTTCTACAGGAAAACCTTAAACAGGCTCGTCTAAATGAATCTGTTCAGACTTCTGGTTTTCTTGGTATTACCCCTCAAGATATTGTAAAAATTAGCCGTATTGCTTATCCTAATGCTTGTGCTAATGATATTTTTGATTTCTGGGGTATGACCTCAATGAAAGATACCCTCTTTAAGCTGGAAACTCTTATTGGTTCTACTGCTCGTGGTGCTACTCAAGGGGATGTTATCTATGAAAAGTATGGTGAAGGTCGTTATGCCTCTGAATGGGAAGAGAAAGAGATTACTACCTCTGCAAATACTACTTTCACTACTACCCTTGATTATGCCCCTCTACGGCCTTTCAAGGTAGAAGTATATGTTAATGATAAGCAGGTAGGTGCTGATAACGGAGCTGGTGTAATTGTTGGTGCAGACCTTGATTCCACAAAAGCTAATACTGTTAATTACACCACTGGTGAAGTAACTCTTAATTTCCTAGCTAACCTGTCTGTATCTGATACTCTTATTGTACGGTATTCTTATGATTCTGAACAAGAATCCCTGTTTAATCGGGCTGGTTCTGTATTACTTAATCTTGTAGCTTATGATTATCGTGCTACCCTCTATCCTCTGAACATTGAATGGACTCGATTTACAGAGGAGTTAATGAACTCTAAGACTAGTATGAGTGCAAAGGAAATGTTAATTCAGGGGGCAGCTGATTTATATCGAAAAGCTCTTGATGAATTTACTATCAATAAGGGTATTAAAGCCTCCAATTGGAGTACCCCTGTTCAGTTTGATGCAGATTTTGCTTCTGCTGGTTCTGATAGCTCCTATGCTCATGCACAGAGTATCCTTAGCAAGATTATGCTTGCTGAAATGAAGCCCTATAATGCTATTGGTCGTCAAGCTGATAAGACTAATCTTGTCGTTGATGTTAACGCCCTCTTATACCTAACGAAGCATAATAAGTTTGTTGGTGAAGAGCCTGCTTCTCGTGTTGGTGTATACAAGGCTGGTGAAATTCTTGGTCGGGGTGTATATGTTGCTCCTCCTGATATTATTCCTGTAACATCTAATAAGGGTACTATTTATGTATTTGGCAAGAGTGCAGATGGTCTTTCTGTTGATAGCCCTGTATCTGTTGGTACTTGGAAAACTTCAGTACAGACTGACCCTGTAGAACTCAAAAACTTCAATAGCCAAATGGGTCTTGGAGCTTTCCTTGATATTCGGACTAACAATGCTAAGTTTGCTAATAAAATTGAAATTGTAAATCTTAGTGATATTCAGTAAATAAGTTAGTATTCTATTGAAGTAAGCCCCCGGAATAATATTCTGGGGGCTTTTTATTTTTATTAAAAGTAATTTTTTTACCTATTAAACTATATGAATAGACTAATATAATAGGAGTAGTATCATGAAAAACACGGATATACTTAATGTATATAAAACTTGTCAAAATATCTTACAAAGTGAAAAAGAGTCCTCTGTTAAATTTAAATATATTATATTAAAGTTATATAATATTACTCAACCAATTATTGAAGAATTTAAGAAAAAAGAATTAAGTATTAACAGTATTAGTATTATTACACAATTTAATCAAGAGTCTATGAAAATTTATGAAAAATATGGGGAAAAACAAGATAATGGATATAAATTATTGGAACAAAATATTGAAATAGCTAATAAAGAATTAGAAGCATTAAAAGAAACTTATAAAACTGAAATTGATACTTATTTAAAAGAATGGGATAATTTTCAAAAAGAAATATCATCTGGAGAAACAGAACTTTCTGAAGATATTGTAAATTATAAAATTACAATTGATATGGTACCTGAATGGATTACTATTGATGATTTGAATACTCTTATTAAATTAGACCTAATCTATTATCCATTATCTTAAATAAGGAGAAAATTTTATGATACAAAAATCTCATATTTTACAAGAGGAAGATGAACGTACTCCGCTAAAACCTATAATGGTATCTACCCCTTTAACATTTAAACATGAATTTTATCTTAACGGGGAAATTATGGAACCTGAATATTATATGGATATATTTCATACTATTAGAAATGCAGAAGAGAACGATGTTATTATTTTTTATATCAATAGCCCCGGAGGTAATGCTGATACTACGATACAATTTTTATCTGCTATAGAGGATAGCCCTGCTTTATTTATCTGTTCTGTAGAAGGAAGATGTTTTTCTGCAAGTACCTTATTATTTATGAAGGCACAAATGTTTTCAATTGCTCCTCATAGTCAATTTATGTTTCATAATTATTCTGGAGGATTATCTGGAAAAGGGGGAGAATTAAAAGAACAAATTCTTCATCAGACAAAATGGATTGAAACACTATTAAGGGATAGTTATAAATACTTTTTTAATGAACAAGAGATACAGCAAATTCTTGAAGGAAAAGATTTTTGGATGGATGGTGATGAGGTTACTAAGCGTATGGAATATCGAATTGAGCAATTAAGTAGAGAACAGGCACAAGCGAATTCAAATAATTTATCCACTGAAAAGAAAAAGAAAAATAGTAAATAGTTATTAGGTAATATTATATCTTTAGGGGATTATATTTAATTATATAATCCCCTATTTTTTTAAATTTTTGGATATTTCTATATAACTATATATGTAAGGAATAAGTATTATAACAGTTGAGGTATAGATAGTATGGCTGAAAAATATAATAAGTGGCAATCAAGGCGATGGAGAATTACTGTATGGGCAATGGCTCTTGTTACAGGAATTATTGTATATAGTTTATATTCTAAGTATTCCCCTGATTGGCTTAATTCTGTTTTATCTTTATTAGTGGCAATCCCATCAGTATTTATCGCTGGGGAAACATATTTAAAACCAAAAATGAACAATTTTTCTAATAATTCAGTAGAAAAATAATATTTATTTATATAAAGGGAGAAGATATGAATATTACTGTATATATAGTAGGATTAGTAATTCTATTGATGTTATCCATTTTCACTATTATAATGTGGAGTATATTTAAAAATAAAAAAATTATAAAAACAAAACAATATTATGTTATACCTTTAATCTTCATTTTTATTATAACTTTTATGCTTGGACAAAAAGTTATAATGGATGTAGATACTATCGAGACTACCCGGAAATTAAATAATGATAAACTTTTACAAGATAAGTGGCAATTTTTTGAAAACACTTTACAAAATCTTATCAATGAAAATTATATATTATCTGAAACATTAGGTAATGATATTATCAATGAATTAAATAAAATACCTCAAGACCAATTACAAGTATATTTAGATACTTTAGGCAAAGACCATCATAATAAAATACAACAAATTATTGGTAACCGTCTTAAAAATATATATTTTAGAAATTTTGTAAATGATGCTAATGACCCATTTGCTATGATAATTAAAAAAGGATTTGATGATTCTTTTATTTTTACAGATTATTCTGAAAATTGTTCTGTGGATGAATTAACACGAAATCTATATATAGAATTTGAAATGCAAGGTAAAAAGGGGAATAAAAACTTAGCTCAAGAAACTTTTTACAGAATCGTTAATTTAGATTCTGGTAAATCATTATATGAATCTTTATTTTTTCAATTTGAGGCCCCTGACCCTAGAAGTAAACCTTTAGAATCGTATGATTTTATGGGATTAAAATATCTTTATTTTAAAAATAATGGGGATTTATGGATAACATTAAAAAGCTATGAATTTTTAGCTCCCTTTTACATTTATAAAGACAAATCAATAACCGGTATTCCACGAGTAGATAATAGAATAAAAACAGGGGCTCCAATTATTGCTATTATTTCAGTTTTTAGTCCGTATGAAATTTTAATCAATGATACTGTTTTTAAGAATAGTTTAAACGATATAGAAAATACTCAAAATTTTATTTATAATACTTCATTAAAAGAAGAGCGAATTATTCTTATTACTGGTATTATTTGTATGGTTATTACAGGTATAATGTTTATACTTTTTTGGATGTATACTCATTATTTTAATATAAATCTAATTAAAAATAATAATGAATGATAGACTTATTAAAAGAAACTTATGGACCTGATATTATAATAATAACGTTAAAAATAACTATTGAGATTTTTATATATTTTTTAGCTTCTGCATTAGGTTCCATAATACGATATAGCTTTATAAATAATTCTCAAGAAAAAAAGAATGATAGAATAGTTATTACTACTATCATTGGAACTATTATTATGTTTGTATCAGGTAATTTTCTAAAACAAAAAATAGAAGATACTAGAATTATTTTTGGTATTGCTATTTTATTATCTATCTATGTACCTAATTTAAAAAAACCATTAAAAAAAGGTACAATATTAGATATAATAATAAAGCCATTTATGGATAAATTTCATAAGGATTTACATAAGATATTAAATATTGATGATGATAAAGAAAAAAAATAACTATATATGATATGAAATACATAAGAGAACGTAAACAAGTAGGGATTATTTATCATTATACCTCTTTAGTGTCTTTATTAAAGATATTAAAAACTGGTACATTAAAAGCTGGAGCAGAAGGGACTATTAGTACCACAAGGAATAAAAATGGTAAGGATATGATATTTGGATTAGAAAGTAATCAATGTTGTTTAGTACTGGATGGAAATACTTTATCAGATACTTATAAAATTAAACCATATAGAGATATAATAAATAGCTATGAAGATGAACAAGAAGAGAGGATATTTACTTCTGAAATAAAGAATATTGATAAATACATTATTAAAATTATATTATTTAATCCTGATGATTGGTCTTTTTCTACTAAAGAAACAAAACTTATTAGTAAGATACTAGGTCTTGATTATTTTGATTTAGATTCAGTTATTGAATTTTTAGAAAATAATTTTTCTATTGAAATAAATTATGGATATTAGGTTTAGGTATGAAAACGTATGAAAAAGTTATTATTGGTATTCTTATTATTAGTATCCTTTTCAACCTTGTTATTTTCTCAAACACAAAACAATTATCAGAAAGAATTAAACAGGTTAATGATACTATTGAACGAATTGAATCAATACAACAATCAATTAAAGATGAATACACAAAGTTTGAAAAGCTCAATAAAGAATTGGGAAATAAAATATCAAACATTGAACAATCAATTTCAAGAATTGGAACAACAATTCAATCTACTCAAAACACAATATCAGGACTTAGAGACACAATATCGGGAATTACAGGGGACCTACAATCAATCAATAGAATCGTATCAGAAATTGATGGAATTGCAGACGAATCTGGAAAACGAATTAGAGAAGCTCAGACAATCATACAAAACATTGCAGGTGGAAATAGATAAACAAATAGTAAAAGAACGAATTATCTATGGTGCAGGTGGATTTATTTCAGGTTTGCTTTTTTATTTTATTTTAACTATATTATTATAATATACATATAAACTATTATAATCAAGGAGGAATAAATTAAAATATTAATATAAAAAGGAGTGATTATTTGGCAAAAATACGAAACGACAAATATTATACTCCACCTGATTTAGCTAAATACGTAATAAATAAAACAAAAGAAATTATAGGAGATGAAAATATTACCGAATACATAGAGCCAGCAGCAGGGGCAGGAGTATTTTTAGATTTTTTAGATAAACCATATTTGGCTTATGATATTGAACCAGAAGATGATAGGATTATTAAGCAAGATTTTCTTACTTTAGATTTAGAATATAAAAAAGGAAGATGTATAATAGGTAATCCTCCATTTGGGGAAAGAAATGCTTTATCAGTTAAATTTTATAATAAAAGTGTAGAAATCGGCGATTATATAAGTTTTATTCTTCCTATAAGTCAATGGAATAATAATATGCAAATGTATAAATTTGATTTAATATATAGTGAAAACTTAGGAATAAGAAAATATTCTAATAGAAACATACATTGTTGTTTTAATATTTATAAACGACCTAAAAATGGGCTGAACAAAAAACCAAATTATAAATTAAAGGATATTAAAATAATCGAAATTAGACAAGGTAATAAAAAAGTAAAAAATTACGATATACGGATTTGCAATTATGGAGATATAGGAAAAGTAGTAAATTATCCAAACCAATATGCACATGAATTTGCAATAATAATTAATAATAAAAAATATAAAAATAAAATTATAGAAATAATAAAAAATACAAATTGGAAAGAAATATATCCATCAACGGCTTCTCCAGCTTTATATCAATGGCAAGTTTATAAATACATAAAAGAACAAATTCCAGAAATTCAATAAAATAAAAAGAAAGGAGAATGTTTTATGTATTACTTGGTGAATTGGTTTTTAAAAAGTTAAGCAACGGAAAGTACATAATGATTGCTAATAGATATGGCGAAATCGAAAAAGGATTCTTCACTGATGAAGACTTAAATTATCTTAAATTAGAGGGATTATATAGATATATAATCCCTCTATTTTTTTTATAACTATATAATTATGCCTGTAGCTTTAGTACAAGACGCTCGATATACTATTAGAGAAATAATGTTTCTTACTAATCAATTCTTTAAAACAAGATTTGAATACTCTGAAAGGGATATATTACCATCTAAAATAAAAGTTTTAACCAAAAAAACCTATATTAAAGATAGAGAGGGTATTTTTGAACAAAAATTAGAAATTGAAACATGGTCTGCACCACAATATTACCCCTATATAAAACATATAAAAAATAAACCTGTTAAAAAACAATTAAAGAATAAACACCATTATTCAGTTACGATTCAATTAGCCCCGGACGAATTAGGAAGATATTCTTATGATTCTAAAATACGCTGGAGGGTAGGAAGTTTTAAAAAAGTACCTGATAAGGTATCACAAAATAAAGTAAAATCTATCTTTTATGAAACAAGAAAAAAAGTTACTGCAAAATATAATAAAAAGAAAAATATAACCAATAAAGAAAAAAGGGAATTGATTAAAAAAGAACTTGATATAATTAGAAAAAAAGGCAAGTATTTAGATGTAGGGGATTATTTATCACAAGAATTAGGTATCAATTTAGATAACTATTATAGAAATTACTATGCTCAATACCTTAATGGTGCATTATATGGACCTATTTATTATACAGAACCCCATGAAGATAATCCTCAACAAATTCCCTTTTTTTGTAAACACATGATTGCTATTTTAATGGTATTATTAAAGAAAAAAATTATAGTATTATAGTTTATACTATAATTTTAGTATGTAGTTCACTAACTATATATACATATACTGTATTTTATATAATACAAAGAGGGGATAAATAGTATGCCTATAGAAAAAGAATCATGGTATGTATACGCACAGGATAGGGGTGTTCCAAAAGATAAAGCTCAAGAATATTGGGATACTGCTAAAGAATCTATCAAAGATAAAAAACAGGATGACTTTACCGATGACGATTGGCAAAAAGTAATGGGTACTTTTAAAAAGATAATTGATAATTATCTAAAAAGTAAGAATGAATCAACTTTTATTACAACTTCTAAAAAATATATATTAGAAGGAGTAAAAATTAAACAAAATGCAAAATTGTTAATGACTCTTCATGAGGCTTTTGCTTCTGGTTCCGCTGGAAAAGTAGTACAAAAATTAGCAGGGGTACTTTCTCGAAAAATTGGATATAATATCAATGTTTCAGAAATTCCTGTTTTTTATGAAAACAGTTATGGGCAATTTGCAGGATACTATGGAGCAATATCTAATGGTGTTTATATTAAAATAAACTTTTTATTAAGCTCTAGTGATAGCATTGAATCTTTTGATATTTATCTTAATGGATTATCCGATACACCTGATTATACTGTAGATACCCATGGACTTAATATTGTCCAGATTGTAAATGTTATTTCAGAAAATCTTATTGAAGATGGAGAAGTTAATGAGAATGTATTAGCCGAAAAAGTACAAGCTATACAAGAACGGGGTCCTTATACTGATGTTGATGGTGTAATTAGTGTTATTGATAAATTTGTTTCAGAAGATAAATCGGTACTAAAGGATTTACAAAATAAACCTGTTCCAGAAATTTTTAATGGGGTATGGGGTGATTGGGTATCTGGAAAACCTAATTATGAAAGTATTAAGTTTTATCTTTTTTCAAAAGCATTAAAACAATATCTATTATCTAAAGGACTTACCAATAAAACATTTAGGCAACGTAAGAAAGGTTCTAAAGAAAGGGAAATTCAAGACCCTGTACTATCTGCACAGTTTGATGATATTGTAGATTCTTTATCATGGCAAGAAAAGTTTGAATTCCTTAAAGGAGCAGTTGAACAATTAGCAAAAGGAACTATCAATGCTATTTATGTATATGGCCAACCGGGAAGTGGTAAATCGTATGAAGTCTTATCAAAATTAGATGAATTAGGGGTAGAATATAAATTATATAAAGGTAATGTTATTAAAACAACGGATGACCTATTTAGAATTCTTTATAATAATAAAGATGATGCTATCCTTGTATTTGATGATGCCGATGCAGTATTAAAAAAGACTGATCCGAATATCTGGAAGGCTATTCTTGAAAATTCCAAAAACAGGGAAATTACGTATGTAGATATTTCAAGAAAAGATAATAAAGCTATGAAAGATATTCCACCAAAATTTACTTTTACCAGTGGAGTTATCTTTATATCGAATGAACCAAAATTAAATAGTGCTATCGCTTCAAGGGCATTTACTTTGGATATTGATTTATCTAATGAACAGGTTATTGATAAGATTGAAAAGACCCTAGAAAACTTTAGACCTGAAGTCCCTATGAATCTAAAACGAGAAGCCCTTGAATATGCTAAAGAAATTAGCCCCGGAGTAGAGGCAATTGACTATCGAGTTATTGATAAAATACTCATTAGTATGCAGATTAGCCCTGGAAACTGGAAAAAAACAGTGCTCTGGATGATTAAATCCATGTAATATTTTTATAAAAGTATAGAATAAAAAAGCCCTATCTATATTTGATAGGGCTTTTCTTTTTTTTTATTATACTATTATTACATAATTTTTTCTTTTTCTTGTATTGCAATTCCTTTAATATTGAATATCTTTTCAAAAGTTTCTTTAGCTAACATAATATCACGTTGTACCGTACCATAGGATACACTTAAAGAATCTTTAATCTGGTGAATTGTGTATCCTTTTTTTCTTAAAAGTAATATTTTCTTTTGTCTTTCAGTTAATGCAGAATTAAATTCTGCCAATACTAATGAATATTCTATTTCAACATAAGAATTTTCTTGATAAGCGGGTTCGATGGAAAACTCATCTTCCCCATTATCATATTCTATTTTTGTGTCTAACGAAATATTTTGATTATTTTTATTTCGAGATTCATTATAGAATACTCGATAGATAGCTCTACTTACATATAACCAGAAAGAAAATGTATCTGGATTTAGTTTTTTAATATCAATATAACTAATATAATGGAGGATTTCCATATATACTTCTGATAAGAAATCCTCAATATCTAATTTTGAATTCATTTTTTTATAAAAAAGTGCTTTTTTTGAAATCATTGGGAAATATTTATTATATACATACAATGCCATTTTTGGCCTATCATTTTTTAAATTAAATAATACTTCATACTCATTTCCTTCAATTTTTTCCCTTAAAGGCATATTGCATTTTAACATAACAAACTCCTTGTCATTTAATATAAGGTCTCTAGGAAACCTTTTATATAGCCTCACTTTTTTATAAATGAAGCTATATACAAAATAAGGGATAATCCCTTAATTCTAGGGTCCCCTATGGGTCCCTCATTCATTTACTCTCATAATAAAATTAAACTGTCAACATGTTTTTTAAAATAATTTTATATAAACAATTGATATTTTCGCTTTTTTGCTTCTGTTGCTGTTATGGCTTCATA
>Ga0208824_1001270_pt1 | contig 22988 bp, 20 predicted proteins | sample AD_JPNTR3_MetaG_FD_184447 | JGI IMG/M metagenome (GOLD analysis project Ga0208824, IMG submission 184447) | Active sludge microbial communities of municipal wastewater-treating anaerobic digesters from Japan - AD_JPNTR3_MetaG (SPAdes) (version 2) | ecosystem: Engineered > Bioreactor > Anaerobic...
CGCCCCCCCCCCTCCCCCCCCTCACGCCGAGCACCCACGCGCCGGCGGCATCGGTGGAGCAGTGAGTGGGACATCCCGATCAAACCCCAATGAATCCAACATCATTACACACTAGCACATATGTTTGAGAAACATTTGAGGCAGGCAAATGGGGATAAACATCGAAAAACAGGTCGCCTATTGGCGCGTAAGCGCTGAGGAAGACTGGGACGTGGGGCGTTCTCTGGTGGAACATGGTTGATAAGTCAATTATAGAGAAAGTTCGGCAGTACCTCGGACTGGTTCGTAACGCCGGGGTCGATGTCACGTCGGGCGTCATCTACGGATCTGTCGCACGAGGCGAAGCAACCGAGGACAGCGACATTGATCTGTTGGTGCTCGCGCCCGAGTTTGACAGCGGCAAGGCCGACAGTCGCATTCGTCTCCTGTGGCGGCTACGTCAGTATGCCGATTCCCGCATCGAACCCGTTGCTGTGGGGGTTCGAGAGTTCGAAGAGGATGATGCCTCGCCGTTGATCGGTGCCGCTCGGCGTGACGGTTTCATGGTGTCCTTGCCGGCTGTGGGGATGGTCGGCGAAGAGGCGTCCGATTATGGTGGCACAAAGTGAAGTTGCCTAATACCTGTCCCATACACTTAGTCCCATACACTTAGCCGACTGCGCTAGCGACGAAGTGTAACCGACGAAGTGTAGGGACTAAGCGTAAAACTGCACAAGCCAGTCATCCGTCTTGCGAAGCACCGGGAGGGGCAAGCGTCTGCTTGCCCGCGGACGAGCAGACGCTCGTCCCTCCCATCCTGCGGTAAAAAATCTGCGTAAATCTGCGGATAAAACCAAAACCACTTCAACTGCTTGCAAATTGTAAGCCGTTCATTTTCCTCTGCTCTTTTGTTCAACACACAAAAATCACGCGGCGCGTCATTCAAGGTCGGAATCTGGATGAGCGTCGGCGTCATGCCTCATAGCTCTCCCCGAAAGGCTTTGGCCAGAAGGGCGGATTGGAATTCGGTCAATTCCGCATCAACATCGTTTTGCAGTTTTATGATTTCTTCGGTTTTTGTCTGTATGGTGTGGAGTCTGGAAACAATTGCTTGCTGCTCCGGTTTTTCCGGCAGTTTAACCCGATAGCCAAACATGGTTGCACGGTTGATTTTGGGCATGGCGTTACGGTCTGAGTTCTCGACTGCGTATGCTGTGAATGGCGGTGAAAGGAGAACAAGAGCAAGGAACTCCTTTGTCACGACCTCGGTGTTCGGAATGAGCGGGTACATGTCTGCACTGCACGTGCCTGAGAAATCAGGGAGTGCGACCTTGCGTAGGTTCGGACGGATTTTTGAGTAGAGAACATGCGAATCATCAAAGAGATACTTGCCGCTTTTCAGCTCCAGTTCTTTTGCCGTCCTGGCCTTATCAAGGAACAACCTGCCCGTGCCGACTTCCATGACATCAGGCGCGATATGTGGCATGGAAGCGTAGGGTTCTTCGAGCGGGTTTACCTGACCTTTTACAATATCGAACACCTCACGGGCGTCGTACTCGTTCCAGTAATCCGTTTCGGAGGGAAGAAAAACACGTTCCAGTTCGGTCTGAAAAATCCCTCTGACCTTATCCACTGCCGCCTGTCGCAGTTTTCGCGCCTCGTCGGCGCGGCGGGTCAGTTCCTCAATCCGAGCCACAATCCGGCGCTGCTCGGCAAGAGGGGGGACGGGGATTTCGTACGATTGTAGATCGGGCGTTCGTAGACGGGGCATTTTAGCCCCATCCATCTTCGTTCTGGAATACTCAATAAAATGCGGGCTCCGAAGACATAAGGCCAACCACTCCCTCGACAAACTAGCTTTTTGGGGTTTCAGGGGAAGAATGTCGGTGGAGCAAATCCCCGCTCTGTCTGGTAAAACAACTTTGTTTAAGTATGGTCTGAGTTTCCCAAACAAAACATGCGAAGAGTCGAAACGGAACTTGCCGCTGAGAATAGTTGCACCTTGAACAGGCCGAAGATTTATTAGTTGTCCCGTTCCTGATTCGATGTTTTCAAGAGCGATGTAGTTAAACTGGGTTGCGGGCGATTCACTTGGCAGTACTTGTCGCGTATCAATGTCGATACTTTCAGCCAAAGAGACTCGTTTCCAATTGGCAGGAAGACCACTCATTCCCCGTTCTCCCCGGCCAGCAGTTCTTGCATCTCGTTAATCATCTCTAAAATCCGCTCTTCCTTGGCGGCGACCGAGGCGAGGATTTCTTCCGGTTCGGCGTGCTCGACGGTCTCCGCTTCGATCAGGCCCAGAGCGGAGAGGGTCATGTTGTAGCCGTTGTCGATGATCTGCTTGGCCGGCACCAGCCAGGCGCGGCCCTCTTCGGTTTTGCGCTTGGGCCACATGGCCAGCAGGTCGGGGAAGTCATTACGATACTGACTGCCGAATTTGCGCGCCTTGGAAAGCGAGGAGCCGTCGCCGTCGACCTTGAAGAACCAGACGTTCTGGGTCGGTTTGCCGGTGTTGCGGAAGATGAAGAAGCAGGTGGGGTTGGGGGTGTAGGGCTCGAACATGCCCTTGGGCAGGATCACCACCGCCTGCAAGTCGAACTCGCGCAGCAGCCGCTCTTTGACGGTGATGTGGCTGCCGGTGTCGCCGAAAAGGATGCCGTTGGGGAAGATGATGCCGGCCGTGCCGCCGGGGCGCAGGCTGCGCAGGGCATGTGCCAGGAAGAGGACGTACTTGTCGCCCTTCTCAATGCGCAGCGAGCGTTTGGCGTCGCCCCGCGAGCCGGAGAAGGGCGGGTTTTCAAGGATGTAGTCGAACTGGATATCGTCCCATTTGTCTTCACTGCCGCAGATGGAGTCGCGCTGGACGATGGGGCAGTGGTCGAAGCCGTGGAGCATGGCGTTCATGGCGGCCATGCGCAGGATGTCCTGATCGCCGTCGAAACCGTAAAAGGCGCCGTTCTGCAGGAAGTCCCACTGGGCGCGGTTGAGTTTGTCGCCGATGCCGATCTTGCGCACCACGCCGTCGGGCGACACCTTCTCTTTGATGAACTCGGGGCTGGTGTTGGCGAGAAGGATATGCTCGTAGGCGGCGATCAGGAAACCGCCGGAACCGCAGGCGGGATCGCAGACGGTGCCGCCGATCTTGGGATCGACCATCTGGGTCAGCACACGGATCAGGTGGCGCGGGGTACGGAACTGGGCCGCCTTTTTTTGTCCGCCCAGTTCGCTGGCCAGATACTCGAAGAGGTCGCCCTTGACATCGGCATCCATGCCGAGAAAGGAGATGGGCGCGATGATGTCTACCGCGCGGCGCAGGGTGGCGCCGTTGGGGATGACGATGGCGGCGTTGCGGAAAATGGCCCGCGCTCCTTGGGAGAGTTCGGGGTGCCGCGCCAACAGCGGCAGGGTGTCGCGCAGGGTGCGCAGCATGGCCTCGTTGTCCGGGTTGGAGGTGAGCACGCTCCAGCGCAGGGGATCGAAGTCGAGCGTCTCGTCGCCTACTGTGAATTGGCCGAAGAGGGTGCGGTAGTTGCCGTTGCGGGCTTCCTGCTGTTCGTGGTCCATCTCCTCCAGCATCTTCAGGAAAAGCAGGTAGGAGATTTGCGTCACGTAGGTGATGGGGTTGGTGACGTTGTTGTCCCACATCACTTTGCAGAGCGATTTCAGAGTGTTTTGCAGTTGGCCGCTGTCCATCAAGAGTCCTTATCGTGATTACGCCACAAGCAGGGCGTTTAGTTCGTCGACCATCGCCAGAAGCTGTTCCTTGCCGAAAAGCTGTTCCATGCGGGTCAGTCCGCCCCAGAGGTAGTGCTCTTGGCCGTTGCTCAGGATGACAAAAGGCGCATTCAGCGATTGGGCATACGCCTTGGCCTGTTCTTTGGCGGTGTAGGGGTCGATGGTGAAACGCTTGGCTTCGAGAACGGCAAGCGGGCGGCTGCGGGTATCCTTCAAGAGGTAATCGGCGCGCCCGTCGGCGGTCGGTTCTTCCGTGGAGACCTGAGCCTTGTCGGTGATGCGCCAACCTGCCTGTTCAAGCAGCTTGTCGATCAACATGCGGGCGTCGGCTTCTGTGCTCATGAATTGCGTTCCTGGTTGTGTCATTTGCCCCAACTTAAGATACCTTTTACTATATTCAGGCAGGGGCGGATTTTCAATTACTTTGTTTTGTGCAACTAAGGGACAGGTGTTTTGCGTAACGACGAGTGCAAAAGCGGTTGGAATGTCATTTTTGGAGGGCGAGTGTCCTCACGAGCCGCCTTCCGCTGTGCGGAAGGATGGTTTCAGGGTTCATTGCGGAGCGCCGGGAGGGACGAGCGTTGCTCGTCCGGGCGGCGTTTTACGCCGCCATCACGGGCAAGATGCCCGTGCCACATCTAGTCACCCGTCTCGCGGAGCACTGGGAGGGGCAAGCGTCTGCTTGCCCGCGGACGAGCAGACGCTCGTCCCTCCCCAGCGGCGCTCACGCCGCCACCCCGTAAAAAAATCTCTGCGCCTCCGCGTCTCTGCGTTAAAAAACCGACGAAGTGTAGGGACTAAGTGTTGCTCTGCTTTTTCGCCGCTGCATAAGCCATTCATCCGTCTCGCGGAGCGCCGGGAGGGACGAGCGTTGCTCGTCCGGGCGGCGTTTTACGCCGCCATCACGGGCAAGATGCCCGTGCCACACAGCCCGGTACCGGTCTTGTGCAACAAAGGGACAGGTATTTAGACGATTCAAAGTCAATCAGGATTTTGACGGGACGGTGATCTTAAACAATCGATCCCGATAGCGATCCCGATCCCGATTTGGATGAAACCTTGAAACCAAAGAAAGTTGAAATTTTTTTAGGCGCAGAGGCACAGAGGTTGCCCTTGTCGGGCCGATAAGATCAATAAAACAAACTACTGCTACGCGAGGATGATGGCACGCGCTTCGCGGATAAAAAAGGCTTTGCATGCCTGCCAGTCGAAGGGCACCAGCATAAAATCTGAAACCAAAGCGGTTGCCCCGCGACGTTCGACCCGCGACTTGCGGCTCCTGAATCACAAATCACAAATCACAAATTCTTGGTACAATGGGCGTTGATCGTGGAAACTGGCGTGTCTTGGGCTCATCCATATGGGGGAGGGGCACGGACGCACCGCAAGAAAAAGAGAGGCCTGGATGATGATGAGGACAGTTCGATACGAAAAGCCGGACGCGGGGAAAACACTGCGTGAAATTGCCGGGTGTGTTACGGCGATCGCGGTGGCGGACGGCGCGGACGTGCAGAGCGTGGACTACGAGAAGCTCGCCGCCCGGCTGGAGCAGGACGGGCAGGTGTTCAAGTGAGCGCGCGGCACAACAATCCTGTTATGTAAAAAACTCGGTGGAAATGTGTTCTGGAGGGAACGGTGATGGCATGGATGGATGCGGAGTTTTGTGAGTCGCGTTGCCCGGTGTGTACGCGGGCGCGGCGGGGCAACCGGCTGGCCAAGCTGTTGCAGAAGCTGGAGATGGCGTTGACCGGCGGCGGCTGCCCGGCGGGCCGGGCGCGACAGCGGAAATACGGCGTGCGCCCGGATGAACCGCTACCGCGCGACCGCGCGTAGCGCGGCGCGTGGAGTTAGGAGTTAACATTTAGGATTTAGGAGTTTCCTGAACAGCCGGAAAAAATTCCTAAAATTGCTCTCACCTCTTACCTATTACTTCTTACTTACCTATTACTTTTTCCGCGATGGCGGCGCAGGTCGGGGCGGAGGCCAGCAGCGACGTGAAGTCGAGCCGCTCTTCGATCGCGCGCTGCGCGGGCGTGGCAAGGTCGGCATGGCCGACAAGCAGTGCGCCGACCATGCGGTTGTCGCGGAAGACGAAGGCACGGTAGCGGTCGGGCAGATCCTCTTCCAAAAACAGTTCGCTGCCGTCTTCCGGCTGGAAGCGGCCGATACTGGTGAGATCAAGGCCGACGGCCTTGATGGTGCTGCTGCGGGGCAGACCGTCGAAGCGCGCGTTGCCGCCGACGGCATTGCGTCCGGCGATCGTGCCTTGCATCTGCGCAGCGGTCCACAGTCCGTAAAGCTGGCCGTCGAACTCAGCCACGTCACCGGCGGCATACACGCCGTCGACCGAGGTGGCGAGCGCGTTATCAACGACGATGCCGGTGTTGACCTTGATTCCGGCCTGATGCGCTAGCGCGATGTTCGGACGCACACCGATGGTAATCACTGCGAGGCGTGCGGGCAGACGGTGGCCATCAAGCAGTTGCACAGCTTCGAGCGCTTTCTCGCCTTCAAGGGACTGGGTTTGCGCCTGCTTGAGGATCGTGATGCCGATTCCGCTCAGGTGGCGCTCCAGGTGTGCCGCTGCGGCGGCGTTGAGCTGGCGCTGCATGAGCCAGTCGCTGCGTTCGAGGAGGGTGACGGCCGCGCCGCACCGCGCCAACGCGGCGGCGGTCTCGATACCCAATACGCCACCGCCGATGCAGATGCAGGGCGTGCCGGGCGTGAGGCGAGCGAGCAATGCGTCCGCGTCGGTGACCGTGCGCAGGCTGAAGACGCCGTCAAGTTCGATGCCGGGTAGCGGCGGCATGTTGGGGGATGCGCCTGCGGTGAGCATCAGGCGGTCGTACGGCAGCGTGGTGCCGTCGGCGAGCGACGCCGTGCGCGCGGTGGTGTCGAGTTGCGTGACCTGCGCACTGCGCAGCAGGCGGATGCGTTGTTCGGCGTACCACGCTTCGGGATGGATGGGCAGCGCATCGCGCGTGATTTCACCGGCTAGGTAGCGGGTGAGGCTGAGGCGGTAGTAGGGCAATCCCTTTTCGGATGAGACCAGCGTGATCTCGGTGGAGGGCGACGCGGCGCGTGCAGCTTCGGCGGCGGCGAGGCCGGCGATGCCGCCACCAACGATCACGAGGCGCGCGGTGGTTGCGGCTGACGCGGTTGACGCGACCGGTGCGGCTTCGGTTTCGACTTTCTTGAAGCACTCGGGTTCTGCACCGCAAACGGGGCAGGGGTCTGGCGGTTCCGGCCCTTCGTGGACGTAGTTGCAGAGCAGGCAGCGCCAGCGCGTCTGTGCGAGGCCCGACGCGGCTTCTGTGCCCGGTGCCGCGTAGGGCTTGAAGTCTCCCGGTCCGGCACCGCAAACGGGACAGCGATCCGGCGGTTCATTTCCGGTATGGATGTAACCGCACGGGACACAGCGCCACTGGCGTATGGAGGTTGGTTGCTCGCTCATGTCGGAAATCTCCTGAACGTCTTGCTGACGAGTGACAAAGTAGGGTCAGCTCCGCTTGGCGCGCAGTTCGTCGGCCTTCGCGATAATAAAGTCGGAGAGGGCGGGGGCGATCTCGGCGTCTTGGAGCGCGTAGAGGATGTTGGTTTTAATGAAATCGAGGGTGTTGCCGGCATCGTGACGGCGCGCCTGTACGCGACAGCCGTGCATGGGGTGTCCGTCGGCCACGCGCGCGCGCAATGCATCGGTGATCTGGATCTCGCCGTTCTTTCCAGGCGGGACGGCGTCGATGTAATCGAAGATGTCGGGCGTGAGGATATAGCGGCTGGCGACGGCGAGGTTCGAGGGGGCTTCGGCAGGAGCGGGTTTTTCGATCATGTCGCGGATGCGGTAGGTGCGGTCGTCGAGTGCATCGCCGGCGATGATCCCGTAGCGGCTGACACGCTCGGGCGGCACTTCTTCGAGCGCGACGACGCAACCGCCGAAACGGTCATGCACGTCGATGAGCTGGCGCGTGGCCGGCACGCCGTCAAGACTCTGCATCAGGGTGTCGCCGAGGAGGACTGCGAAAGGTTCGTCACCCACATGGTAACGCGCGCAGCGGATGGCGTCGCCGAGGCCGAGCATCTTGCGTTGCCAGACGAAGTGGATGTGGGCCAGTTCGGAGATGGCGCGGATGCTGGCCAGTTCCTTGAGTTTACCTTTGGCCTCCAGTTCCAGTTCCAACTCGAAGTTACGGTCGAAGTGCTCCTCCAAGGTGCGCTTGCCTCTGCCGATCACCATCAGGATATCGGTGATGCCGGAAGCCACGGTCTCTTCGACCACGTACTGGATGACCGGTGTATCGACGATCGGCAGCATCTCTTTGGGTGCCGCTTTGGTGACGGGCAGGAAGCGCGTGCCGAAACCGGCGGCGGGAATAACAGCTTTGGTAACCATGGGAAAACTCAACTCTCAATTTTCAATCAGACGATGACAGGTTTGAGGACGCGGATGTTTTGGGGCGCGAAAGCCTTGGCCAGCCGCTCGTACATGGCATCGTCGGTGTAAGTGCCGATGATGGCACCACCGGAGCCGGTGAACTTGGCGGAGGCACCTACCTCACGCGCGGTTTCGACCATGCGCAGATTGCCCTCGCTGAGCTTGAAGATCTGGCGGCGGCGGTCGAAGTTGGCGTCCATCAGCGCGGCAAGGGTGGCCCAGTCACCCTCCGCCAGCGCGGTACGCGCCTGCACGGTGATGTCGGCCCAGAAGTTCATGGCGTCCACGACATCCTTCTCGCCGCGGTTAAAACGGTCGCGGATGTTGTTGTGGAAGACTTCCGAGCCTTCCGAGAGGTCGGTGCGGTAGGCGATATAGAGCGGCGGCAGGTTGGAAATTTGCAGCGGCTCATAGCGGCCAAAGCCCTGGGTCTCGAGCAGCGTCTTATCGAAGTCCATGAAGACGACGCCTTGATAGACCTGCGCCACGCGGTCTTGCAGACCGGCGGCGATGCCCAGTTCGCGGGTCTCGACGGCGCGGATCAGGTTGGCGAGTTGAGGCTTGGGGATGGTGACTCCGTAGAAGGCCAGCAGGGCGCGCATGGTCGCCGTGATGATGGCACTGGAGCCGGCCAGTCCGACGAGGTTGGGGATGTTGGTGTCGTAGCGGATGGTGAAGTTGTTGTCGTGCAACTCAATCTCATGTTCCTGGCAATAGCCGTAGAAGCACTTGATGGCCGACTTGAGCAGACGGATACCGCCGTAGTAGCCGAAGAGCCGCACGTCGTCGTACAGCGACTGGATACTGGCGAAGACCGATCCGTCGCGACGGCAGGGCACGATCTCCAGATCAGGCGACTCATAGAGCGTGACGCGCGCGGAAAAATTCGAAAAGGTAAAGGCAATGGTCTTTCCGAAATAACCATCGGAAGGATTCCCGATGAGCGCTGCGCGAGGATATGAGGTCGTGCGTATGATCATGGCGGCAGAGCAGTTAGGAGTTAGGATTTAGGATTTAGGATTTAGGAGTTGGGAGTTGGGGGTTGGGAGTTTTGACTTCCTTTTCTCCGTCGGCCTATTCCGCTTAGTTCATTGCGGCGGCAAGGGCCTTGCCAAACGCGCTGCATGAAATTTCGGTGGCGCCCTCCATCAGGCGTGCGAAATCGTAGGTTACGGTTTTGGCCGAGATCACGGTGTTCATCGCCGCGATCAACTTGTCGGCGGCTTCGGTCCAGCCCATGTAACGCAGCATCATCTCGCCGGAGAGGATGAGCGAGCCGGGGTTGACCTTGTCGAGATTGGCGTATTTGGGAGCCGTGCCGTGGGTCGCTTCAAAGACCGCCACGCCGGTGGTGTAGTTGATGTTGCCGCCGGGGGCGATGCCGATGCCACCGACGCAGGCCGCGAGGGCGTCCGAGATGTAGTCGCCGTTGAGATTGAGCGTGGCGATCACATCGTATTCTGCGGGGCGGGTGAGGATCTGTTGCAAGAAAGCGTCGGCGATGCAGTCTTTCACAATGATCTCACGACCGGTCTTGGGATTCTTGAATGAACACCAGGGGCCGTCGCCGATAAGTTTGGCACCGTAGGTTTCGCGGGCGAGTTGGTAGCCCCAGTCGCGGAAACTTCCCTCGGTGAACTTCATGATGTTGCCCTTGTGGACCAGGGTCACTGAGGCGCGGTCGTTGGCGATGGCGTAGTCGATCGCGGCTTTGACCAGACGCCGGGTGCCTTCGAGCGACACCGGCTTGATGCCGATCGATGACGATTCGGGGAAGCGGATCTTCTTTACGCCCATCTCATCCTGCAGGAAGGCGATGACTTTGCGGGCTTCATCGGTCTGGGCCATCCACTCGATGCCGGCGTAAATGTCTTCGGTGTTTTCGCGGAAGATCACCATATCGGTCAGTTCGGGGCGCTTCACTGGCGAGGGCACGCCCTGGAACCAGCGCACCGGGCGCAGGCAGACGTACAGGTCGAGTTCCTGACGCAGGGCTACGTTGAGCGAGCGGATGCCACCGCCGACCGGTGTGGTCAGCGGACCTTTGATCGAGACCAGATAATCACGGCAGGCCGTCAGCGTCTCGGCGGGTAGCCAAGTGTTGGGACCGTAGACGTCATTGGCTTTCTCGCCGGCGTAGACCTCCATCCAAGCGATCTTGCGGCTGTCGCCATACGCAGCGGCCACGGCGGCGTTCCAAGCGATCATTGCGGCGCGCGTGATATCGGGGCCGGTGCCGTCGCCTTCGATGAAGGGGATGATCGGGCAATCTGGAACCTGCAGGGTGCCATCGTTAGCCAAAGTGATTTTTTCGCCGAAGTCAGGCAGCGTGATCTTGTCGTAAGCCATGGTCGCTCTCTCCAAAAAAAGACATGAACGTTGAAAAGTCGCGCCAGTATACGGGATACCGCCGACCTTGGCAAACCGGATGTTGTTCGGGCTTGCAGGTTCCGGCTTGCATATCGCGCGAACGTCTGATACTTTACCCACATCTTTCATGGCGAAAATAGCTCAGTTGGTTAGAGCAGCAGATTGTGGATCTGCGGGTCGCGGGTTCGAGTCCCGTTTTTCGCCCCAGTTTTTACCCCAGTAAAACTCCGGTTTTATTGGGGTTCTTCATTGACGGGGGGCGTGGGGCGTGGGACAATCACGAACCATGAGAACCCGGAGGTGCGGGGACGGCGACGGACGCCCCGCGTTCCTGCCGGTGCCGGCATGCAGATTTCTGGAGCCTGTGAAGAAAGAGAAAGAGGGATGAATCGATGAGCCGTAAGGTTTTGTTGTCAGCAAATGAGGCGGTCGCATGGGCGGCCTGCAAGGCGGGTTGTGCTGTGGCGTCGGCCTATCCCGGAACGCCGAGTACCGAGATTCTTGAGCAAGTGGCGAAGTTCAAGGACTCGATCTACTGTGAGTGGGGCGTGAATGAAAAGGTCTCGATGGAGGTCGCCATCGGCGCCTCGATCGCTGGCGCACGTGCACTGACCGCCATGAAGCATGTGGGCCTCAATGTGGCGATGGATCCGCTGATGACCTACACGTATGTCGGCGCGAACGGCGGTCTGGTGGTGGTCACGGCCGACGACCCCGGCATGCACAGCTCGCAGAATGAGCAGGACTCGCGCAATCTGGTCAAGTTCGCGCGCGCCGCGCTCTTCGAGCCCGCCGACAGCCAGGAGACCTTTGACATGGTGCAGGCCGCGTTCGAGGTCTCGGAGCAGTTTCAAGTGCCGGCGTTTGTACGGCTTTCGACCCGGACGTCGCACACCTCGACGGTCGTGGATGTCGGTGACGATTTCGGGCCGGGGTACCCGGAGCGCAAAGAGTACGTCAAGGATATTCGGCGCTACATCCCCGTTCCGATGTTTGCGCGTCCTCAGCGTCTGAAGGCGCAGGAGCGTACCGCTGCCTTGCGTGCTTTCGCCGGTGAGACGCCGTTCAACCGCGTCGAGCGCGGTGACGACCGTCTCGGCATCATCACCTCCGGCGTGACATACCAGTATGTGAAGGAGGTCTTCCCTGAGTTCAGCGTGCTCAAGCTGGGCTTCACCAATCCGTTGCCGATTGAGCAAGTCAAAGCGTTTGCGGCGAGTGTGGAGCGTGTACTGGTGATTGAGGAACTGGATCCGTTCCTAGAGGATCAGGTGCGGGCGTTGGGTATCAAGGTGGTCGAGCATGCGACCGAGTTGAACATGCACGAGATGAATCCGGTGCGCCTGACCGCGTTGCGCAAGGAGTTACTCGGCGATGTCGAACTGCCCGTCGTTACGCGTGCGGACGCTGGTCTGCCGACGCGTCCGCCGGTGCTCTGCGCCGGTTGCGGCCATCGCTCGGTCTTCTACACGCTGGCTAAGTTGGGCGCGACCGTTACGGGCGACATCGGATGCTACACGCTGGGCGCGTTTCCTCCGCTCAACGCGATGGACACCACGATTTGCATGGGGGCCTCCGTCGGCAATGCCTACGGTATGGAGAAAGCCGGTAAGAGCGGGCGTCTCTGCGCGGTGATCGGCGACTCGACCTTCTTCCACTCCGGCATGACCGGCATCCTGAACGTGCTCTACAACGGCGGCACGATCACCACGATCGTGCTCGACAACCGCATTACCGGTATGACCGGCCATCAGGACAATCCGGGCTCCGGGCGTACCCTGCGTGGCGATCCCGCGCCGGTTACGGACATTGCAGAAATCGCCAAGGCGATGGGCTTCAAGCGCGTGGTGAGTGTAGATGCGTATGACATGGCCGCCTTGGAGCGCGTCCTCAAGGAGGAGCTGGATGCGCCCGAGCCGTCGGTCGTGATCGCCGGCGGCCCTTGCCGCATTGCCGCCAAGCTGACGAACGCCGGCACTTTCGAGGTGGACGCGGAGAAGTGCAAGGCCTGCGGTGCCTGCTTCAAGTTGGGCTGCCCCGCGATTGAGCGCGGCGAGCCGACGCCGGACGGCAAGCGGTTCAAGTCGCGCATCGATCCCGTGCAGTGCGCGGGATGTACCATGTGCGAGCAATTGTGCAAATTTGGAGCGATCAAGCGGGTGCGGTAGCCGATCACATTCTTCTTATTATGGGTAAAAAAAAGACATTCAAATATCCGCACGGGACGCCGATACGTACCGATATGGAACCGCTTTTGGCTTTTGCTAACGCCCATATCGGAAAGTTGCTGTCGGCTTCGCTGGTGTGCGAAATGGCGGATGTCGAATCGCCCAAAACGCATGACTGTTTGCTGCGCAACGGTGTGACTTTACTGACTCACCGTGAATGTCCGGGGTTGTTGCAAAACGGTCAGATGCTTTTTTGGCCGGCAGATGATGATCGGCCAGAGGTGAGCAGTTCGAGCCCGCCTGTGTCGGCGTATGATCCTAATGACGGACGACGCTTTGTTCCAGAGCGTAAACTTAGGCTCAGCGATATCAAGAACACGCTTTTCGAAGGTGATTGTCTGGAGATATTGCCGTTTTTTCCCGATGCCTGCGTAGACATGGTGCTATGTGATCTGCCTTACGGGACAACTCAAAACAAATGGGACAGTCTTATCCCTTTGGATCCACTTTGGGAGCAGTACCGCAGGATTCTTAAGCCGAGAGGTGTCGTGGTGTTAACCGCGCAGGGGATTTTCACTGCCAAAGTTATTTTGAGCAACGAGGCGTGGTTCAAATACAAAATCGTCTGGGAAAAATCCAAGCCGACAAATTTCTTGAACGCCAAAAGACAGCCGCTCAGAAAACATGAAGATGTGTGTGTTTTTTATGCTAGGCAGCCGGTCTACAACCCGCAGATGAATAGTGGCGCACCGTACGATAAAGGAGTGCGGAAAAACCAGTTGTCCGGCAGCTACGGTGATTTCCAGCCAGCGCGTGTAAAGAGCAGCGGTACGCGCTATCCTACGGACGTGGTCTATTTCAAAACAGCCGAGAGCGAAGGGCCGGTGTGGCATCCTACGCAGAAACCTGTGGAACTCGGACGGTATTTAATTCGGACGTTTACCGAGCCTGAAGCACTGGTGCTTGACAACGCATTTGGGAGCGGGAGTTTTCTTGTCGCTGCTGCGCTGGAAGGGCGGAGTTATACCGGCATCGAACGCAATCAGGATGTGCATTTGTTCAAAAAGGTTCAAGTTGATTACGTGGGGGTCGCGCGCGAGCGAATCAGAAGTATAACGGCAAAAAAACAAAAATGACACCACGATGAGAAAACGTACTACATCTTACAACGAACGTGCGTGGGCGATTGACGTGATCAATGAAATCAATCGCTGGGCGGAAATGCGTTCGCGTGCAGTGCGTTCTGCGGGCGGCGAATGGGGGCTCGCGTCGAGTGAAAAGGGAAATACGTTATTTCCGGATGTGTTACTCTTTGGCGATGCGGCAAAGAATGCTGTGTTACAGGGATGGGAACTCAAGATGCCCGATACGCCTGTAACAGACCGTACCTTAATTGACAACGCCAGACAAAAGGCGACTCGGTTAGGTCTGAGTTCGTTTCTTGTATGGAATGCGGTAGATGCCGCGTTGCACAGGATTGAAGGCGAAGACAGCGTTGTTATGCGCACTTGGCGGTGCGATAAAATCAGGAGGCGTGATGACGTTCAACACAATTGTGACGAATGGCGCAAAACCCTCCTGCAGATTCTCGACGATGTGTGTGATTTTGTAGAAAGAGATGATATTTCTCGTTGTAAACCGCTACCCGAAAAGTTAAACGATGTGGTGGCCGCTATTCTATCGGACACGGTGGGGGTTGTCTCAGATCGTTTAAATGCCGAATACCGCTGTTCAAAGCGTTGGCGGACACATGTTGATTCTTGGTGGGCGGATGTAAAAGCGGCACATGACGAAAAACATCTTGCAGTTAATGACGCAACTTGTTTTTCCTTTCTTGCGTCCGAAATTCTATTGCATTGGATACATCGCTTTCTGTTTGCTCATTACTTGAAAAGATTTTCCAAGGAAGCAGTCAGCGTCGAGAATTTGATAGGAACGGCCACCATTCAAGATGCGGAACATTTTTTCTTGGAACTGTCGATGAGGCGAGACTATGCGCAGGTCTTCGGTACTAGACAAGGAGCCGCATTGCTTCCTGACGCCGCTTGGCGGTCCTTATTGGCATTCAATAGCTTCCTGAACGCTGTGAGGTTGTCTGACATCAGTCAGGATTTGTATCACGAGTCGTTGCAGTCGGTTGTCCGTGCAAGCCAACGTAAGCTGTCTGGACAATTCTGTACGCCTATTAAACTGGCCCGGCTATTGGTTGCGCTTACTGTCGATAACCTCGAAAAACCTGTTCTTGATCCTTGTTGCGGAACAGGGACTATCGCTCGGGCGGTGTTAGATTTGAAAACCAGCGTCGGCATTCCTACGGTAGAGGCAACCAAAACAACCTTTGCCTCTGACCTTCACCCCATGCCTCTACAATTTGCGACGTTGGCGCTTGCTTCCGGCGACTCGCCGTTTGAAACGATCCGCGTATTTCAGCGTGATGTTTTTGAAATTAGAACCGGAGAAGATATATGTTTTGTGGATGCTCGAACCGGTCAGAAATGTAAAGAAAAATTGCCGGAGTTTACATGCATTGTTATGAATCCGCCGTTTATTCGGTTTGAAAATTGGATGAAAAGTCCGATTGTCAGACAACTTAACGAAAAGATTTTAGTTGATACAGGCGTTCCTATCGACGCTAAAGCGGATTATTTTGTGCCCGTTACACTTGCCGCAAGCAGACTGCTTCCGCCTGATGGGCGGTTGGGCGTAATTTTCCCCAACACATGGCTCGGCGCTGGGTGGGCAAAAACATTCAGGGCTCAAATTCTTTCGTTATTTGCTGTGGAGACGATTGTCACATCCGGTAATGGTCGGTGGTTTGCCGATGCGAAGATTGTCACACAACTTGTCGTTATGCGGAAGCGTCGACAAGGAGAATGTGCTCAAGATTCCGACGAAACAGTTTTCGCAGTTACCCAAAATCCGGTCGCTCATTGGACGGCAGATTTGGCTGTCAGCTTGAATAGCAACTCGTCAACAGACCAATCCGGAGTTGTGTCCCGTTTTAAGCTGACGCATTCGCGAATCCGGAAGCTGGAAAGTTCCGGGTTGAGTTGGGCGGCATTTTTTGTGGATTTAGCTTGGTTTGATCAGGTTGAGCCGTCACTTGTTCGCATCTGTAAGCATTTCACGGTGGCTCGTGGAGAACGCAGAGGTTGGGATCCTTTGTTTTATCCACCTGCAGACTGTGGCGTCGAAAAAGATTATCTCCGTCCTGTCCTGAAAACATCAGCATCTGTGAGGCGCTTGCAGGCAGCCCCAGACGCTTTTGCGTTCTGTTGTTCAAAAACTCTTGATGAATTGAGCGCTTTGGGTCATCGAGGTGCTTTGTCTTGGATCAGAAAGTTCGAGCGTGCTGTTAATAAAAAGGGGAAGCCTTTGGCCGAGGTTTTAAAGCGTTCTGGACAGCACTGGTATGAAATGCGTCCTGATACTGTTGCCGACCTGGCGGTTTCTATCAATCCAGGTTCTCGTCTGTTTTTCATTCGATTGACTGAGCGGGCGTTTACCAATCAACGATTGACGCGGCTTGCAGCTCGAAAAACCACTGATCTTGATTTGTGTCACGCTTTGCTTTGTTCCTTCATGGGATGCTTTTATTTGGAGGCTATCGGATTCGGTCGCGGATTAGGGGCTCTGGATTTGAGCGCAACGCGAGTTCGAGACCAATTTTGGATGCTTGATCCTGATCGAGTGACTCCAGTACATCGAAAGCGTATACTTGCGGCATTCGATAAGTTGAAAAGACGAGATGTTTTTGACCTTGAAAAGGAAGCGGCACAGACCGACCGTAGACAATTTGAAGAATCTGTCTTGGCCGCATTTGGATTGAAAGAGATTCTTCCAGACCTTGAGAAGGCGTTGTTGACGCTTTACCGTATTCGAAATTGTGTTAAAAAGGATTGAAGGAGAAGAGCATGGGAGAAGAGCATGGGAGAAGAGCATGAGTGAGAAAGTCACAAACGTTTCTTTAGTGGGCGTGGGCGGTCAGGGCATTCTGCTCACCAGCGATATTCTGGCGCGGACAGCGGCGTTGGCCGGACTGGATGTGAAGAAGAGCGAGATCCACGGGATGGCGCAGCGCGGCGGCAGTGTGATCAGTCAGGTGCGCTTCGGCGAAAAAGTGTACTCGCCGATCATCCCGGACGGCGCCAGCAACCTGCTGGTTGCGTTCGAGCGGCTGGAGGCCCTGCGTTGGCGGCATCTGCTCGCGGCGGACGGCAAGGTGCTGATCAACGACATGAACATGACGCCGGTCACGGTTTCGAGCGGTCAGCAGGCGGCGGTGACGGATCTGGATGACCGCCTGCGCACTGAATATCCGTCCGCGCTGTATGTTGACGCGCTGACGATCGCCAAGGAGATGGGCAACACGCGCACGATGAACATGGTGTTGGCGGGTGCGCTCTCGACTCTGACGCCGTTCAGCGCCGAGTTGTGGCAACAGGCGATGCGTGAGCGCATCGCGGCCAAGTTCATTGATCTGAACCTCAAGGCGTTTGAGGCGGGACGCGCACGCGGCGCGGCGTCGGCGTCCTGAATAGAGCCGTGTTCGCGCGACTCCTCCAGTTCGTGAAAGGACGCCGCAGCGAGCGGCGCGACCTGCCGCGTTCGGCGGTGGTGGGCACTTGGGGTGAAGAGCGCGCGGCGGCGTTTCTCAAGGCGGCTGGCTTTTCGATCATCGGACGGAATGTGCGTCCGAATCGTCGCGATGAGATCGATCTGGTGGTGCGTCGCGGCGACACGCTCGTGTTCGTCGAGGTCAAGACGCGGCGGCGCGAGGATTTCGGTCGGCCGCTCTCTGCGATCGACGCCCGTGAGCGCCACGCGCTGAATCGCGCGGCGGCGGCTTTCGTGCGCAGGGCGGGCTATCCGCGCCTCTACTTTCGCTTTGATGTGGTCGAGGTGCTGGGCCAGCCGGAGGAGGGTGAGCCGCTGATCCGGCATGTTGAAAATGCCTTTCCGTTTGAACCGCGTCTGCGCTTCTCACGGCAATAGGGAGGATGGTATGCAAAAACTGTTCGGAACTGATGGTATCCGCGGGCAGGCAAACCGTTTTCCTGTCAATGCGGAATTGGCCTTGAAGCTGGGCAAGGCGTTGGGTAAGCAGCTTCATGCGCACGGCTACGACAGTGCACGTGCGGTGATCGGCAAGGACACGCGCCTTTCAGGATACATGTTGGAGACCGCGATCACCAGCGGCCTCGTCTCGGCTGGCTGTGATGTCTTTCTGGTCGGGCCGGTTCCCACACCCGCCGTGGCGCACCTGACACGCTCACTGGCAGCGGATGTCGGTATCATGCTGACTGCCTCGCATAATCCGTATGATGACAATGGCATCAAGGTCTTTAGTTCGCTCGGCTACAAGCTGGAGGATGAAGAGGAGGAGGCCCTGACGCAGTTGATCTTAGCGGACGACCTCCGTACTGACGATATCCGCAGCGACCAACTTGGTAAGGCCTATCGGCTGGAAGACGCACGTGGACGCTACATTGAGTTCGCCAAGAGTACCATCAATAACGCTAAGCTGAGCGGTTACAAGGTGGTCATGGACTGCGCCAATGGCGCGGCTTATGACATCGCCCCCTGGATCTTCCGTGAACTGGGTGCCGACATTACCAAGATCGGTGTTGCGCCGGATGGACTCAACATCAACTCCGAGTGTGGTGCGATGCACCCGGAGCGGATGGCGCAGCTTGTGAAGGAGCAGGGCGCGGATGTTGGCGTTGCGCTTGATGGCGATGCCGACCGCGTGATCTTCGCCGATGCTAACGGAACCATCGTGGACTGCGACCGCATACTGGCTGCCTGTGCCATTGCGTTCAAAAAGCGCGGTGTGCTCGCCCGCGATACGCTGGTCGTTACCAGCATGAGCAACCACGGTCTGCACGAGGCTATGCGTCGGCACGGCATTGCGGTTGAAGTTACGGATGTTGGCGATCGTTATGTGATCGACGCCATGCGCAAGGGCGGTTATTCGCTGGGCGGCGAGAAGTCCGGCCATCTGATCTTTCACAACCACGCTACGACCGGCGATGGCATCATCAGTGCGCTGCAGGTTCTGCTCTTGATGAAACAGGAGGGCAAGAGTTTGGCCGAGTTGGCTGACTGCATGACCGAATACCCGCAGCGACTGGTCAGCATCAAGGTCAAAGAAAAACGCCCCGTCCATGAAGTGCCGGTGTTGGCTGCGGCCATCCAAGCCTGCGAACAGGAGTTGCAACAGGCGGGACGTGTCATCGTGCGTTATTCGGGTACAGAATCGAAGATCCGCTTGCTGGTCGAGGCGAGTGAGTCGGCACTGGTCGATTATTGGATCGAACGCCTCACACAGGCCGTGGCCGAAGGGTTGTAAATTAAACATATGGTATCTACTGCTCTACACCAGCTTCAAGTGCGCGGGGTCACGTTCCTTGCGCCGGAAACAAACTACGTCGCGCCTGACGTCAACCCTGACCGTATCGCGTCGGGTGTGGTCATCCATCCCGGTTGCCGTCTGAGCGGTGCGGAACTCGCGATCGGGCCGGGTTGTGTCATCGGCGCGGAGGCACCTGCTACGGTCTCGGATTGCCAACTCGGTGCAGAGGTGCGCCTGGCGGGCGGTTTCTTTGACCGCGCCACATTTCTCGATGGTGTCAAGGCTGGCAGCGGGGCGCACGTACGGCCGGGGTGCCTACTCGAAGAGAAGGCGACGATCGCGCACAGCGTAGGCATCAAACAGACGGTCTTTATGCCGTGGGTCACGGCCGGCAGTCTGATTAACTTCTGTGATGCGCTGGTGGCTGGCGGGACGAGTTCTAAAGACCATTCGGAGATCGGCTCTTCTTATGTCCACTTCAACTTTACGCCGCATCGGGATAAGGCTACGGCCTCGCTGATCGGCGATGTGCCGCGCGGTGTGTTGCTCAATCAGCCGCCGATCTTTCTCGGTGGGCAAGGCGGGATGGTCGGGCCATGCGCGATCGCTTACGGCACGGTGATCCCAGCCGGACAAATCTGGCGCGGCGACATTACGGTGCCGGGGCATCTGGTCGCCAAGCCCGCTTTTCGTGCGCCCATTGATATGCCGTACAACGCGCGCTGTTATCCTGCAATTAAGCGCGTGATACGCAGTAACCTGCGTTACATTGGCAATATCGCCGCATTGGATATGTGGTATCGTGTGGTGCGTGCGCGGTTCATGCTGGCCGATCCGTACTCCGTCGCCTGTTACGCTGGTGCGCGTCTGCGGCTGGCCGAAATCCTTGACGAGCGCATGTCACGTCTCGACGAACTCGCGCACAAGGTCGAGCAATCGCTCGCGTGTGTGCCCGACGCGACAGCGGCCGACGAACACCGCGCATTTGTCGATGGCTGGCCCGCGCTGAAAAGCACCCTGACCGCCTGGCTCGGCGCACGCGAATGCGCTACTGTGCCGGAAGCGGTTCAGGCTGTCGTCACGGCGTTGCCGTCCGCCGATTATCTGCGTGCGATCCAGAGTCTTTCCGTCGCGGCTACGCAGACGCTGACTGGCTGGCTTGAGCAGGCAGTAGCATGTGTCCTCAATGCCGGTAATTGGAGCCTGATACGATAAGAGGTGCTCGTGGCGGAGCAAAAGCTTCACAGTTTCTAAGAAAGGATGTCTCTCATGCGTGGAAATGTCTCTCGTGCCATCTGTCTTGTTGCCGTCCTCGTGATGAAGACGGCGTTTGCCGATTATTCCTATTCCGTTTTCGCCTGGGATATCCGGAAGATCATGAAGCAACGCGGCGCCTCGGTCGAACAGGTGGTGGAGCTATTAAAAGATGCCGGTGTGACGGGGTTCGACGCATCTTACGAGGATCCGCAGATTCCGGAGCTTGTCGCATGCGGGCTTAAGGCCGTTAATTTTTTCGGCAAAGTGCCGTGCCGCGATCGAAGCGGCGGTGGCGAAATCGGCGAGGCGTTGCTCGCGACGGCCGTGCGCTACGGGGCGAAACGTGTGATGGTATTCCCCGAAGACTTCGTGGACGGTGAAGACCGGGAGCGTGCGTTTGAGGCGATGGCGGTGGGATTGGAGGCGTTCGCCCGGAAGAGTGCTGCCGCCGGTGTGCAGACCACGATTGAGGGCTTCGGTGCGGGTCTGAAGAATCCGTGTTCACACGGACTGTATCTCAAACGTTTTCTGAAAGCGTGTCCACATGTTGCGCTGGCTCTCGATTCCGGAAACCTCTATTACGCGGGACGTGGTGACGACATCTTGGACGTGATGGAAGCGGCGGGGGATCGCATCGGACATGTTCATCTCAAGGATCAGGCGCACGACAATCCGCGTTCATTCGTGACGCTCGGGACGGGCGCGGTACCTAATCGGGAGATCCTGCGGCGGTTGGTCGTGCGCGGCTACAAGGGGTGGATCACGATCGAGAATCCGGTCGGCGATGATCTGCTCGCCGATGTGCGCCGCCAGATCGCTTTTGTGCGAAGTGTAACGCGAGAGCCCCTTACAGAAACGCATGATCGTCGCCCTCCTGTCACCAACCGATTACAGGATTAAGGTTTTTTGGAGTAGACAAATCCGGCGCTCGCTATTCTGTGCGGAAAGAAAGGAAAAACCATGACGAGACATAGTGTTGCCGCTTTTGCGGTTGTGTGGGTTGCGATGACGGTGTCCGTTGCGGACGTGCTCTATCCCAAACTCGAATTCATGCGTATGCCGTTCAACAACCCCGGCATCGGCGAGATCGGCAGCGGATATCTCACGACGGCGACGCCGTTTGACGCGGACGGTGACGGGGACTGGGATCTGAGTGTCGGCGGCGCCGGTTACGGGGGCAGGCATCTGCTCTACGTGAACCCGGGTGCGAAACCCGGTGAGCCGATCATTTTCGAGAAGGGTGGCCCCGGCGGAATCGGCGGCTTTCGTTTCGCCATGCGCGAGGACGGCGGCTATACGCTCACGGGTCCCGACAGGGTGAGTTACTCGCTTCCGGACGGCAAGCTTGGTCCTTGGCAGTCGCTCGGCGTCGGTACGAACAACGTGCATTGGGGCAAGGTACGCTGCAACTCGTGGCTTACGAAGGACTATGACGGCGACGGCCGCGACGATCTCATTGTCGGTGTCGGCGACTGGCGCGTGTACGGATGGGATAATGCCTATGACGTCAAGCGTCAAGCGTGGATGAACGGGCGTTGTCGCGGTCTCGTCTATCTGCTGCGCAATCTTGGAACGCGCGAGAAACCGCAGTGGACGGCGCCGCATCTCTTGCGCATCGAGAACGGCGAGCCGATCGAGACGATGGGCAATCCCCATCCGATGCTTGAAGATTTCGACGGCGACGGTGATCTCGATTTCATTTTGTCGGATTTTCCAGGCAGCTATACGTACTTCGAGAACATCGGCACACGCAAGGAGCCCGTCTATACGTCCGGACGGCTGCTGCACGATTCGAAGGGGCGTGTCCTCGCGGCCGATGAGTGCGTCCCCGTGCCGCAGGCGATCGACTGGGATCGTGACGGCAAGATCGACATCATCGCCGCTGAAGAGGACAGCCGTGTCGGCTTCTATCGCAACACCGGCTCGTTTTGGAAGGGGATGCCCGTTTTTGATCCGCCCGTGTTTATGCGCGGCGAGCGCGAATTCCTGCATTTCGGCATTCTTGTCTCGCCGTTCGTCGTCGATTTTGATGGCGATGGCGACCAAGACATTGTCGTTGGCGATGCGGCTGGATATCTCGCTTGGTTCGAGAATATCTCCGGCCCGAAGGTTGCACAACCGAAGTGGGAAGGGCCGCATTATCTGAGCTGCGAGGCACCGACGGACGCCTATCGCGACATCACGATTCGTCCCGACACGTTTCAGCATAAACCGTTCAAGCATCGGGCGGGACACAACGGGTCCATTCAAGGACCGGTTGAGGCAGGCTTCGGCTACACGTGCGAGTCGGTCGCCGACTGGGACGGCGACGGCGACCTCGACATTATTTACAACAGCATTTGGGGCAAGCCCATGCTTCTCGAAAATATCGGTACACGCTCGGAACCGCGTTTCGCCGCTCCGCGCGGCATCGAGGTCGAGTGGGGTGCGGAGGGGCAGCCCCGGCTCAAGTGGGGGTGGTTCACACCAGAGAGTACGGGTAATCCGGAGGAACTCGTCACGCAGTGGCGTACAACGCCGCTCATGCACGACATGAACGGTGACGGACTTATGAGTGGCTCCTAAGGGACAGGTGAGGCTCTTGCAAAACCCCCTCGTGACATGGGCGTCCCGCCCATGAAACACGGGCAGGATGCCCGTGCCACGCCTGCACGCAAGGGATTTTGCAGGATTTTCTGACGAAGAGGCG
>Ga0208824_1001273_pt1 | contig 22966 bp, 20 predicted proteins | sample AD_JPNTR3_MetaG_FD_184447 | JGI IMG/M metagenome (GOLD analysis project Ga0208824, IMG submission 184447) | Active sludge microbial communities of municipal wastewater-treating anaerobic digesters from Japan - AD_JPNTR3_MetaG (SPAdes) (version 2) | ecosystem: Engineered > Bioreactor > Anaerobic...
ATGCCGCCAGACATGCTACCGAAAACATAGCCATAAGAGGTTCTTGCAAAACCCTTGCCTGTAGTTGTGGCACGGGCATCTTGCCCGTGCTTCATGGGCGGGACGCCCATGCCACGAGGGGTTTTGCAAAAGCCTCATAAGACTGGAAAACGCCGTGGACGGCAAAGACGTGGTAGATCTTGGTGAAGTTAGCGACCGTGTCTTCCGGCGTGGTCCACGTCATCGTGCGCAACGAGCCGTAGCGGCCGAACCAGACGGAGGGCATGGTGCCGTCGGTGCCGGCATTCAAAATACATTGGGGGGAGATGTTGGTGTATGTCCAGTTGGCGACGGCGCGCGGATACAGGAAAGGGGCTTCGGTATCGGGTTCGCGCACGTCGAACCAGGCGTCGACATAGGTGTTGTCGTTGGAGGAAACGGTGACGAGGTTGGTCGTGGCGTCGACCCAAAAGGCGGCGTTGGCGAGAATCTCGTGTGGACAGGGTGCCGGTGCGGCGGGCGTACGCGTATCGCCTTGGATGCGCAGCACTCCTTCGCGAACCACGAGACGCCCTTCTCCCTGTTGCACCAAATTGGAAGCCGCCAGGGCAAGTGTCCCGGCCTCAGTCTTGTTGTATGTCCCCTCTGAGATGAAAAGGCGGTCCACGAGATTCGATGTTTCGCCCGTCGGCACGGGGGCAATGACCGTTTCGCGGTAGCCCACACCGGTTGGAGCGGCCGCGGCCTCAAGAAGCAAGCAAGTGAGAAGAACGGTGCCGGCACACAGCGATGCCGCAGCGGAAGAACTCATACCCGGAAGCCGTACGTTCATGTGAGACTCTCCTATCAAGCGGCTGAAACCGCAACAGCCCAGCCGTGTAACCTGCAACTCATGATAATCGCCAGTGTTTTTATCGTATCCGTCCGCCACGCCCCCGTCAAGCAGGAGGGCATTGATGCGCGCACCACATCAAATGAAGATTGCGGGAATGAGGGGAATGTGGGTACTATACCGGTGACGTGATAAGGGCGTGCGGGTTGCCCGTGTGCGAGCATACGGCGAAAGGAGAAAACGATGAAAAGGATGATCGGGTGGTTGCTGGTGGTAGCGGCGGCGGTTGCGCAGGGCGCGGGCAAGGACGGAGTGTTCTGTGTCACGGATTTCGGTGCGGTGCCGGACGGCAAAACTGACAACACGGCGGCGATCCAGAAGGCGATCGACGCAGCGGCGGCGGCCGGCGGCGGCACGGTGCGGGTCGCGGGCGGGGCCTTTATGACCTACACGCTCTACCCGCGCTCGAACACGCGCTTGGAAATCGAGGCCGGTGCCTCGCTGGAAGGCGGTCCCGATCCGCTCCTCTATCCGGAATTTGAACCCTCGCCGCACTGGCGGGTCGAGTACAGCCTGCGCCGCAACAAGCGTGCGATGTTCTACGCCGTGGCGCAGACCAATATCGCGATCTGCGGCCGGGGCACGATCAACGGGCGCGCGGAGCTGTTTCATGAAAAGACCGAAGGGACGCATTGGTGGCGTCGCAAGCACGATCAGTTGATCACCGGGCGCAACATCTTTCTGGTCGGGTGCAAGAACGTCCGGCTTGATGATGTCACGATCCTGAACCCGTCGGGCTGGAGCATGTGGCTGCTGGATTGCGAGTTCGTGCAGGTCCGCGGCCTGAAAATCGAAATGGATCTGCGCTTTCCGAACGGCGACGGCATTCACATCGGGTCGTGCCGCGACGTGACGGTCAGCGACTGCATCGTGCGCAGCGGCGATGACGCGCTGATCCTGCGCGCTTACCAGCATCAGTTGCACGGACCTGTAGCGTGCGAACGGGTGGTGGTGGCGAACTGCGTTTTGCAGAGCAACTCTGCGGCCATCCGCATCGGCTGGACCCACGACTATCTGATCAAGGATTGCCGTATTAGCAATCTGGTGATCCGCGAGTCTCATACCGGCATCAACATCGATATGCCGGATATGAAGCATGTGCCGAACGACCCGCCGCGCGGAGAAGGGGTGCCGCCCCTGCCGGAAACCGTGCATCCCTTCGGGGTCGAGAATGTGCATTTCAGCGACATCAATCTCGAATGCCGCAATGCACCGATCCGCGTCAGGTTCTCAGAAGACACCAAGGTCAGCCGCATCCGCAACCTGACCTTTTCAAACATGACGATCCGCTCACCGGAGTATCCCTCGTTCACGCTGCGCCCGGACGATGATGTCAGCGACATCCTCTTGAGCAACGTGCGGTTTGAAATGCAGCCGGGCGGCAAAGGAGCCTTCAACATCAAGGGCCTACGGCGGCTGACACTGGATCGCGTGACTTTTATTCATTAGTACCTTACGGCTCGACTTGGGGGATGGCACAGCTCGGGTTTTTTCAACGCAGAGGTGTGGCACGGGCATCTTGCCCGTGTTTCATGGGCGGGACGCCCATGCCACAAGGTTTTTTTGGGGGGCTGGGCTGGCCGCAAGTCGCGAGTCGCGGATCAACCTCTCTTATTGCGACCACGCAGTGGCTCGCAACCTTGAGAGTAAAAGCGCTGCTCTGCCCTTTCGCCGCGAAGCGGCAAATCCGGCCACAAAATAACGCGCCATGGGCTTGACTTTTTCCCCAGATTTCGGCACTGTAAACCAACCGTGATGGAGTGATAACCTGCGTTGTAAAGGCCTCAGAAGAAGGGATGACTATGAAAATCAGAATCTTCTCGTATGCCGTCATGTTGCAAGTTCTCGCGCTCGTCGTGCCGTTGGCCGTCTGCGCTGCCGGAGAGACGAATGTCTTCACTGCCGGTACAGGTGATTTCCACGATCCCGCCGCCTGATCGCCGGCTGCCGTGCCCGGTGTAGGCGACACCGCATCCGTCACCAACCCCTCCGTCATCACCGTGTCGCAGGATATCGCGGCGGCGATCAGGCTCTCCGCCGAAACCATGATCCGCCCCAGTGCGCGGGATATCGCCGTCGAGGGCGGCATGGCAGCGTCTGAAGCGTCTCTGCCGACACTCACTTGGAAGGGCGGCGCAATTCCTACCAATAGCGTACTGCTCTTCCCCGATGCCGCGCTGGCGGATGTGACTGGTGCCGAGGGGACCGTCGCCGGGTCGAGCGTGGCACTGGCTTACAGAGACAGCTATTCGCGTGCCCTGTTTTTCACTAACGATGGCGCGAACGCCACCTTCCAACTGCAATTCTTCGAGAACGGTGCACGCGAAGGAAAATTCGTCAAGTGCGTGAAGGTTGCGCTGGCACAGCAGCCGGACGGCATTTACGGTCGCGCCGTCTATGCTCGTTACGCCCAAACGTTCTATGACATGGCCGGACGCATCGATTTTGATACTATCGGCACGGATAACGGCACCAACTATTTTGCTTCCAGCCTGATGCTCTTCCGCGCACCAGAACTGAGCGTGGCGGATACGCCCGCGCCGCAGCCGCTCATCCACACGAGCTTCATAACAGCCTCGTCCACGTTGCTCTTCCCCGGAGCCACGCTCGCGAACTATCACTCCGCCGCCGCTCTGATGGCCGGTGGGTCGTTCGATGACGATTATGCGGACGCGCACATCTTCTACTTTGTGAACGACGGCGCCACCGCATCCTTCCGCTCAGCCCTTCCATTGGCAGCGCACCTCGCCCACGACCGCCACGGTCCAGTTTCAGGCTGCCGAGGCCAACGCCACCTATTGCGTCAAGGTCGAACTCACTGAGGACGCGGCAGGACTCTCCGCCCGTGCGCTTTACGCCAAGTCCTTGGTATTGCCCGAAAGCCCGCATCAAGATCGCCGCGGCATCGACTTCGACCTTGCAGGCGATGAGTTGCCGCTGGCCACCGGTTCCGACACGGCCAACGGCGTCAATATCGTCCGTCTACAGGCTAGCCTGACAACCGTTGGCTTGACCGCGCGACAGCCTGTCGATCTGCCGGGACGCGTCACGCTGGGCAATGCCGCCTTCTCTCCCGTACAGCAGTTCCCCGCGCGTGTCGCACTCTCCGGTGTCGCATCGCTGCTCGCCTTGGACACGCTCGATCCCGTCACACTCCCCGTCGCGCCGGTCGGCAGAGGCGCCCTGCGCATCGCTGCTCCCGCCGGTACCCCGCAGTCGGCGGTCACTAATCCGGTTCACAATGTGCCTCTGCCGAAAGCGCCGGCCGCCGACACCGTCCTGACCGGCGTGAACCTCTCCGAGATCACCGATGCGGTCGTCACATTGGGAGGGTTATGGATCAGTAGCGGACGGGGTAGCCCCGTTCCGGCTAACGTCTATCACTGGCGTGTCGCCGAGGATGGTACCGTCGCCTTCCAAGCGCAAGTTTTTGACGACGTTCACACCAAGTGCGTGAAAGTCCGCCTCGCGCAGCAGGGCTCTGACATTGTCGCCTCCTGCGAGTATGCGAGCTACGTCCTCAGTCGCTTTCTGACCGGTTTTGATTTTGACACCAACCCCGGCGCGACGACCACCTCTATCGCTACCAACAATACAGCGGAAGGCTATGGCGTGATGTCGCTCGCCCTAATCCAAGGCGGCACGCCGCTGCCGGCCACGCTCTCCGGCGGCACTGCCTTTGCCGGGCCGATTACCGTGGAGCGGCGCACGGCCTACATCAGTGCCCCGTCGTTTCCACTCCCGTGCCTACTTCCATCCAAGTACGAGACGGTGCTACTCTCGTTACCGCGCTCCACCGTTCACCCGATGCCGGGGGCCTCGGGAATGGCTGTCCGCTTGTGCTCTCTGGCGACTCGATCCTGTACCCGAACGGTCTCTTCACGCTCGGCATGTCCCGCCCGATCACGCTCAATGCCTCCGAGTGTCGGCTCTATTCCTTCAACAACGGCGATTCTGGTCAATATGCCAACAACATGACGCTGCAGAACGGAGCCCGCCTCGTCGGCAACCGTGTGCGCGTCGGCAATGCGGGCGCCGCCCACTGGCTGATTCTCGGGCCAGCGGCTTCCACAAACGCCGCAGGCTTTACCCTCGTCAATAATGCGCAAAAAGCCCCCTTTACTGTCGAGTGCCATGTTGACTTCGCTGTCACCGCATCCATGCGCGATTACCCGCAGATCGGACTTTACGACCAGCCGCTGGTCAAGGCCGGCCCGGCGTCCATGATCCTCGCCGCTTCCGGCAGTACGTTCGGCGGACCGATCACCGTGCGCGGTGGCGCGCTGTGCCTCGAAGCGCCGAACGCCCTCGCCGGCACAAACACGCTCGCCGTTCTGTCAGGTGCCGAGCTGCGCATCACCGCCACGCAGAACGTGCCGCTCACGGTGAGCCTCTCGACCAACGCCGTGCTGACGCTTGCTACAGCCGACGCCTTCACGGGTGATATCGCACTCACGCTCGACAGTGCCATCGTCCGTCCGCAAATGCCCGCCGTACTCAATCTTGCTGGAGAGACGCTCTTCACCGGTACGTCAGTGCTCGATTTCGGCGAGACCCCGCTGGCCATCGGCCCGGCACTCTTCGACCCCGACGCGACCGTCACGCTGACCGGCAATCTTGAGACCGACACCCTGCGCTTCCAGCAGCAGCTCACGTCCACGCAACTCGGTTGCTTTGTCACGCCCTCCGGACGGTGCGCCTGGCAGACCGCAGACGGCTACATCCGCGATACAGCGCGCGGCATCCTGTTCACGCTACAATGAAGAACGCAACTGAAAGTTGAGTGTTGCATGGTTCCGCATCGATCTGGGCGTTAATGCCGATCTCCCCACGCTGTGGGTCGTCGCCGACTCGCTGCGCCGCGTCGGCTATGCGGTGGATCTTCGCGAACCCGACATAACCGAGATCCGCTGGGCGGCGTGATCGACGTGAGCGGCTCCTTTGGCCTCATTCAGATAGTCAGTTTCGCGGGCCGGTTCCCGGCAGTTGTTGACGATGCGGGACGCCCATGCCACGAGGTTTTTTGGGGGCAGGGCTGGCCGCAAGTCGCAAGTCGCGGGTCGCGAGTCAACCTCTCTTATTGCGACCACGCAGTGGCTCGCAATCTTGAGAGTAAAAGCGCTGCCCGGTTGTTTCACGCGAAGGCTGAAGGGCGAGTGTCCCCGCGAGCCGCACTCCTCTCGACACTTAATCCCTGCACTTCGTCGTTTACACACAGTCGTCAAAACACCTGTCTCTTAGTTGCCACTGTGTCCAATGTCAAATTACGATCCCTTTTCTTGCGCACCCCGGCATGAGTTCAAACATGCTCTCGCGCCCATGATATCCTCTTCTGAAACATCAATACGTATCCCATCCATGACACAGTTGGCGATCCGCCATTTGATTAAAAAAAGCTGGTATGCCCGTGCATTTAGCCCTTCTGTTTGTCCAAGAAGAAAATCAAATGACTCGATTCTGGTTACGAGTGCAGGCTGGATTTCATGGGGCTTCTCAAACGATGAGACGTTTCCAACCGTCCAGAATGATTGCCCCGTTTGATCGTAAATCAGGACGTTTGCCGATTTTTCAGTAAATGACCCGATGTAAAGCGTTCTCGGTGCGGTTAGTCCCAATTCTACAAGATAGAGTGCGCTCCACCGCTTAATGAGTGATTCATACTTCCCTTTAATTCTGTGGAATGCCTCGGCTTCGCTCTTAGGGATATCAGAAAGCCATGTGATAAAATTTGTCCTAACGTTGTCAGGAACGGACGGCGTCCAATACGTTTGTTCAAAAATATCCACAAAACATGTGTTGGTTTGAGCTTGCGCGTCCAATGTCCTGCATAAAAGAAAGAAAAACAGTAAGAAACATTTTTTTTCCATAATAACGCACTCCTTGACTACTATTCAAGCGTGTAAAATTTCTGCCTAAAAATCGCGAAATGCTATCCTTGTTCACTCGCATCCCATAGGGTTCGCTGACAACTTAAAAAACGTTGGCCTCGTGGCCGTCTGCCTGTAACCTACAGGCATTATGAAAAAAAGATCGACCAAGGCGCGTGACCGCACAACCACGAGGCCAGCAAAAACAGCATACACCACCCTGCGTCAGATCGTCCAGTGGATTCCCGCTTGACCGGCCGCTCTACGCGCGGCGAAAGGAGCACGGGTTTTCCAACCCGTGGTACGGACAGGAATGTCCGTGCCCCTGTGGCTTGGGCATCCGGCCCTTTAGGCCGGCGGGGGGCGAGCGTCCCCGCGAGCCGCACTTAGTCCCTACACTTGATCCCAACACTTCGTCGTTTACACTTCGTCACTCACACTTAATCCACACACTTCGTCTCCGGCGCAATCGACTAAGTGTAGGGGACTAAGTGTACTCGACTAGGTGTGGCGACTAAGTGTGGGGGACTAAGTGGAAAACGGAATTACGAAAAAAAATGACGAAAAAACGAATCTTCCCCGTTGACATGTACGGTTGGGCGTAGTATATTCGGCACTCCGAACTTTGAGAGGAAAAGAATTTGGAGAGGCCATAGTCATGACAGAAGCGCTGAGTGTCAGCATCGAGGATTATTTGGAGGCGATCTTTCACCTCGTCCGCGAGAATACGGTCGCCCGGTCGAAGGATATCGCGGAACGCCTCAAGGTGAACCGGTCGTCTGTCACCGGGATGTTGCAAGCCTTGCGCGACCGCGGGCTGGTGAATTATGAGCGCTACGGTTTTGTCACGCTGACTGATGAGGGGGAGAAGGTCGCCAGCCGCGTCGTGCGGCGGCATGAGGCGTTGCGCGATTTCATGGTGCATGTGCTCTCTATCGACGAGGCCGAGGCTGATAAGGCTGCCTGCCACATGGAGCACGGCGTGTCGTCGCACATTGTGGAGCGCTTTACCGAGTTTGCGGATTTCGTCAAGACCTGTCCCAGAGCGGGCGCGAAGTGGGTACGCGGTTTCGGGTACCGCTGCGAAGAGGCGGCGGTCGAGCCGCAGAACTGCGAGCGGTGCATTGAACTGTGTCTCGAAGATGTCAGAAAAAAACCAAAGAAAGGAACAGACGGCGAGATGAGTATTCCACTCAGTGAGCTAAAGCCCGGCGAGAAGGCGCAGATTGAGAAGGTCGCCGGCGAGGGCGCCGTGAAGCGGCGTATCCGCGACATGGGGGTGACTACGGGGAGCCTGGTCGAGGTGGTGCGCGTGGCTCCTCTTGGAGATCCAATCGACGTGAAGATCAAGGGTTACCACCTGTCGCTCCGCAAAGAGGAAGCGGCGGACATCAGCGTGAAAAGGGTCAAAGCGTGAGGTGCGCAACCATGAACCCGGCAATGTGGATGCCTTTGAGTCTGGTTCCGGAAGGACGCTCGGTGCGGCTGCGCCGCGTGCAGGCTGGTGAAGGTCTGGCCGCGCGGTTGACTGCGATGGGGCTGTTGCCCGGGGCGCAGGTGCAGGTGTACCATAACGATCATGACGGCCCGGTGATTCTCGGGATCAACGGCAGTCGGCTGATGTTGGGGCGCGGGATGGCGGAGAAGGTGTCGGTAGAGGATGATGGGGAAACCCGGTCGTAATCCTCGGAAAACCGGCACCTTCTCTTTTTTTGCAATAAAAGTTTGGCAAGACGAACATTCATTGCGTCGCCGCACTTTGGGGCGCACGACGCGGGAAAGGAACTGAATGAAAAAACCGATCATGGTTGCACTGGCCGGCAATCCGAACTCCGGCAAGACAACATTGTTCAATAATATCACGGGCTCCCGCCAACACGTCGGAAACTATCCCGGCGTGACGGTCGAGAAGAAGGAGGGCACCTGCCGCCATGGAGAGCGGGAACTGAAGGTTGTGGATCTGCCGGGCACCTACAGCCTGACCGCATACTCCGTTGAGGAGCTGGTGGCGCGCAACTCCATCATCGATGAGAAGCCGGACGTGGTCATCGATGTTGTAGACGCCTCGAACCTTGAGCGCAACCTGTATCTCGGAGTCCAGCTTTTGGAACTCGGCGTTCCCGTCGTCTTTGCCTTCAACATGAGCGATGTGGCCAAGTCGCGGGGACTGGACTTCGATCTCGACACACTCGCCTTGTTGCTCGGGGCACCGATTATCCCGACGGTCGGTAACAAGAACATCGGCATGCGGGAATTGCTGGATGCGGCGGTCCGCGTCGCTGATGCGGGTCAGCCCGTTGACGCACTCGAAATCAACTACGGCACCGACATTGAGCGTGCTATTGCCGCTGTCCGACAGCAGGTGCAGCACCACACCGACTTCGTCAACGACGCGGAAGCCCGCTGGACAGCCGTAAAGCTCCTCGAAAACGACCCGGAAGTGGCCAAGCAGTTTTTTGCACCGGAGGTACTGGAGACGGTCGGAGCCGAACAGGCGCGGATCGAGAAACTTTTGGGCGACACGGCGGAGATGATCATCGCCGACCGCCGCTACGGCTTCATCTCCGGCGTGTGCCGCCAAGCCGTACGTTCGACGGTCGAAGCGCGACGCACGCGCTCGGATCGCATTGACGAGATTGTTATCCACCGCTTTTGGGGACTGCCGATCTTTCTGGGGTTGATGTATCTGGTCTTTTGGCTCACCTTTACCGTGGGCACCCCGCCCATGGACTGGATCGAAGGATTCTTCGGGTGGCTGGGCGAGTTTGTTGGTGGCTGGTGGCCGGAGGGATCGGAGAGCCTGCTCAAGTCGCTGCTGGTGGACGGCATCATCGGCGGCGTCGGCGGGGTGCTCGTGTTCCTGCCGAATATCCTGCTGCTGTTTCTGGCGATTGCCGTGCTGGAGGACTCCGGCTACATGGCGCGGGCGGCCTTCATGATGGACCGGCTCATGAACAAGATCGGTCTTCACGGCAAGAGCTTCATTCCCATGCTGACGGGCTTCGGCTGTTCGATCCCCGGCATCATGGCCACGCGCACACTGGAGAGCCGGCGCGACCGGCTGACCACGATGCTGGTGCTGCCGCTGATGAGCTGCGGCGCGCGGCTGCCGATCTACGCGTTGATCATTCCGGCTTTCTTCCCGGAAGCCTGGCACGCGCCCATGCTGTGGATCATCTACATGATCGGCATTGTGCTGGCCATCGTCTGCGCCAAGTTGCTGCGCTCGACGATCTTCAAGGGGGAGTCGGTGCCGTTCGTCATGGAGCTGCCGCCTTACCGCGTGCCCACACTCAAGAGCGTCTTGATCCACATGTGGGAGCGCGGCGGTGTTTATCTCAAGAAGGCCGGTACGTTGATTCTGGCCATTTCAGTTCTCTTGTGGGTGATGACCAGCTTCCCGAAGCCGAAGGATGTGGACCCCAATCTCTCCGCCGAGGATCAGCAGGCCGCCGAACTTTCGTACTCCATCGCCGGGCGGATCGGCCACGCCATGGAGCCGCTCATCAAGCCGATGGGCTTCGACTGGCGTATCGGTACGGCCATGATCGGCGCGTTCGCGGCGAAAGAAGTCTTCGTGGCGCAGATGGGCATCGTCTACTCCGTGGGCGAGGCCGACGAGGAGTCGGAGCCGCTGCGCGACAAGCTGAGAGCCAACTACTCGCCGCTGGCGGGCTTCTGCATCATGCTCTTCATGCTGATCTCCGCGCCGTGCATGGCGACGATCGCGGTCACCAAGCGCGAAAGCAACTCGTGGAAGTGGGCCTTGTTTCAGTTGGTCGGTCTGACGCTGCTGGCCTACGGGGTGACGCTGGTCGTGTATCAGGTGGGATCGGCCCTCGGGATCGGGGCGTAAGTCGAGGAGGATGCTATGTGGGAGAGTGTGGTCATTGTCGTCATCGTCGGTGCGGCGCTGTTCTTCACAGTGCGCCCGCTCGTGCGGTTCATGATGTCGAAGGATGGATATTGCGAAGGATGTGCCGGATGTTGTCAGGCATCTGTGTGTCTGGCGACTGCCGGAGGTAAGAAAGAAAAACAACGGGACAGGAAAATGACATGCAGGTCGTGAGCAAAACAAATGGACGTAGGCGGAACATCACATTGGCACTTCTCATGGCGGTCGCTTCAACGACCGCAACGGGCGTGCTTGCCGAGGAAGAGGCGGGTCTTTTAGATGTTCTCGACTTCGACATCAGTGCCGCATGGGACAGCCGCTACGTCAGCGAAGGCCGCGACAACCTTGCCGGTGACAGTCTGGCGGGCACGACGATCGAGGCCGCCTATGAGGGACTTTCGGTCAACGTTTGGTATGCATCAAGCCCCGACACAGACTACCGCGAGGTGAACGTCGGCACAGCCTACACCCTCGAATGGAACGACTGGGAGGCTTACGTCTCGTACACGTTCCTGCGTTTTTTGAGCGACAAAGAGAACGACAATGAAATCGGCGCTGGCCTCTCGTATTCGGGACTGCCAGCCGGGTTCGCCGCCGGAGTTGACGGCTACTACTCCTTCGATGCCGAAGGCGCATTTTTTGAAACATACATCAACAGGGAGTGCGAGGTTGCGGATTGGCTCACCCTCACACCGGCAGCGGTGATGGGTTGGAACGCGGGCTACATGGCCGACGGCCACGACGGCGCGAACCACTTTGCGCTGGTGCTGGAGGCGGCGGTACCGCTCAAGACGGGGCTCGAACTGTCAGGGAACATCGCCTACTCGTTTGCGATCAATGATAATGCCGACAAATACGCTGACGATGAGGGGCTACGCAGCATGTTCTACGGAGGGGTTGCTTTGCGCGCTTCATTCTAACGCGGGCGGAGCCCACAACCCAGGTTCTTGCCACGAAAACACAAAATATTAAAAAGGCACAGTGCTGCTTTTTCGTTGAAGGCGCTTGCCAACTCTTTTGCTTGCAGGTGTGGCACGGGCATCTTGCCCGTGTCCCACGGGGAACGCCCATGCCACGAGGGTTCCCGTTACCGAATTACGGGTAGATCACTTGCCGATGACGCGGGGGCGCTTTTTTGCTATGCTGGCAACCATAGTAACGGCAATGGATGGAGGGCTAAGATGAACGTTGATAAGAGAGTGCTGGGGATTCTTGAGGCGGCGCAGGAGGGTGTCGCCCCCAATCGTGACGAGTGTGTTTTTCTGCTGCAGTTTCCTGAGACATCTCTGGAGGCCGCGCTTCTGCGCGCTGTTGCGGACGCGAGCACCAGGCGACGCTTCAACAACAGCGGAATTCTCTTCGGGCAGATCGGCGTCGATATCGCGGCCTGTCCGGGCAAATGCAAGTTCTGTGCTTTCGGAGAAGGACATACGACGTTCGAGCCGAGCGTGATGAGCGACGAGGAGATTCTGCACGGCGTTGACGATTTTACGAACACGGGGGAGCTTTACGCCCTCTTTCTCATGACCATGCACACGTTCGACTTCGAGCGGTTGACGCGCATCGTACAAAAGGCGTTGGAGCGGATACCGCGGCACACTCAGCTTGTCGTCAACATCGGGGATTTAGACGCGGCGCAAGTGCGGGACTTGAAGGCGGCGGGCGTCAGCGGCGCTTACCACGTCTGTCGGCTCAGAGAGGGGAGCGATACCGCACTCGATCCCGAGCAGCGCAAGGCGACGATCCGCATCATCAAGGAGGCCGGGCTGGACTGGTACTATTGTTGCGAACCCATCGGGCCAGAGCATAGCGCGGAGGAGCTGGCGGACCAGATTTTCATCGGGGTCGAGTACGGATGCTTTCAGCATGCCGCCATGCGGCGCGTGTACGTGCCGTCGACGCCATTGGCTCCTCGCGGCCAGATTTCAGAACTTCGGCTTGCGCAGGTGACCGCCGTGGTCACGCTGGCGACGCTGACCTGTCCCGAGACAAAAACCATCGCGGTACATGAGCCGAATCTGCTCGGTCTCACGGCCGGGGCGAACGCGATCTGCGCCGAGAGCGGGGCAAACCCGCGCGACTTGGAAAAAGAGACTCTGGGACGCCGCGGGCGGGACGTCAACGCCTGTCGGATGTTGCTTTACGAGGCGGGCTTTGAACGTTTTCTGATCTCGCCCACCGAATCAATCTCCCTGGCTGACGCGTATCGATGTGTGCGCACCTGATGGGGGCAGGGCTGCGGTTTTTTACATCCACAGATTGCAAGATTACGCAGATTTTTTTGGGCATTGCTCGGGTTTTTTAACGCAGAGGCGCAGAGACGCAGAGTTTTTTTAGGAGGGCAGGGCTGGCCGCAAGTTATTGTGACCACTGGGTGGTCACAATGATGAGTGTAAAAATGGTCGGGAGGATGGGTGCCGGGCGCACGAAGAGCATGCAATGAAGGGCGTGCGGGGAGACAGCCCAGAAAAGTGCCCAAAATGCTGTGAATGGTCACGGGCGGGGCGCGGCTGCATGGTGTAAGGTTTTAACCTCATCTTTGCGACCACTGGGTGGTCGCAAAAAGTGGCTCACTAATTAACTAACCAACTTGGGGCTCCGCCCGTGTTCGTTATTCGCTATTCACTCTTCGTCCTCTCTTGCTATACTTGCGGCATGAAAGCGGGATGGGAGCAGTATACGTGCGAGATGGGCGTGACTTACGCCTGCGAGATGGCGCAGTTGCGGTTGTGGTTACAGCGGACATCGCAGGGGTGGCAAACGGCGTTCCGCCACGAGGCGCAGGAGGGATTTACGCCGCTGCAGGTATGTAACGAGGTGCCGCCTGACCTTGAGTGGCAACGTTTTGTCACGCCGCTCAATACCGCCGCCGTGCGCTTGGTGCCGGTGTTGCCGGATCGCTCGGTGGTGAGCCGCCCGGAGGGTCGCATCGAGATCGCGCCGCGCCACCAAGGTCTCTTTTTGGTGACGATTCCCGTGTGGATGCGCGTGCAGACTGGAGCATCCCCCAGTGTTGCGTTGGGCGACTATCCGACAGTCCTGCTCTCCAAAACTTGGTTCGGCCATCCGTCGGAGGAGGGCGAGATCGGCTATGCGCTGACCACGCGGGCGCGGCAGGAAATGGCGGCGTTGACCGATATAGAAGGACGCGCCATCTGCCCGGTGTTGATCGAAAACCATACTGACGAAGCCTTGGTCTTTGCGCAGCTTCTGCTGAGCGTGCGCCACATGAGCGTGTACCAGACCGCCGATGGCAAACTGTGGACCAATGAATGCAACCTAGGTTATACCGGTAGCGTCTTTCCGGCGTCGGTCACGTTCGGACGCAAGGCACCCAAGCAGGCCAGAGGGGCGAAGCTCCTCTCCGGGCCGCGCGTGGTGCCTTCGGGCCGCCTCACGGCGCGTGTGATCGCTGGCACTATTTTTAAACAACCCTATTAACAGGACGACGGAGCCGTGACTGTGAAAAACTCCAAACTGAGTACGGTGTTGAGCGATTATGCGCTGCCCTTTCTGGGTGCCTGCGCCTGGTTGATTCTCGGATATTGGATCTCTTCGCTGCTGGCACGCCTGACCTATGCCGGACTTTTACGCAAACTGGGCGCGGACAAGGCGCGCGCGTTTTCCAAAGGGGTCAAATTCCTCGTGATCCTGCCGTTTGTGCTTGCGCTGATCCACAGTACCGGGGTGGACATCACGGCACTGTTGGGCGCGGCGGGGCTCGCCGGTGTGGCTATCGGCTTTGCTTCGCAGACCGGCCTGTCAAATCTGATCAGCGGCCTCTTTCTGGTGGTGGAGCGCCCGTTTAAGATCGGCGACTTGATCGAGGTCGACGGGTCGAGGGGCTATGTCCATAGCATTGAAATGCTCTCCACGTATATCCGTGCCTACGATAACCGGGTCATCCGTTTTCCGAATGAGATGCTCGCCAAATCCAAGCTGATTAACCTGACCCGTTATCCGATCCGGCGTATTGATCTGGATATCCGTGTGGCGTGCAGGGAGAACCCAGAGCGCGTGATGACGGTGCTGCGCGAGGTGATTATCGCGAATCCGGCGTGTTTCAACGATCCAGAGCCGGTGATTGCCTTGCGAGGTCTGGATGAGACGTCACTGGATTTTCTGGTGGGGGTCTGGGCCGATAACCAAGAATTTTTCGCGACGCGCACATCGCTGTTGCGGGACATCAAGGTGCGGTTTGATCAAGAGGGCATCGCCTTGCCGTATGGACGTGTCGCAGTGGCGCAGCGTGCGGACGCAGTGCATAGGGATCTGTGAAGGAATGAGGGCGTTCATGAGAGGAATCCGGGTGGATCAGGCTAGCTGGCGTGTGGCCATCTGTGTGGCGGCCGGTCTGATGATGGGAGTTTTGCTGGCGGCGGGGCTGCGCATGATGGATGCGGTGGCTGGCCGGACACTTCACACGGGACTGATGTTTTGGGGCTGTGTAGGCGGTGGGCTCACGCTGGGCTATGTGGCGGTGATGCTCGCCTTCCGCCGGAGTCTGCTGCGTAGCGGCGCGGTATTGATGAGCCTGCTTTTGTTGATGCTGGCCGCCAGCGTGATCGTGCAGGGGGTCTGCGCACCTCGACTAGCCATGGCCTGGCAGGCGGTGCTGAATGCGCTGACGCGGCGCGAGACGCAGTATCTATCGCTGTTGTTCCGTACCGGCCTGCTCTTTGCAGCGCTACCGGCGCTAGTGATGGGGGCGGCTGTACGGGTCGCGTTGCAGATGGTCCGTCAAGACGTGCGCGAAAGCAGTGCGGGGGCGTTGCTCACGTTGGGCGTGTTGCTGGTTCTGTTGCCGGTCAGTATCGGGGCGGGTGTCGGTTCGCGTGTATTGATCCCATGGTTGGGCTTTGGGGTGTTGCGTGTGGCGGCGCTGTGGTTCGGCGTGCTTGCCGGTCTGGCGTTGGCGCGTGGTGCATGGTCGTTGCTGCCGCCGCTGGCGGTCTGCCTTGTCTTGATCTTGGCCGGTCCGACAACGACGGACGCGGGACTGTCCGCCGGGGTCTTCAGCCGTCTGGTACACCGTGACAGCGGATTCGCGTACGGTCATCCGGTGTTTACGCACCAAACGCGGCACCATGGCGTCGCGGCCTATGAGGATCCGGACTACGGGTTTGTCTTTGCGCAGGATGGTCGGCCGTTGCTGTTCGGTAACCGCTTCCACACGGCGCGTACGTTGACGGCTTACGTGCCGCTGCTGCTGCGTCCGTCGTGTGCGCGGGCGGCTGTGTTCGGTCCCGAGGCGGGGCGCTATCTGCCGTTCTTGGCGCGTGCTGGCGTGGGGGACCTTGCAGTCGGCGGATGCGACACGGCACTGCTGAAACTGACGCTTGCCGCAGATGACCACATCACCGGCACGCAGGCGGAGACAGCACCTGTGCCGCGCCGCGCACGGCTCACGCCGCGTCAAAACTACGATCTGATCGTATTGGCCGGCGAACCGATGTGGATGCGTGGCACGCGCAAGGCGTACAGTTCTCGATTGTTCGCTCGGTGTCGCTCCGCGCTTGCGTCCGGTGGGCTGGTGGCGCTGCATGTGGACGGACGTGCACTGTCGGCCCGGCGCTTCGCAACGGTCGTCCGTGACTTTGCGTGTGTTTTTCCCCACATGCAGCTCTGGTGTACCGGTGCGTACGACTGGTTGCTGGTGGGGTCCAACGGCATGATTCAGAGCCCGGCCGATCAGATGCTGGCCTGTTTTGAACGGCAAACGATCATGCGCGATTTTGTCAGGGCACGCGTGCTCGCCTTGCCGGAAGCGCTGGCCTGCATGGTCTGCGATGGCGCGGGCGTGGTGCCGTGGCTGGAGCGTACCGGTTTTGAAAGCTGGCGCGTCAACGCGCGGCGCGTGCCGCAGATCGTGTTCAGCAGTCAGGAAGCATCGGAGGAGTTGCTGACGCCGCATGCGCTTGAGCCGATGCGGCAGAAGACGTTGGAGTGGCTGGTGCCGGGTGAGATGGATGTGGGCGTCTATCAAACGATCCGCGACCGAACCCTCGTCTGTGCCGATGCGCGTACGCTGGCCGCCCGCGCTTTGGCGCAGACAACGGCGGGTCAGGGCGATGCCGGTCTGGCCGACGCGCGCGCGGCGGCCAAGCTCAATGTGCGTGATCCGCTGTTGACGCGCCTTGCCGAGAGCTTGGAGCTAGAGGGGCGGCGGCGCATCGCGATCGGTGAATTTAAGGGCGGACTCAAGTGCTATGAAAACCTGCTCTCTTTCTCGCCGGGCTCTGCGCACTCGCACTACGGTATGGGCTTCTGTCTGCGGGCGAGCGGCGAGCCGGAAACCGCCTATCTGCACTTCGCGCGCGCGGTGGCGGCGGCACCCGAGCAGATCGGCTACCGGATGGAGTTGGCGCAGGTGGCGGTGACGGTCGGTGAATACGCGGAGGCCGACCGGCAGTACGAGGAGATTCTGCGACGGAAGCCCGATCACGCGGAAGCCCTCTACCGCTATGCCACCTGCCTGGCGACCAAGGAACGAACCGACCGGAATATGGCGCGGGCGCTGACGCTGGCTGAGCGGGCTTGCCGCGAGACGGGATGGCAAAACCGCGAGTTTGCGTACGGTCTCGCCAATCTCTACATGGATGCAGGCCGGGTGATGGAGGGCATGGGGCTCAAGCGACGTCTGAAAGAGGGGGGACTGCCGGAGAGAGCCGCTAATCCCGCGCCATCTTCACGATCTTCGGATCAAACCGGGCGATGATCTCCACGAGATCAACTTGCTCACGCATGACTTTGTGGATGTCCTTGTAGGCGCCCGGAACTTCGTCGGTGCCTGCGCTGAGAACCGTGATGCCGGCCGCATCGAGTTCGCGCTTCACATTTGACCATGCAAACCGGTTTTTCGCCTCGCTGCGCGACATCAACCGTCCCGCGCCGTGGGCCGCGCTGTTCAGCGATGCCGCCTCGCCCTTGCCGCGTACCAAAAAGCCGGGGCTGGCCATCGATCCGGGGATCATGCCCAAGACGCCGATACCCGCCGGTGTGGCACCCTTGCGGTGTACGATCACATCGCGTCCGCCGTGGGTCTCCCGCCATGCAAAGTTGTGGTGGTTCTCCATCTGAAACAGCACTTCACTCTTCAACGCCCGTGTGAGTTTGCGGTGGATGATCTCGTGATTGGCTGCGGCGTACATGCCCATGAGGTGCATGGCGCGCCAATACTCCCGTCCGGCATCGCAATCCAACGGGAGCCAGCCCAAATGCTGCATTTGTCGCGGGAGTCCCTTGTGTAAATCCCGCGCCACCTTCGAGAAGTGGTCGGCGATGGTCGAACCGGCACCACGGCTGCCGCTGTGCGACAGAATCGCCAGATAGGTGCCCGCCGGAAGATCGTCCATAGCCTCCGGCAACGTCAGCGTTCCGTAGTCCACAAAGTGATTGCCCGAGCCGCTGGTTCCAAGTTGTCCTCGGGCTTTGCTCTTGGCTTTGGCGACCGCCTGACAGAAATCCCAATCCTCATGCATCACCGGATGGTCGTGCGGCTTGGCGAATTCACGGCCGGCACCGAAGAGCGTCTGGGACTCCAGAACGCGGATCAACTCATCCCGGTGCCGTTCAAGACTATTGACCGGCATATCGATCACCGTGAGCATCATGCGGCAGGCGATATCCACACCCACGGCATAGGGGATGACCGCATTGTCCACGGCCAGCACCCCGCCGATCGGGAGGCCATAGCCGACATGCGCATCCGGCATCAGCGCCCCCTGAACCGCCACGGGCAACCGGCACGCGTTCTGCATCTGCTCAATCGCAGCCGGGTCGATATCGCTGCCCCACATGCGCCACGGCGCGTCTGACTCCAGCTCGCCATACGGGGCGAACGCCGGGGATGATTCTGCGGCGCGCTGTTCCAATAGCGCTTTCGCCAGAGCACCGAAGTGCGGATCATCAAGAAACGCATCCGGCGCCGCGACGAGGTTCTGCAAACGTCCTGTGATCTGCTTCTTCTTCAATCCTGCCTTCGTCGCTGGCCCCATCAAACTCAAGGCCAGCTTCACCAACGGCCCCGATTGCACTCCGGCCTTCTGTATGTCTTTCGCCTTCACTTTATGGGGATTATACGGTACATCAGGCAATGATGCAACCGTACACAGTTGCTCCCGCGCTCTGCTCCCTTTTCACCAGAAACGCATTGTCTTCGCACTCCCCTGTCACTACCCGATTACGGTACGAGAAAACAAACACTTGACCATGTTTGCAAAGGCATTTACCATTCCGCCCGTTCAATGGTATCTTTGTGCTTTGGGAAACACTGTTGGGAATCGGGAACGGGTACAATAGTGGACTAATTTGCGGAACGGAAAAATGAAACAGCCAAATCAACCTCTTGCGGAAGTCTTTGGTCATCTGACATCAGATCAATCTGCTAGCGCAAACCGCTATCGCTCATGCCGTTTGTGCCCGTTCAATAACAAAGTTCCAAACTGTACAAAAGACAAAGCAAAGCATCCCCTTGGCGTTTGTAGTGTTTTACATAATGGGGCGCCAGCCATCACGTGTCCAATCAGATTCCGCGAAAATTGGTTAATCACTGACGATGCCGCTTCATTCTTCTTCTCAGAGAATGCTACATGGACTTCCTTGACCGAAGTCAGGCTCAATGATGCTAATGGCAAATCAGCCGGGAATATTGACGTAGTGCTTGTTTCATACGATAACGATGGAAAGGTACTCGATTTTGGTGCTCTTGAAGTTCAGGCGGTCTATATTTCTGGTAATGTTCGGACCCCTTTTGAATACTACATGGAAGATCCGCAGGGTCATGCGCAAATGGATTGGTCTGATCAACCAAACTATCCACGGCCGGACTACTTGTCATCCTCAAGGAAACGACTCGCGCCTCAATTGCTGTTCAAGGGCGGTATTCTGAATTCGTGGCGTAAGAAAAGCGCAGTCGCACTGGATAAGAGCTTCTTCGACACACTGCCGCGTCTCACCGAGGTGCCGAAGAGCAAGGCGGATATTGCATGGTTAATCTATGATTTGCAGTTGACCGCCACTGATGGTCAGCAGCGGTACAAGTTAACGAAGATAAACGAAGTGTTTACAGAATTCGGACCTGCCCTTCAGTCAATCACAACTCCTGTTTCAGGAAATATGGATGATTTTGTAAAGTTGCTCCAGGAACGTCTGGACGAGCATCTTGAGATACCGCCCACCAATAAAACAGTTGAGAAACCATTTTGAAAACTACAATCAGTCAGTCATCGCTGTTTCCCGGGTTATACGAGGAGTGTAACACTCCGAAGCCGGTCAATGTCGCATCCGTTCCCCAAAGAAGTCCGTTTCGATATCCGGGCGGTAAAACATGGTTCGTTCCGACTTTCAGAGCATGGATTGACAATATGCATGTGAAGCCTACGGTTCTCGTAGAGCCTTTTGCTGGTGGTGGAATTATCAGTTTGACGGCATTATTCGAGAATTTTGTTGATCGTGCCATCATGGTTGAACTTGACGAAGACGTTGCTGCCGTCTGGAGGACGGTCGTAAGCGGTGATGCTGAGTGGCTAGCAAAAAGAATTATCGAGTTTAACCTAACCAAAGAATCCGTAATCAAAGAAATATCGCGGTCTGATGTAACTGTGAAAGAAAGAGCATTTCAAACCATTCTAAAAAACAGAACATTTCATGGCGGTATTTTAGCGGAGGGTGCCGGCTTCTTGAAGCATGGGGAAAACGGCAAGGGTATTATTTCTAGGTGGTATCCAGCAACACTCGCGCGACGTTTCAATGACTTGAATCTGGTTACCAACCGCATTGAATTTTATCAGGAAGATGGTATTGAAGTTATCCGAAGATATGCTAAAAAGAAGGGTGTAGTATACTTTATCGATCCACCATACACGGCAGGTGGTAAGAAGGCTGGGAAGAGGCTTTATCGGCACTGCGAACTTGACCACGATCGATTGTTTGCCGTTTGTGAGTCAATCAAAGGTGATTTCTTGATGACGTACGACAATGTCGAAGAAGTGAAAGCAATGGCCCGGTTGCACGGATTTCAGATGCGATTGATTCCAATGAATAACACACACCACGCAACAATGGAAGAACTCGTCATCGGTAAAGATCTCACGTGGATGGATCAGTATCCGGCAGTCCATGAGCCCAAGACCGAATATAAGATTAAGAAGAAAGTCCCCCAAAACTCCTCCGCGCGTGCGTGAAAACCGCAACGGACTTTGTACAAGTAGGCGCACAGTTCCTGCGCCCCGCCTTTCTCACCTTTATACACCAACAATCTGTTCTCTTCGACTTTCATGGTATCATCAATACTAAATGGCATCATAAATTTCATCCGCATATCATCCGCATAGCACCTGTTCCTTGGGCGCGACGCCGGGTACACGGTGCCAAAGCCCCGAAGGGGCGGCTTCACCCTAGCCCAGGGCAAGCAAGCGCAGCCCTGGGACGCAGGGCTAACATTCGGTGGCCTGGAGGGCCACTTCAAAGCGGTTCACGTACACGTACACGTTACGAAATACGAATGTGACGCCGATCCCGATAGCGATCCCGATTCCCATCCCGATACTCCGCAAGTCCGCGAAAAGATTTGGCGTGCGGCGGCAAGCGGGTTTCCGCGCGACGCCGCTTTTTGAGCGGGGGTACGGCGGCAGGGCTGCGCGCAAAAGCGGTGCCGCGACCCGCGCACAGCGCGGCTCTTGTCTCCAGATTTTCTACATTCCCCGTGAGCAGCGTGACTACCGTCGGGCAAGCAGACGCTCCCGGTGCTCCGCAATGAACCCTGAAACCATCCTTCCGCACAGCGGAAGGTGGCTTTCGCCTTCCAAATCCTGTTAACCTAAAAAGAGCAGTTGAACCTTCAGCTTTCTTTGGTTTCAAGGTTTCTGGTTTCAAGGTTTCATGGTTTCATCCAAATCGGGATCGGGATCGCTATCGGGATCGATTGTTTAACCACGGAACACACCGAACACACGGAAAGGCATGGCTCTGTTTCCGTGTGTTTAGTGTGTTCCGTGGTTCCAATCAGAAATTGCGTTCTGCACCAAATAGGTGCGGCGCGGATCTCAACGGAAGCCAATGTTTACGGGGCTTTGCTCAAAATCTGCATGCTCAACTGCTCTTTTTAGGTTAAGCCGCAGTATCGCTGGAGCATCTGGCGTTGGTTAGCCAACGTCGGAGGCCAAACATACAGCGGGAAGCCGCGCTGTCTGCGTCGACGGGTTAGAAAGTTGTTTCAAGTTTCTCAAACAGTTGTAGGCGCTCAATCGTCTGTTCTTTCCTGAACGTCAACCACTTTCTTACCCACGCCCGGTCCGCCAAATCATGCTTGAGGATGAGCCGAAAACATTCGATGTCGTTGTTCAACACATCTGGATGAGTTGCCAACATGGTCAGTTGGGTTGTTAGCGGCACAACAGCTTCACGCGGCCATGCTTGCAGGATATCCGTCAGAATTCTTTTACGCATCAGCTCTTGTTGTGTCGCGATATGTTTGGCTATCAGGCCGACAGGTTGAGGATCGATCTTTGCGAAGAACTCGGCAAAAATATCCGCTACTGGAGAATCGGAAACCCGCAACCAAAGAAGCATGTCGCGCCAAACCGGTTCGATGGCAGAAGCGCCAAGTTGCACAAGGGCGCGTGCCGCTCTCGCGTCATCTTTGTTCTCAGGCATGAGTTTTATGAGTTCTTTTCTTCTCATATCCTTCCAACGTGTTCTGACCAAGGTTGTCGTTCCACAACACCATGACCAGATTTCATTGCGACTTGTATAAGAAATCGCTTGGCAAATCAAGAAAATTTGGCTTGCCATGCCGTTCATAGCGTCAGCGGTTCACGTACACGTACACGTTACGAAACACGAATGTGACGCCGATCCCGATAGCGATCCCGATGCTCCGCAAGTCCGCGAAAAGATTTGGCGTGCGGCGGCAAGCGGGTTTCCGCGCGACGCCGCTTTTTGAGCAAAAGCACGGTGGTGGCAATGCGGCGCGCAAAAGCGGTGCCGCGACCCGCGCACAGCGCGACTCTTGTCACCGCACTGGTTTTCTGCATTCCCTGTGAGCGGCGTGGCCGCCGCAGGGCAAGCAGACGCTTGCCCCTCCCGGCGCTTCGCAAGATCGGGGGCGGGAGGGACGAGCGTCTGCTCGTCCTTGCATGAAACCTGAAACCATCCCTTCCGTATGGCGGAAGGCGGCTCGTGAGGACACTCGACCTCCAAAAAAATCTGTGTCATCTGTGTCATCTGTAAGGAGTTTCCCCAAAAAATCTGGTCATTCCAGAAAGACCAGTCCGAGCGGGTTTGATTCGGGGTCTGGCGGCTTGTAGCCGTACCATTTCCCGTGGCGCGTGA